>Ga0187844_10002989_pt1 | contig 11524 bp, 11 predicted proteins | sample SpaLakP09_SKY_50_FD_134517 | JGI IMG/M metagenome (GOLD analysis project Ga0187844, IMG submission 134517) | Oligotrophic lake water microbial communities from Sparkling Lake, Wisconsin, USA - SP09_SKY_50 | ecosystem: Environmental > Aquatic > Freshwater > Lake | place: USA: Sparkling Lake...
GCGCTAGAAACAGCGCTCGTCTATCAGCCTTCGACCGGAGTGATCGAAAGCGTGGTCAAAGGTGGCTCGAAAAACCATCAGGCCGTGCTGCAGCTATTTGGCAAGCATGTGGTGGGCCGGGAAATCAAACCCGAGGAAATTGAAAAGACCCGCTTCAAACTCAATGAGCTGCGTGAGGGGTTGGAAACATTCGATGACCTATCACCGCTCGGGGTCGAGAAGATTCGGCTGCGCCGAGCACAATTCAAGCCGCGTGCAAGTACCGGGATCGCAATCCGCATCGAAGCATCTCCGGAGGTGAATCAAGAGGATGCAATCGAGCTCGCCAGGAAGAGGCTGATGGTTACGCATTTGTTCGAGGCCGAGTACGACCTCGATGGCGCTTGTGTCCTCGTATACCTTAGAGCGTTAGACGGGCAAAAACCCAAGCGCTTTAGCTTTGACGTGTACTCGACAGGATCGTCCACCATCAAGAATCTGTCAGAAAAAAATCAGCCCATAGCCAACGCCATCCTACAGTCGCTAAACGTGATTGAGGCTGAGGAGGCAACCGTTTGAGCGTCAAGCTGCTCAACGCCACGGCGATATTGTGCAGTTTGCTCGAACAGTCCAAGCCCTCGATCAATGGGTCAGCATTGTTTGGCAGCGTCTCAGGTGATGGCGGTCACGAGCTCGTTCGTGAGCGGTTGCTGGTGCTTGGGCCAGCGTTGTCCTACGTCACTTGCCCAGACTGTGGGATCGAGGTTGCCCGTGTCATTCGCATTGTTGGCGTTGACCAGGTCCTTCTGTATTGCGATGAGTGCGGCGAAGTTGATGCCGCTCGCGACCTGCTTCAGACCTACACGGTCAGCCTTAACAGGTTTGTCGAAAGGCTGGCTGGGAGCCTCGAGTTACCAACGATAGGTCGCAAGGTCATCGACAACGATATCTCCTGGCGACTCGGCATTCAGGAGCACAAGCGTGGCAAAGCCCAGACCTGGTATTTCGCGAGGCGCCTAAACGACCACGCTGTAGCCAGACACCTGCTGGATCAGATTCGTTCTGACAACGCAGCCCAGTCTGCGAGGATCATTTCCAGCACTGAATTGCCGCTGCCAGATGGGTCTGCGCTTGCTGGTTATGACGTAAAGAACCTTGCCGCCATTTCCCGTCTATCGCAGAGCCGCTTCATCTTCTTTGACGACAGGGTTGGGGCCGTCACCTCACAACCCGAAGAGGCTGCGGCTCCAGTCACGTCGCTGCGTTATGTCCGTGATAAAGCGCGTGCCTATGTGGGTGGGGTGAAGTACGAACTGGAAGGGATGCAGCAAAAGATTCTGCTTGCGCTGATGGATGCCCATGCTCACCTCTTGGAGGGCCACGAAATCGGAACGCGATGCGGCTCAGAAGCGTTCCCATTTCAGCCGGCGAAGTATTTCGGCCGGAACAATGCGGTCTACAAGGCCTTTGTCAGTTACGTTCAGGGTGACAAGGTTTACAAACTGATCATCTACCCCGAGGACTTGGACTGGCTCTGACCCGCTGACGTTACCCAAACCTCCCTACAGCCCGGCTCCTTTACTCAGGAGACCGGGTTTTTTGCTTTTGACCCGCACGAATCCGAACTGCAGAAGTTTCCCGCCGAACCTGCAGAAAGGGTTGCTGAATCCGCCTTGAAAAACTGCAAGCACTGGTTAGCGCGGCTCCGAAGCCGCCCGAACCAGTGCCCTTTTCACCTTCAAGGAGATTCAATTGCAACCCACCGAACCCGTGCGTCATCTCAACCAACGGCAGCTTGCCGATCGTTGGGATCTCAGCGAAGCCACCCTTGAGCGCTGGCGCTCTGAGGGCATCGGTCCCGTATTCCTCAAACTCCAGGGCCAGGTCCGTTACCGGATCGAGGACATCGAAGCTTTCGAAGTCGACAGCCTGCGCAAGAGCACCTCGGAGCGTGAAGTGATCGGAGGCGCCGTATGAGCGCCGATGTGACGTTCACGCCCGAACAGGTTCTGGCCACCCCGGTCGGAGCCCTGGCGCAGCAGCCAGCAGAACGGCTGTTTCGCATCAAGAGCGCCGCTACCGACCTGCTGGCCGCCGGCAAGGCCCTGAGCGATCACATCGACCAGGCCATCGACTTCAAATGGAGCGAGCGCGCTCGCAACTTGCGCCATGACGCTGGCAAGGACACCGGGGTCGTTCACTTCGATGAGGATGAAGTACGCATCACCGCAGACCTGCCCAAAAAAGTCGACTGGGACCAGACCCGCCTGGCCGACATGACACGCCGCATTGCCGAGAGCGGCGATGACCCAAGGCAGTACGTCGAGATCACCTACCGCGTGAGCGAAACGAAGTTCAACGCCTGGCCCGAAACCCTCAAATCCGCCTTCGAGGCTGCACGCACGGTCAAGACCGGTAAGCCCTCGTATCGCCTCGCGCTCATGAAAGAGGGGGTGTCGAAATGAGCCTTCCCATCATCACCGCAGACCAACGCATGGCCGAGCGCCGCGGCGTCAAGGGCGTCCTGGTTGGCAAGTCCGGCATCGGCAAGACATCCCAGCTCTGGACGCTGCCCCCCACATCGACGCTCTTTTTTGATCTCGAAGCCGGTGACCTGGCCGTCGAGGGCTACGCGGGGGACACCATCCGGCCCCGCACCTGGCAGGAGTGCCGTGACTTCGCTGTGTTCATCGGTGGGCCGAACCCGGCCCTGCGTGAGGACCAGCCCTACAGCGAGGCGCATTTTCATGCAGCGTGCCAGCGCTTTGGAGATCCGGCTGTGCTGAACAAGTATGAGACGGTCTTCGTGGATTCGATCACCGTGGCTGGCCGTTTGTGCCTGCAATGGTGCAAGGGCCAGCCGCAGGCCTATTCCGAGAAAACTGGAAAACCCGACAGCCGTGGCGCCTACGGCCTGATGGGCCAGGAAATGATCGGCTGGCTAACTCACCTGCAGCACACCCGGCGCAAGAACGTCTGGTTTGTCGGGATCCTGAACGAGGCCCTGGACGACTTCAACCGACGGGTGTTCTCGCTGCAGATCGACGGCTCCAAGACCGGTCTCGAGTTGCCTGGGATCGTCGATGAGGTGATCACGCTTGCAGAGGTCAAAGCTGACGATGGCAGCAGCTATCGGGCCTTCGTGTGCCACACCCTTAACCAGTGGGGTTACCCGGCCAAAGACCGCAGCGGTCGCCTAGACGCCATTGAGGAGCCAGACCTTGGGCGCCTCATGCGAAAGATCGCCGGCCCCGCGCGTCCTGCCAGCGAGCGACTCGATTTCGCTCGCCCGAACGCCGCTTCCACCCCCGAATCCACTTCGACCCAGGAGTCCTGATCATGACCTACTTCGACTTCAATTCCGCTTCCGAGCAATCCAATTACGACCTCATCCCCAAGGGCACGTTGGTGCGCGTGCGCATGACCATTAAACCCGGTGGCTACGACGACCCTTCTCAGGGCTGGACGGGCGGCTATGCAACCCGCAGCGCGACGACTGGCTCGGTGTATCTGAACTGCGAATTCGTCGTGTTAGAGGGCCAATTCGCTCGTCGCAAGATGTGGTCTCTCATTGGCCTCTATAGCTCGAAAGGCGCTGAGTGGGCCAACATGGGACGCACGCTTATCAAGGCGATTCTGAACTCTGCCCGCGGCATCGACCCGAGCGACAACTGCCCGGCTGCGCAAAACGCACGCCGAATCGGCAGTTTCGCTGATCTCGAAGGGATCGAGTTCCTCGGCAAGGTCGATTGGGACAAGGACCAAAACGGTCAGGACAAGTGCGTGATCAAGTCCGCCGTCACGCCCGATCACAAAGACTATGCCACGCACATGACTGGTGTGGCTCAGTCGGCGCCCGGCACACCGTCGGCAAATGCCTACGCCCAAGCCACCGGCCGTGCACCGGTACCGGGCCGCCCGAGTTGGGCTCAATAAGGGGCCATCATCATGATTCTTCGCCCCCGCCAAGCCTTACTCGTTCAGAGGACCATTGCGGCTCTGAACCAGCATGGCAACACCCTTGCCGTTGCGCCCACCGGATCGGGCAAGACCATCATGCTGTCAGCCGTGGCTGGTAGCCTACTGAAGGAACCCGAGGCGAAAGCCTGCATCCTTGCCCACCGAACTGAACTAACCGCTCAGAATCGATCCAAGTTCGAGCGTGTCAACCCGGGGCTCAAGACCTCGGTTTTTGATGCCACGGAAAAGTCCTGGGACGGCAACGCGACGTTTGCGATGGTGCAGACGCTCTCACGGCGCTCCCATCTCGAGCAGATACCGACCCTGGATCTGCTGGTGATCGATGAGGCGCACCACGCGGTGTCACCCAGCTACCGCGAGGTCATTGATCAGGTTCTGCTGAAAAACCCAAAGGCGGCGATTTGCGGGCTAACAGCCACGCCCAATCGCGGCGATGGCAAAGGGCTGCGAGAGGTGTTCAGCAATCTCGCCGATCAGATCACGTTGGGCGAGATGATCGCAAGCGGCCATCTTGTGCCGCCCCGAACCTATGTCATTGACGTGGGGGCACAGGATGCCCTGAGTCGGGTGCGCCGCTCGGCGATCGACTTCGACATGAGCGAGGTGGCGTCCATCCTCAACAAGACAGTGATCACGCAGTCAGTGATCCAGAACTGGAGAGCCAAAGCGCAGGATCGCAAGACCATCGTGTTCTGCTCGACGGTTGCGCACGCCTCGGATGTTTGCGACGCCTTTAATCAGGCAGGCATCGATGCCGTCCTGGTGCATGGTGAGTTGTCCGATACCGAGCGCAAAGCCTGTCTGGCGGCGTTTGAGAGCGGAGACGCTCAGGTCGTGGTGAATGTCGCGGTACTCACCGAGGGCTATGACTACACGCCCACCTCCTGCGTCGTTCTGCTGCGCCCGAGTTCATACAAATCCACCTTCATCCAGATGGTTGGCCGTGGTTTGCGAACGGTCGATCTGAAGGAGTTTCCGGGGGTGGTCAAGACCGACTGCATCGTGCTGGACTTTGGTACCGCAAGCCTCAAGCACGGTGCGCTGGAGCAAGACGTCAATCTCGACGGACACCTACACGACGGCGACGCCCCCACCAAGGACTGCCCACAGTGCGGTGCCATCGTGCCATTGGCGGTAATGGACTGTCCGTTTTGTGATCACGTCTGGGAGACCCCCGAGCATCCCGAAGGGGACGTTCTGGACAAGTTCATCATGAGCGAGATTGACTTGCTCCAGCGTTCGAATTTTCGGTGGTGTGATCTCTTTGCCGGCGACGATGCCTTGATGGCAACGGGGTTCAATGCCTGGGGTGGAATCTTCTTTCTCAATGGCCGCTGGCACGCAGTTGGCGGAGGCAAAGGGCTCAGCACGTGCCTCTTAGCAGTTGGCGAGCGCACCGTCTGCATGGCACGTGCGAATGATTGGCTCAATGACCATGAATCCGAAGACTCTGCGCACAAATCTCGTCGCTGGCTCAACGAGTCGCCCACGACCAAGCAGCTTCAATACCTGCCGGAGCAGCTACGCGCAGATTACGGTCTGACGCGATACCAGGCCTCGGCGCTACTCGCCTTTCAGTTCAACCGCACTGCCATTGCGCGGCTGATTCACGCTGCGAGCGATTCCCAGGACGCTGATCTCTATGACGCGTTGGAGGTTGCGTGAAATGCGCTATCTGTCATCGCAAAGCCAGGGGCTACGGCTGGTTCAACCCACGCGTGCCCCCTTCCGATCCCGCGCGATACAACGACCAGTGGGTGTTTTGTTCGCGCCGTTGTCAGGACGCCTTTTGCAAGCTCATGACAAGAACGGGGGGAGAGATGATCGACCCCAGTGAGATGGAACTCTCGGCAATGCAGTCCTGCCTCGCGCCGCTGGGTGAATACGTAGGCTCAATCGGAGCGCATCGGGCGCTGGATGACTACAGTCGAGACGAGGTGCTCGCGCTCATCGACGTGGTGGTACGCGCTTATCAGCAACGCATGGTCGAAGAACATGAACTCATGGCCACCAAGGAGCGTGAGTTCCTCGGGCGGCGTATGGCAACACAAGCGGCAGCGCGAAGCGAAGGACGTGTGTGATGCTGGACTTTAATCACCGCCCAAAATTTCATGAGCAGGTTGGCGCGCTCATCGATGAGGCGCTAGCACAGGAACGCGATGCGCAAACGCCTCGAGACTACCTGGGCGCATCCCGACTTGGCGTGGCTTGCGAGCGTGCGCTTCAGTTCGAATACACCCGCACACCAGTGGATCCGGGTCGCGAATTCTCGGGGCGGCTACTTCGCGTCTTTGAGGTGGGCCACCAACTGGAGGATCTCGCAATCCGCTGGCTGCGCCTGATTGGCTTTGACCTCTACACGCGCAAAACATCAGGCGGGCAATTCGGGTTCTCTGTCGCGCGCGGACGCATCAAGGGGCATGTCGACGGCATCTTAAACAACGGCCCAGAAGTGCTGGGGATGCGCTATCCGGCGCTCTGGGAATGCAAAACCATGAACGACAGGTCCTGGCGCGACACGGTCAAGAACGGGGTGACCAAGTCCAAGCCGGTCTATGCCGCGCAAATGTCGACCTACCAGGCGTACCTGGAAGCCAGCATCCCAGGGATTGCGCAAAACCCAGCGCTATTTACCGCCATCAACAAGGACAGCCAGGAGATCTGGTTCGAATTGGTGCCCTTCGATGGCGCTCTGGCCCAACGCATGTCCGATCGCGCAGTGCGCGTGATCATGGCCAGCGATGCAGGCGAAGTCCTACCGCGCTTCTCGATGACGCCAACCCATCAAGAGTGCCGCTTCTGTTCATGGCAGGAACGCTGCTGGAGTGGGTCTTGATGAATGCACCCGCCTACTTCGACTTCAACACGGCAGACGATCGAGAAGTCACCACGATCGATGATGTTGAAGCGCTGCGCCATGCGCTGACCGATCGGCTCGAGTCACTCCTTTTGTTTTTGTTCCCCCTCGGTCGTATCCGCGGTGGGAAGTTCTACGTGGGCGACATCGATGGGTCACCTGGCAAGAGCCTGGTGGTTGAGATGGAAGGTGCGCGGCGCGGCCTTTGGTTCGACTTCGCCACCGACATGGGCGGTGATGTGTTCGATGCGTGGGGACTGTCACGAAACCTATCGGTCAAGACTGATTTTCCGCGCATTCTCGAGGAGGTTCGCCAATGGTGTGGCGTAGCACCACCCGTGGCCAGGGGCACCAAGCGAGGGTTCCGGGAACAGCCATTAGACGAACTTGGACCCTACACCGGCACTTGGGACTACCAGAGCACCGATGGCACCCTGATCGCCCGGGTCTACCGATACGACCCGGAGCCCGGGCGCAAGGAGTTCAGGCCCTGGGATGTACGCGCCCGTATGTGGCGAGCACCAGATCCGCGTCCGCTCTACAACCAGCCGGCCCTTGCGTCTGCCCGGCAGGTGGTTCTGGTGGAAGGAGAAAAGTGCGCCCAGGCCCTGATCCAGCAAGGCATCGTAGCCACCACAGCCATGAATGGCGCGCGCGCACCGATCGATAAAACCGACTGGTCGCCACTGCATCGAAAGGACGTCGTGATCTGGCCTGATCGCGATCCGCCGGGCTGGGACTATGCCGAGGCAGCCGCTAGAGCCTGTGTGGCCGTGGGCAGTCGTTCGGTAGTGATCGTCATCCCGCCCGATGACAAGCCGCAGAAGTGGGACGCAGCCGATGCCATCGACGAGAGGTTCGATTGCAAGGCGCTCATCGAGAGTGGCGAGCGCATCACGGTGAAGGCCAGCGCGGCGGTTCTGCCGGCTTTCACGATGGGCGAGATGATCGACGATGACACGCCGCTGCCGATCGACCTGGTGTCAGGCCGGATCATCACGACCGGTGGCATCGCAATCTTTGGCGGTGCGCCCAAGGTGGGCAAGAGCGACTTCCTGCTGTCCTGGTTGGCGCACATGGCAGCCGGACTGCCGTTCCTGGATATGTTGCCAGCAATCCCTTTGAAGGTCTTTTACCTCCAGGCTGAGGTGCAGTACCCGTACCTCAAAGAGCGGATGAAAGCCATCCGTCTGCCCAAGGAGGCGCTCAGGCTCGCTCGGCGCAATCTGGTGGTGACGCCTCAGCTGCACCTCATCCTCGACGGGGAAGGGCTGGAGAAATTGATCCAGACCATCGGCGCGAAGTTCGGTGGCGAGCCGCCAGACATCATTGCCATCGATCCGATCCGCAACGTGTTCGACGGTGGGGGCTCCGGCGGTGAGAACGACAACGATGCGATGATGTTTTTTCTCACGCGTCGAGTGGTCAGGCTGCAGCAGCGGGTCAATCCGGATTCGGGCGTGCTGCTGGTCCATCACACCAAGAAGATGACCAAGCGCCAGTTTGAGGAGGATCCGTTCCAGGCCTTCGCGGGTGCCAGCAGTCTGCGCAGTTTCTATACCTCCGCCATGCTGCTGCACCGGCCTGACGAGTTGTCCACGATGCGGCAGTTGTACTTCGAGCTGCGCAACGGTGCAGGCCTTGCCCCCCGATTCGTCGACAAGGTTGATGGCCAGTGGATGGTCGTCAATAACAGCGAACGCTTGGTCAACAAGAATTACGGGAAGCGGCTCGATGCCGAGCGCAATCGCAAGACCGACGTGATCCTGCAGATCCTCTTTGATGAGGGCTTGAAGGGCGATTTCTACACCGCCAACCAGTTCGCCGAAGCCTTCGAGGGCAAGGGGGGTCTGGGCGGCGAGCGCTCGATCCGCGAGCGCCTGTCGGCGCTGGCGACGCGGGGCTACATCAAGTATTTCCGCAACGCTGCGGACTATGGGCTGCCGCCATTCGGCCGCTCCAAGTTTGGCTACATGTGCGTCGAAGGCATGGTCCACAACCAGCCCACGGGAAATCCCGATCCGGACACTGGTGAGGTGCCCATCGTGTCCCTGCACGTGCTACCCACCCACTACAAGTGCCCGCTTTCCGGGGCGGCAATGCCCGTCGAGAACCCGCAGGTGTGGGTCTATCCCGAAAGCAGCAATGACCCACAGGAGTCCGAATGAACATGATTTGCCAAGATAGAGACATCACGGCCGGCGTCTTTGAACGCGCCAGCACTGACCCGCACGGGCACCCTTTGGCCCTCACGCGACGGGTATTGGACAAAGCCCGCGATCGTACGCAGCTGTGCGATCTCGCACACATTGGCGCGCAGGAGCAAGTTGGCAAAAACACCCCGGGAAATTGGCAAACTTTTGCCAACTGGATTCAGTTGGCAGACCGTTTCCAACTTGATTTCGTTGTAAATCAACAGGTTACGTCGAAGTTGGCAAGATGGCAGGAAGGCAAATCTGCCAACTTGCCAACTGAGCTAACTCGTTGTTTTTGTTCACTTTCAATCCCTGGTCCAGTTGTCGGAGACTCCCCCTCCTACTACGTAGGAGAGGGGGCTAACGCCCTCTCTCCGTTACGTAGGGAGGTTCCCTGTCCGGTCAGTCCAGGGTCGATGGCGCGAACGGTGGTGCTGGCCATCGATCTGGGTACCGCCACCGGGTGGGCCATGCGAACGCTCGAGGGCCAGATCACCCACGGTGTCGCAGGGTTTCGGCCTAGCCGCTACGAGGGGGGTGGCATGCGTTACCTGCGCTTTAAGCGATGGCTCTCCGAGCTGCGAACCCTCGCCACCGAGATCCACAGCGTGTACTTCGAAGAGGTGCGCCGTCATGTCGGCGTAGATGCAGCGCATGTCTATGGCGGACTGCTGGCTACGCTCACTACCTGGTGCGAGCACCACAACATCCCGTATCAGGGCGTACCCGTGGGCACGATTAAACGGCATGCCACTGGAAAGGGTAACGCCAGCAAGACCGCAGTGTCGGATGCCATGCGTGCCCTTGGGCACGCCGTGAATGATGACAACGAAGCGGACGCCCTTGCCCTACTGCTATGGGCCTTGGACACACAGGAGGGATGAGATGGTTGTAACCACATCGCAATGGGCAACTGAGGACGTGGTCAACTGGTTGATTGAAGCCGCACGTACAGCGCACCGCCTACCGCCTGTTCGGGTGCAAGGCCACTTCAACGTCTGGCCAACCATCGTGCGCACGCACTACGAGCGCATGGTGAGCGAAGATATGCCGGTCTATCGGTTCCCGCCCTCACCCGCTGAGATTGAACGCATGCTCGACGTCATGCGGTGGATGCAGTGTCTGGAGCTCGAGCAGCGCCAGTTGGTATGGATGCGGGCAGAGCGCTGGCGCTGGTACGACATTGGCAAGCGCCTTGGCGTGGCACCGCGTACCGCCCAACGCCGGTGGGACGTCGCGATTGAGACGATGACGGAGCACCTGTTGCGTGGGGGTTAATAGACGTTTCCGACAACGTCTTGTCCCTGCGAACAGGTGCTGAAAGGTTAGGAAATTGAGCTGGCTTGGGGGTGTCGCGTTTTACCCAGAATCGCGCTAAATTTTGGCTATGGTCGCGAGAGATGCGTCTCCGATCAAACGATTCCACGAACCCGCCCGGTGGCCCATCTGGAGACGCCCGGCGGGTTTTTCATTTCTGGCCCCCATGAATCCCATTCACATCGAGTACCGTCGGGTCGACGCGCTGATCCCCTATGCTCGCAATGCCAAGCAGCATTCAGAGGCACAGGTGGCCCAGATCGCGGCCAGCATTCGAGAGTTTGGATGGGGCGCCCCGATTCTGATTGATGGCCAGAACAACATGATCGCCGGTCACGGGCGCTTGCTGGCCGCACGCAAACTCGGCATGGCCGAGGTTCCGGTGGTGCCCATGGACCATCTGACCGACACGCAGCGACGCGCTTTGATTCTGGCCGACAATAAAATCGGCGAGAACGCATCGTGGGAAGACGAGTTGCTGGGCCTCGAGTTGGCCGAGCTGAAGGACGCGGGCTTCGATCTGGGTCTGACTGGCTTCTCGCAAGAGGAGTGGGAAGCACTGATCGCTGGTGAGGAAGCCACGAAGGATGGCCTCACCGATGAAGATGCCGTGCCCGAGGTCAGCGAGACACCAATCTCGAAGCCTGGCGACATCTGGATCCTGGACGAGCACAAGCTGCTGTGTGGCGATGCCACCAAGGCCGATGACTACGCGGCGTTGCTGGGCGATGAAATGGTCGACATGACCTTCACTGATCCGCCCTACAACGTGAACTACGCGAACACGGCCAAAGACAAGATGCGCGGCAAGAACCGCCCCATCATGAACGACAATCTGGGCGAAGGGTTCGGAAGCTTTCTGCTCGACGCTTGCATAAACATTCTCACCCACACCAAAGGTGCGGTTTACATCGCCATGAGTTCATCGGAGCTGGACACGCTACAAGCGGCGTTCAGGGCCGCCGGTGGAAAGTGGTCCACCTTCATCATCTGGGCTAAGAACACCTTCACGCTCGGGCGCGCCGATTACCAGCGTCAGTACGAGCCGATCTTGTATGGTTGGCGCGACGGCACCGATCACTACTGGTGCGGTGCACGCGATCAGGGTGATGTCTGGAACATCAAAAAGCCAGCGAAGAACGACCTGCACCCCACCATGAAACCGGTGGAACTGGTCGAGCGGGCGATCCGCAAC
>Ga0187844_10002991_pt1 | contig 11516 bp, 6 predicted proteins | sample SpaLakP09_SKY_50_FD_134517 | JGI IMG/M metagenome (GOLD analysis project Ga0187844, IMG submission 134517) | Oligotrophic lake water microbial communities from Sparkling Lake, Wisconsin, USA - SP09_SKY_50 | ecosystem: Environmental > Aquatic > Freshwater > Lake | place: USA: Sparkling Lake...
GCTTGACCGATTAACCCAACTAAAAGCATGACTGGAAGTGCTAATTTTCTCATCTTGTTCCGTCTCTGTTCGGTTTGAACCTGCAATTTAGCAGGTACAATGGATAATAACCCTAGTTTTTATACCTATTTTACACGATTCTTGCAGAGATAAAATCCCAATGCTTCTGCATATCATTGATTTCCGCTAAACTATAGTCAAATTTGACGTCGGAGTAAGATGTGTACAAGGCAAAATTCAATTATCAGCAAACAAGTTTCCTGACCAGCGCCCCGGATATTTCCGCATTGCCGGCCGATACCGGTATCGAAGTGGCGTTTGCAGGCCGCTCCAATGCTGGAAAATCGAGCGCTCTCAATACACTAACTCGCCAAAATAGCTTAGCACGTACCAGTAAAACGCCTGGTCGCACTCAGCTTATAAATACCTTTACGTTGGCCGAGGAGAAACGGCTCATCGATTTACCAGGATATGGCTTTGCCAAGGTCCCACTGGCTGTTAAAGAAAAATGGCAAAAATCGTTGGGCGAATATCTGATGAAACGCCAAAGCCTGAAAGGTCTGGTGGTGTTAATGGATATTCGACATCCATTAAAGGATTTGGATCAACAGCTGATTCACTGGGCAGTGCAAAGTAATCTGTCCGTATTATTACTGTTAACCAAAGCTGATAAGCTAAGCCCTGGCCCACGCAAGAAGACGCTACTTGAAGTGCGTGAAGCCTCGCTAGCCTTTATGGGTGACGTGACGGTGCACATGTTTAGCTCACTGAGCAAACAGGGTCTGCCGGAACTGGAAGAAGTATTAGACGATTGGTATAGCCGCGAAGCGTAAATTAGCACCCATAAACAGCATGAAAGAACACAGGATAACTGCCAAGCCGAAGCGATGCAGTTATCCTTTGCTTCAATAACACCTTCGGAATTATCCAAACATCCCCTTGGTTAATCGCTAGTGTTGGTCAGTCGATAAATCACCAACGCTGCGCGAATAGTGGACTTCTCAATCGATGGTAAATCTAGCACCTCTTTGGGTGAATGCGCACCAGCGCCGTTCACGCCAAGACCATCAAGGCTATCAACATAAGGTGCAACAAATTGAATATCACCGGCGCCACGCTGCCCTGGTGGCAATGCGGGCATCGCACCTAAGCCTGCTTGCTCACTTGCGTTTGAATAAAGCGCTAATAGTTTTTTGTTACCGGTAGTGGGCGCCATCGGAGGGTAAGACTCTTCAAATTGGATGCTGGCTTTGGTGCCTGGTAGATTCGCTGCGACAATTTCACGCATTTTGCGCTGGGTACGTTCGCGCTGCGCCGCAGTTAAATAACGTAAATCACTTTTGATCACGGCGGTTCTTGGGATCACATTGTCTTTGCCTGCGGCATTGCCACTGGATTGCTCAATTTCGACCTCGGTGCCGGCTAGAATAAGCGCTGGATTAAACGTCAGATCCGGTTCAATCAACTGCTGACGAAAGCTGTCGATGATCCTTGCTGCTTCGAACACTGCTCCATATCCACCGTTCGCAAAAATGGTCGAGGAATGCCCTTGTTCGCCGGAGACTTCTAACACAAAACCGCCAGCAGCGCGACGACCGATGGTGCCAGTATCCTCACCTTTTTCGTTTTTCAATGTGATTTCAAATGCTAAAGCGACATCACTGCGTTTGGCTGCAGCAATTAACTCGGCGCGAGCGACAGCAATAGGTTCGCCAACTAACTCTTCATCACCGCTAAATACGACTTGGATTTGTGCACTATCCAGCGCACCTATCGCGGCTAGTGCTCGCAGCGCTTCGATAATCACCAAATTGCCGCCTTTCATATCGGCAACGCCTTGCCCAAACACTTGCTGACCTTGTTGCGACCAAGGCACCACCGGGCTATCTGGCTCGAATACGGTATCCAAATGGCCGATGAGCAAGATCCGCTTGCCTCTTGTGCCTTTGCGCTCGGCAATTAAATGGCCTGCACGCCCCATACTTGCAGGCATTTCCACCCAACGACAATCAAATCCTAAGGCCGTCAGTTCTTGTTCGTACAAAGCGCCGACTGCACGTACGCCAGCCAAATTCATGGTGCCACTATTGATGAGCACGCTTTGTTGAAGCAGTTGAAGCGCAGCCGTTTGCCGCTGCTGAATTGCAAGCACCAGTGCTTTTTCGTCGCGGGAAAGCTCCGCAGCCATTACTGATTGGCCTGCAAGCATACACGCCAGCATTATCCCCATGATCTTACGACCAACATAAATGTTCTTGGGCGTCCGGTGGTTCATTATCGGCATGTTCAATCCTTAGTCGCTAAACGAAGCTGCATATGACGCAGGCAAGCGCCAGCCATAAACCCAAAACGGCTATGCACAGTCAAAAGCATCTATTAAGACAGGATGATAACGCAAACCAATATGAAGACGTGTGGGAATTACCGAATAAACGAGAGGCCTAGAAAAAGAAAAACCGACTGTTCAAAGAACAGCCGGCATAGCAAACGGGGAGAAGCTATCAAATAATTTCAAATCAACAGGGTGTCTTGCATATGAAGACCTGGCCATTATACACAGATTTATTAGCGTTTAAAGTATTTACTCTAGAAAATCTAATAAAATTTCATGGTTCGTTTATTTTCGACAAAAAAAAACGCCCCACTGCAAGCAGTGGGGCGGCTAAATAAGCCTACTTCCCATTTAAAATCAACAGCTAAGCCGTGATTTCGTTGAAAGATAGAACATCTTACCTCTGTACCCTACGTTTTTGATTGTAATCACATCGGTTTAAAAAGCAAGCGAATTCTGTAATAAAACTACAAAATGTGTTCGTTTATTCTGCTATTTGCAATTTATCGTAATTTTATAACTATTTTTAGTTAAGCAAATTGGCCAAATTTAGATAAAAAAAAGCCCCTGCAGTGCAGAGGCGAGAGGGTGATCTACCAGGAATGGGGATGTTCACTGTTTAATCAGAGTGGCAAACGCCGATAAAGTTCACCGTTCTCTAAAAAATATTTCAAATTGGCGCTTAGTGAGCTTCATCCCAATTATTGCCGCTGCCTGCTTCTACCAATAATGGCACCGCAAGTTGCACAGCGTTTTGCATTAACATCCGTAGATGTTGTTGATAGAAGTCGAGTTTGTCGGTTTGCACTTCAAACACTAATTCATCGTGAACTTGCATAATCATACTGATTTCACTTGGATCTTGGTTTTGCAACCAAGCATCTACGGCCAGCATCGCTTTTTTAATGATATCTGCGGCAGTCCCCTGCATCGGTGCGTTGATAGCCGCGCGCTCTGCGCCCTTTCTGCGAGCAGCATTGCTACTGCGAATTTCCAGCAAATACAACCGACGACCAAATAAAGTTTCGACATAGCCTTGTTCGTGCGCTTGTTGCCTGGTTCGTTCCATATAAGCGAGTACGCCAGGGAAACGCGCAAAATAAGTGTCGACATAATGCTGCGCTTCGCCACGGCTAATATCTAGCTGCTGCGCCAAACCAAAGGCTGACATGCCATAAATTAAACCGAAATTTACCGCTTTCGCACGTCGACGCTGCTCTGTCGTCACTTCGATAAGTGACACACCAAAAACTTCGGCCGCTGTGGCGCGGTGAATATCCAAACCTTGGGCAAAAGCCGCAAGTAGCGCGTCATCCTGCGATAAATGCGCCATGATGCGCAGTTCAATTTGCGAATAGTCGAGTGCTAATATCTGTTTTCCTGCTGGGGCAATAAATGCTTGGCGGATCCGCCGACCTTCTTCAGTGCGGATCGGAATATTTTGCAGATTTGGCTCAGTCGAACTTAAACGCCCTGTTGCCGCCACCGCTTGATGATAAGAAGTGTGCACTCGACCGGTGCGCACATTGATACTTTGCGGCAGTTTGTCGGTATAGGTTGATTTGAGCTTACTTAAGCTGCGGTGCTCAATAATAATGCGTGGTAGCAAGTAATTGTGCGCAAGCTCAGTCAATACTTCTTCAGCAGTAGATGGCACGCCTGTCGGAGTTTTCTTCAAAACTGGTAAACCGAGGTTATCAAACAAGATTTCTTGCAACTGCTTTGGCGATGCTAAATTAAAAACTTTGCCCGCTTCAGCGTGCGCTTGTTGCTCAAGCTCAGCAATACGACCGGCTAAATATTCACTCTGCACGGCGAGCAACTTCGCATCCACCAATACCCCGGTGCGTTCCATTCTGGACAACACCGACAACAACGGTACTTCAATATCTGTCAGGACATTAGCAAGACTGGCATTTGCTTGCAGCTGCGGCCACAAAGCTTGATGCAAGCGTAGCGTCACATCAGCATCTTCCGCTGCATATTCGGCCGCTTTTTCCAGCTCGATTTGATTAAATGTCAGCTGCTTCGCGCCTTTGCCAGCAATATCTTCAAAACTGATGGTTTTGTGCTGTAAATATTTATCAGCGAGGCTGTCCATGTCATGGCGGGTAGCGACACTGTTTAAAACATAAGACTCCAACATTGTATCAAATTGAATACCTTGGAGTTTAATGTCGTAACGAGCTAACACGCTTTGGTCGTACTTGAGATTTTGACCTACTTTCGCGCGAGTTTCATCTTCGAGCCAAGGCTTTAACTTGCTGAGAACCAGGCTCAACGCCAGCTGCGACGGTGCGCCAAGATAATCATGCCCAACTGGTAAATACCAAGCCTGTCCCGGCGTCGTCGCAAATGACATACCGACCAGTTCAGCCTGCATGTAATCCAAACTCGTCGTTTCTGTGTCAAACGCGACTAATGGCGCTTCGGCCAAAATAGCGAGTAATTGCGCTAATCCAACGTCATCGACAATGGTTTGATACTGTGAGCGGTCGATTGGCTCATGGCTGACCGGCATTTCAGCGGCAGGTTGTTGCTGTGTGTTAGCGGAAAATCCAGCTGCGGCTAAGTTAGTGGTGGCTGACAAAGAGCTAGCGACGGCACCTTGCGCATTCACTTCGGCATGCCAACGTTTAAATTCACACAGAGCAAACAACTCGGCAAGTTCTGGGTAATTTGGCGCGTGAATGCCAAGTTCGTGGAACTGCATCGGTAAATCGACGTCAATTTTAATAGTTGCTAACTGATAAGAGAGCATCAACTGCGGTTGATACTCACGTAATTTATCAGCAATTGTTTTACTGCCGCGAAAACCTAACGCCGCGATTTCATCAATGCGTTGGTATAAATCGCTAATTGCCCCAATGCCTTGCAGCATGGCTTGCGCAGTTTTTTCGCCAACACCGGGCAAACCGGGGATGTTATCGGCCTTGTCGCCCATCAGGGCTAAAAAGTCGATGATAAGTTCTGGACCAACACCGAATTTTTCCAAAACACCTGCAGGATCAAGCAAGGTGTCCGTCATGGTGTTAATCAGCGTGACATGTTGATTCACCAACTGAGCCATGTCCTTATCGCCTGTAGAAATCAGGACATGGCGGCCTGCATTACTTGCTTGTGTGGCTAAAGTGCCAATCACATCATCAGCTTCCACCCCTGAAATACATAATAGTGGTAAGCCCATCGCCTTGATGATTTGATGCAAAGGCTCAATTTGGTAGCGCAAGTCATCAGGCATCGGCGGTCGATGTGCTTTGTACTCGCTGTACATTTCATTGCGAAAGGTTGGGCCTTTTGCATCAAACACCACCACCATTTGGCTTGGATTAAATTGACGCAACAAACTTTTAAGCATGTTAACGACGCCATAAATGGCGCCGGTGGACTCACCACGGGAATTGGTTAGGTGCGGAGGCGAATGATAAGCACGAAAAAGGTATGAAGATCCATCAACGAGGATCAGCGGATCTGCAGGAATCTGTACCATGCGGGTCACTCCAAAGATATTTGTTGCAGCATGCCATAACAGTCGGGATGAAACCAGCGACAGTTCAGCACTGCACTTGTGGATAACTTGTGGGTATGTTTGTGAAAAACCATTAGATATGGCTACGCCTACCCTGATTTTTTGGGCATTGGAAGAAACCGTAACTTGTTGATTGTGTTGTATAAAACGAGGGGAAAACCGCAGAAGCCCTTGTTATTATTTTTTTACTTCTAATTGTGGAAAATGATTTTTCCATTCACTCGAACGCAATTGAAAATTTCTAGTACTGCAAGCTGAGTGGGTGAATAGACTACCACAAAGTCGACAATTGCAAAGTGGAAAAATCAAAAAAAATTTGCTGAATCGGCAAAGTTTTTAGTGGACTTTTCGATTAACAAGCGCAATCAACGATCCAGCGGATCTGTAAATTTGATCCTACAGATCTTCCTTCGCAAATTTCCTGATGCAAATCAGCAGAGATCATGTCGCAGGGCTTTCCCAAAAGCCAGAGGCAGCGCTATAATGCCTTAAATTTTGTACGGCTTATTAAATCCGGGGATCCCGCTCAATGAAAAAAATCACTGTTGCCTTAGCGCTGTTCAGTTGTGCCTTGTTTGCGCAAACCAGCGACGATAAATCACAAGATGAATTAAAAGCGCGGATCGCGCCGGTTGGTCAAGTGTACTTGGCTGGCGCAGTAGTGGCCAATGCGGGTCCGAAAGAACCACGCAATGGTGAGCAAGTTTATAATGCAGCATGTTTCGCATGCCATGCTTCTGGTACTTTAGCTGCGCCAATCAAAGGCTCTGCCGACTGGAAACCACGGATCGCACAAGGTATGGAATTGTTACATAAACATGCAATTGAAGGCATTCGTAGTATGCCAGCGCGCGGTACTTGCGCAGATTGTAGTGATGACGAAATCCTTGCCGCCATCAAGTTTATGATTGAAGGCGTGTAATAGCACGCTTCTGCCGTGAATACCGAAAGCCCGCAATGCGGGCTTTTTTTTAGCAACAGCAAAACTATGCCGATCGGCCTCCGACCATCCCATTTATTTTAAATAATGGATGATCGCCAACTAGCGCATCATTCGAGCTAACTCGCATCATTAGAGCTAACTAATTGATTCACAACCATTCGAGATCGCGAAGATTGATCAAGAACAAAAACCGCTAAAAACCTGACTCGGAACTGCAAGATAAACCTTTTAACTGCTTAAACTTTGTGCATAATAGAAGCGTAAAGCAAATAAGTCCGACCAGCGGATAAGATCCTAATAAAAGAGCTTCAGTTGACAACAACCAACGCCTCATTCTTGATGAAAAACGGACAAAACCGCATTCGTCGTCTTGAACAACTGATTGAACGCTATCGATTAGCGCATTCGGTGCAACTGGCTTTATTAAATTTATCCGAACTCGCCGGTACTTTGTCCGATATGAATGAGTTCTACCCAGCCATCCATAGTCTGGTTAATCAGCATTTAGCCGCAGACAATTTCTATGTCGTTTTATACGATGCACAATACAACCATTTTAGCGTCGAATATTATGCGGATGAAAAAGATCCTCTCGAACCTTCGGGCTTTGGTTCAGAGGTATTTTTACACGGACTCACCGGCTACGTAGCGCGCACGAAACAAGCGCTACTTTGCGATGAACAGCGGTTTGCCGAATTACTCGCGGCCGGCGAAATTGAAGTGCAAGGCACTTTAAGTCATCACTGGCTTGGCGTACCACTCACCCGTGGGGAGCAATTAATTGGCGTGATGGTCGCACAGCTCTATGACAAGAGCCGTGATTATTCGCGCAAAGATTTAGAATTACTACGCGCCATTGCAACGCATACCGTAGTGGCTCTAGATCGCGTTAAAAGTCGAGAATTACTTGAGCAAACCGTGCGCGAGCGGACCAAACAACTACAGAATATCAATCAATCACTGCAACGCGAAATTCGTGAGCGAGTTAACGCCGAAAAGCTGCAAGCGGCGCTTTATGAAATTTCTGAATTAACTTCAAGCAATAGTGATACCAGCAGTTTCTATCGCCAGGTTCATCATATTTTGTGTGGCCTGATGCCAGCACAAAACTGTTATATCGCGTTACTGGATGACACCGGGAAAAAGCTGAGCTTTCCGTTTTATGTCGATCAATTTTCCTCCCCCCCAGAAGAACGCACGTTACGTAAAGGTTTTACCGAATATGTGTTACGGGTCGGAGAAGCTCGTTTAATTAATGGCGAATTATCGGATCAGTTGGTCGCGTTAGGAGAAGTATTACGTATAGTACCGGATCAAAACCTAACGACATCCCCGCGTTCTCGCAGCTGGTTAGGTGCGCCCTTGTTAATCGATCAACAAGCGCTTGGAGTGATCGCGGTCCAATCCTACGACGATAGTTATTTGTATAGTGATAACGAACTGAATGTCTTGAAATTTGTCTCGCAGCACATTGCTGTCGCCATCCAACGCAAACTCAATATTGACCAGCAAAAGCAACATCAAGAAGATTTAGAACGAAAAATATTTGAGCGCACACGCGAGCTACGGCAGACCAATTTGTTCTTGCGCCTACAAGTAGAAGAACGCAAAAAAGCTGAAGAAAAGTTATTCCACGAAGCCAATCACGATATGCTCACCGGCCTTGCGAATCGCCAACTATTCATGATGCAAATGCGACAACAATTTGCGTTGCGTAACCGCGAAAGCAACCTGAATTTCTCATTGTTATTCATTGATTTAGATAGGTTTAAACTCATCAACGATACCATGGGCCACCATGCAGGGGATGCGTTTTTAATTGAAGTCAGTAAACGCATTGTCGCAACAGTGCGCGAACACGATTTAGTCGCTCGTCTCGGCGGGGATGAATTTGTCGTGTTATTAACCCAACTTAACCGTCCGGCTGATGCTGAAGATGTGGCGGATCGCATCATCGAAGCAGTGCGCCAACCAATGCAATTACAAGGTCAACAATTGTATTCAGGTGCATCAATTGGCATTGCCAACTATCATCCCGACTACACCAGCGCCGATGCCTTGTTGCGCGACGCTGACGCAGCGATGTACCAAGCGAAAGCGTTAGGTCGTAACCGCTTTGTGATTTTTACTGACTCGATGCGCATGCAGTTGTTACAGGAATTGTCTTTAGAGCAGGCGTTACATCAGGCGGTACAAGATCGGCAATTTAGTGTGCAATATCAACCGATAGTCTGCAGTGAAAAAACTCACGTCCTCGGCTACTCTGCCGCGATGTATTGGTCGCATCCGCAACTCGGCTCGCAAGAAGAATTCGATCGCTATGCAAGCGAAGCGGGTGTACTGCCACAAATCGAGTTACAAATCATTGAACAGCTCGCCGAGCAATTAACTGCAGAACCACAACCGGCGTTAATTAGTCTGCGGTTAACTTGTCAGCATTTACAAAGCCCAGTGCAATTTGAGCGACTCGTTAAGTTATTGCAGCAGCACTCCAATGTCTTGCATCGATTGTGTTTAGGCTTTGCAGAATATGATTTACTGAAGTTGTCGGGTGCGGCATTAAGTCACCTGCATCAGCTCAAGCGACTAGGTGTGCGCTTATCGTTGGATAATTTTGGTGCGGAATTTATGCCGCTTGGTTTACTCAGCCAATACCCCTTTGATTTTGCTCGGCTTGAACCGCTGTTTTGCCGAGGCTTGCTCAAACAACCGCAAAAGCGCCAACTGTTAGATGTGCTGCTAACCTTGTCGCACCAATTTAAATTCCGACTGATTGCCGATGGCGTCGACGATAGCGCTACTCAAGCGCTATTAGTTGAGCATGGTTGCTGTTATATGCAAGGACCCTTAGTAGAAAAACAACAAGCCTCGAAACCAGCTTCAGTCTTTCTTCAACAATTGGCGTAAGCGCTCAATATTCGCGAGTCCAGTTTGCTGACGCTGCGCTTCCGTTTTCACTGGTGCAACAGCCTGTTGCCATTCTAAGTCATCTTGCGGCAACTCTTCCAAAAAACGACTAGGCACGGGTTTTATTGTCTCACCATATTGTCGACGCTCGCGCGCGTAAGTAAAAATCAGCTCGCGCTGCGCCCGAGTGATGCCAACGTACGCCAAACGTCGTTCTTCTTCGACGTTGTCTTCGTCAATACTGGTTTGATGCGGTAAAATCCCCTCTTCCACTCCGACCATGAACACAATCGGGAACTCCAAGCCTTTCGAGGCATGCAAGGTTAAAAGCTGGACTTGATCAGCTTCGTCTTCTTGCTCATTGCGCTCCATCATGTCGCGCAAAGTGAGCTTAGTGACCACTTCACTGAGGGTCAGTGGTTCGTGGTCGGCATCGCCTTTGAGCATTTCGGTGATCCAACGATATAACTCATTGACGTTTTTCAGCGCCATTTCCGCGGCTTTGGGACTGGCGCTACTTTCAAATAGATAGGCTTCGTAGCGACTTTCTCGGATCATGTCGCGTACAGCTTCGGCAGGCTCTGCTCGCACGGCGTTATCCGAAAGCGCCACCATCCAATTGGCAAAATGCCGCACCGCCGCAAGGCTTTTCGCCGAGAGATCATCAGACAGCTCAGGTGCGCAGCAGGCTTCAAATAAACTAATCTGCAATCGATTCGCGAGACTGCCAACTTTTTCCAAAGTAGCAGCGCCGATTTCACGTTTAGGCGTATTGATAATACGCAGCAGCGCATTGTCATCATCTTGGTTGACCAGTAAGCGCAGATACGCCATCACATCTTTAATTTCTGGGCGTGAGAAAAATGACGTGCCACCAGAAATACGATAAGGAATGCGATTGGTCATTAAAGCTTTTTCAAAGACCCGAGCTTGATGATTGCCGCGATACAAAATCGCATAGTCTTTATATTGGGTTCTATTTAAAAAACGATGAGAAATGATTTCAGCAACCACTTTTTCCGCTTCATCTTCTTCGCTTTTGGTTGGTAACACCCGAAGCGGTACGCCATAGCCCATTTCACTAAACAGCGCTTTGTCATACTCGTGCGGATTATTGGCAATTAAGATATTGGCGGCTTTGAGAATGCGTTCGCACGAGCGATAGTTTTGTTCTAATTTAATCACCCGCAGTGACGGAAAATCTTTGCCCAATAACACCAAGTTTTGCGGACGAGCGCCACGCCAAGAATAAATGGATTGGTCGTCATCGCCCACCACAGTAAAACGCTGACGCTCACCGACCAGCCATTTCACCAGTTCATATTGGCTGGTATTGGTATCTTGGTATTCATCGACCAGCAGATATTGAATTTTTTGCTGCCAGCGCGCCCGCACTTCAGCATTGCTCGCAAACAACAAGGTCGGCACCATGATTAAATCATCAAAATCCAGTGCGTTATAAGCGCGAAGTTGCTGGGCATATTGCGCATAAAAATTTGCAAAACTAATACTTTGCGCATCACTTGCCGTCGCCATTGCTTGTTGCGGCAATAACAAATCATTTTTCCAGCTAGAAATTTTGCTTTGCAAGGCTCGTAATAAATCTTTGTCGCCTTGCAGATCCGCTTCGGTGAGCTCTTTGAGCAGACTCATGCTGTCTTGATCATCGAACAAAGTGAAATTGGCTTTATAACCAATCGCTTTATGCTCTTTTTTAATGATATCAAGGCCTAAGGTGTGGAAAGTTGAGACAGTGAGTCCGCGCAATTTGCTGCGTTCTAACTGATGCCCAATCCGCTCACGCA
>Ga0187844_10002993_pt1 | contig 11509 bp, 8 predicted proteins | sample SpaLakP09_SKY_50_FD_134517 | JGI IMG/M metagenome (GOLD analysis project Ga0187844, IMG submission 134517) | Oligotrophic lake water microbial communities from Sparkling Lake, Wisconsin, USA - SP09_SKY_50 | ecosystem: Environmental > Aquatic > Freshwater > Lake | place: USA: Sparkling Lake...
ATAGAAACACTTGGCCAACTCGCCCACCTGGTAGCCCCCATCGGCCAGCATGGCCAGGAAGCTGTCTTCTTGCTTGAGGTTTCGATAAAGCTGCGGCTTGCCGGTATAGAAGAGCTTGGTGGGGCACTCTGCGGCTAGTTTGAAGCGGGATTTGGTTAAAAAAGAACGGCTGCTTTTTGTCATAGTGCTTAAATAAATTCATAGATTACCGTTGCAAAACCGGACTAGTTCTTAATTAATGGTACGTCTTAATGGTCTAACTCGCTTATTTATACCGGAGGACGGAAATGGATTTCAAGGTCAAGGCCTATCATTGATTCATAGAGAAACTAAATTTTTTCAACTCTTCTAAAAGTAAATTTACCTCGCCCATAACATCCAACGAAATCTCTTTAAGCCAGCACTTTGAAGCTAGTTCAAAGTCAACAGTAATTTCAAATACTTTCGAGTCTTTTATTTCTTTCCAGTAGTGGCATCCTCTAATAGAAAACAAAGATTTTTGTCCAATACTGGGAAAAGCAAGCACATTTACAACGCCTGTATCTGGATTATTTTCAAGCAAATGTCTATAGATAATTTGTTTATAGTGATCCCCGTTAGAACCCTGCAATTTAGAACCGTTACTTAATCGGTAATCTTTAGCATCTAAAAGTAAATTCGAATCATTTTGCGTAAGAAGAATGTCAAATTCAGGTTTCATACCTAAATTTACTTTGCCCCCAGGCCAGGCGATCCATTGACCAGCTGCTAAGCTCCTGTCTTGTAATGCAGGTGCTATTAAATCCCTCAGAATTTTTTCCCAAATATCTTCAAAATCTTTACTATAAGTTAACAAATCCTCTATCTTTTCATTATTAGAGCTGATTAATCCAAACTCTCCCAGGTAAGCGCCTATTATTTTAATAAGGTATTTTCCTCGTTCATCGAAAACTATTGATTTTAAATTTTTAAGGTACGGTTTCGGATTATTTTTAATCTTTTGAAATATTTTTTGTTCTAAAGATTCAATATCATCAAATATATTTCTATCACCAACCAAAGCAGAAATATCTTTTAAACAGGCTACATGAAGTAAGGATAAAGGATGTAAATTATCAAAATATCTTGATTTATGAATAGTTTTATCAAAGATAATATCGTTACCTTTTAAAAATGCGCCATTTCTAGAAATAGTTCTGTCCCAATTAACAGGCAAATTAGTTCGATTGAAAACTTGCTTATTAAATTTACGAGCATAAAAACCATATACCCGAAAATCTTTGCGTAACCTTAGAGAAGCATCAAATGTATCCAACACAGGGTCTGAAAATTCGCTTATTTTATTTGTTACAAAATTTGTTTCCCCAGAGATTATAGAGAATTTAGTTTGGAGTCTGATTTTTTTAAAAATTCGTATTAATCTATATATCTGCTCTCGACTATAATTTTTATCTTCTAAACGTGATCGAATCTCAATTGAATTAAATGCTTTTGGCAAAACAACCAATAGAGAATTCGACTCCAAATCTCTATGAAAACCAACACAACTTACATTAGTTCTTTCAATAAATCCGTTGTCAGCCAGCATACGCCAAATGGAAATACCATGTTTTTGCTCAATTTTTTCTCGTGAGTCTCCAGCAACAACAAAATATAGCTTTTTATGTCCACTCATTTGAAGTGCATTTTGAAATTTTAATCATGGTAAAATATATATTTTTTGAAATTATTCAATCAAACACTGGCTAATAATTTCCTCTTTTAAACCTGCAGATAAACCATTAATTTTAATACTTGCCTGCACATCAGCAAAAACTCCTGCCCCATCTGATTTGAAAGGCGATCGATCAGAAAACTGTTCATCCTTAAAAACGTCATGCCAAAGATAAAAAAGACACTTATTTAAAAAAGAATCCCAAGGAATTAGTCCATTTTTTTCGGGCTTAATAAACCATGGACCTATTTGCTTATCTTCCATTTGATCTTGAACAATATTTGTATTAATAATCTTTAAAAATTTTATCCAATCATATTTTTTTTGTCCATCATCTAAAAATGGGCGAATTCCATTAGTAAACTTGGTAAGTTGATCAAAATCAATTGAGCATGCAATCCAGTCCCATCGTCGTTTGAACGCAGAGTCCATTGGGAAAAGTGACTGGTCACTCGTATTCATAGTAGAAAGTAATGTTAAATTTTTTGGCAGATATAATTTTCCATCGCCGGCTATATCATATAAAATATTATTTTTCTTAAAATAAGTCAATAACTCAGGTTTTATTGTTATTCCATATTGACTTCTGCCTGAATCATCTCGATCAAGTAATTGGAAAATATCGCCAAAAATAGCTGCGCAATCACCGCGATTTATTTCTTCAATTACAAAAAATATAGCATTATCATCTAGGTATGCTTTTTCTAAAGCAAGCACTAGAGGTCCTGGAACATAAGCAAAATAATTGATAGGGCTCGATATAGCCACACCATCATGACCAATTATTTGTTTACTAGATATTTCATAACCAACGACAGGTTTGTAACTTCCAATTAGATCCGTATGGCTGTATTCGGGATGAAACTGAGTTCTAAACATTTGTGAATTTGCAACTAGAGACGAAACTTCAGTACTTTTACCAGTTCCTGGAGGGCCAAAGAAAATAATGTTTTTTCCTTTGTACAGGGGTTTATTAGCTGCGACCTCAGAAAACTCAACATTCAATCTTTCTAATTTTTTACCTAAAACAAATAGTTCTTTGGTTTTTGAAGGCGTGGAGTTTTCCCATAATTCTTCTTCTAATGAAAAAGCATCAAAACTTGGTTGGCCAGATCTGTGCACGAAGATAAGCCAATCCTTTTCTTTTATATTTCGACGTAAAGCGTCTACACCTCTGAGTTGAAGTGCTGGATTTGCACCATCATTAAGTTCCCTACGGACGACATCAACATAGTCCTCTACCCAATTACTTTGCGACTCCATCAAACACTCACCCCATACATTGCAAGTAATCTTCAAATGTCTACTTTGTTGGAAATGTTTAGGACGCAATATCGATGGGAAAAAATCGTCAACTGGACTTGTACCCTCTGCGAATGATGCTCCTGCTGTTAAATCTATTTGATCCTTATTAGAACTCGAGTCACCACCTCTAATGGCAGTATGTACATCAGTACCTTTAACTTTTATTGCGAGTGCAGAATCAATTTCTGACGAACGAGTACCTTCCAGAAAAGCTGAAGGATATTTATCAGAAAGAGCACTAACAAGTTTTGATAAGCTCATATGTTTATCCGTTATTTAGAAGATTTGATATAACAGCAGCAGCCAAGTCAACAGGTACAGCATTACCTATAGTTCTGTATGCAGGAGTTGGTGATATGCCCAATAACTCATAGCAATCGTTAAATACATCTGGAAAGCCTTGTAAACGTAGTGCCTCAAGTGGTGTTATCCGCCTAACTGCATCATTTACAAAGTCAAAATTTGTTGGTTTGATACCGTTCTTAGACATTATGTATTTTTCTGTGTAGTAGTTATCCTGGTTTGCTCTATGCCACTTTCCCATAGTTGCGCAGATCGGTCTTGCAATACTTCTATCAATTTCCAAATTACCCATCCACTTTTCATTTCGAGTAAAAATAGTTTTCCTACTTCCCAACGGGACAATATGCTTGATTGGCATACTCTTTTCTAACAAATGCCAAACTGACATGTATTCTGCATTTATTAAAGGAACGGAAACTGGGTCTCTTAATTCATGAATCAGTCTTCCCTTTTTCTTTTTTCTTCCACAAAAGAACATTCTTTTACGTTGCTGAGGAATGCCGTAATTTGAAGCACACAAAGCTTGGATGTCAACTTTATAGCCAATCTTTTCAAGCTCTGCTACCATTTTTTGAAGTAAAGCTCCTTTATCCATAGTCTTAATTTTTTCGACATTTTCCAAAACAAAATATTCTGGTTGATAGTACTTTAATGTTCTCAGAATATCAAAAAAAACATTGCTTCTATCGTCTTCAAGACCTTGCCGTTTTCCAACATTAGAAAATGGCTGACACGGAAATCCGCCTAAACAAATTTCAAAATTTGGAACACCCCATTCATCTTTTTTTCCAGAGACTAGGTCTTTAACATCTCCATTAGTAAAGTCCCCATCAAGGCTATAAGCTAAGTTGTAAATTTCTTTACAAAGTGGATCTATTTCAGAATAAGCCAATAATTTGCAGTTGTTTGATGTGGCTTTATTCATGGCTAGATGAAAGCCGCCAATACCTGAGAATAAATCAATGAATTTGAACATTTATATATAAATTTTTATTGCTTTTAAAATAGAACGTGCAATTACACGCGCAACTAATGGTGATACTGAATTTCCTATTTGTCTATACCATTCATTTGGTTTACCTAAAAATAGGTACTGATCAGGGAAGCCTTGAACTCTAGCAGCCTCTCGAGGAGTTAATCCACGATGCTGAGTTGGGTGTATGTACATGTGGCAGTCGTAGTACATATGTGCTGTGATTGTTTTAGAGGGACGTTTAGAATGCAACCTAAAAAACTTATCTTTGAAAATATGGTCACGATTTTTGTAGGGGTTCAACTCCGCAAAGGCTTTACTAGTTGTATCTTCGCCTTGCTTTAAGCATTCGAAAAGATTGATATCGCGAGGATTATTAAATTTTGTTCTGTGGTTAAAAAGGAAACCTTTAGAGAAGTCAGCATTTATACGATCTAGATAACCATTTGATGATTTGCAAGCTGATCCGATCGTGTACCCAAATTTTTCGTTTTCAAAATGAGTAGAGTTACTTATAGTTTTTGCTTCAAGCGCAGGTAGACCATAAATTGCATCTTCAAGATTTACATGAAAAAATCCATTTTTTTGAATGTCGATTCCCGCTGAAACTTGGTTTAAGAATGATTGCGCATTTTTTTGCGTCAGGCCTTTTACAGCAACAATGAATACCCGCATCCTTTTCTGTGGCACTCCGAAATCATAAGCATCCAATTGAAAAACTCGGCTACAGAAGCCCCTAGAATTCAAGTCTGATTGGATTCTGTCCCAATACTTAAGAATGCCAGGCACATTCTCAATCACAACGACTTTTGATTGAAATCTATCTGCCAATTTAAGAAAGTCAATATAAAGTATGTTTCTCGGATCACTCTCCAAGGGTTGTTGATTTGCAATACTAAATCCTTGACAAGGGGGGCCGCCTATAACTAGTTGGACAGCTGGAAGGACTGTCTTTTGCTTCAAAACGGAACGTATGTCGGAATTGTTAACTTCAATATTTTTGGGTCTGTTAATTGCGAATGTTGCTAGCGATGAAGAATCGTGATCAAGTGCATATTTGCATACTGCACCTTCAAGTTCAAAACCGAGCGACAAACCTCCTGCGCCACAGAACAAATCTGCAAAATTAATTCCAGAATCTCCTAGATTGAGAACACTGGGACTTGAGTGAATAAACTCTGGTTGTTGTAACCCTTTAACTCTCTTAAAATGTTCGTCAATGTCCTTAGGTGCAACATATTGATAGCAGGCTTTAACTAATTCATACAGATGATCAACTGCATAAGAGTTTGGCAATTCTTTTTTTGAAGTCATTTTATGATTTGTGTGCTAAAAATTCAAAAGTTTGTGAAGACTTAAAAGTAACAAACAAATATAAATAGAGGTCGTGAGTAGTAGCGTAACTTTGCAAAGAGTTTTTTTTCATGTTAGATTTGAAAAATGCAATTGAAACAATTTTCATTGTACTTGCAGGTTTACTTTTCTAGTTAGGTATTGTGTCTCTACGCTAAATGCCACACAACAATTGCTTCGAAAAATTTTGAATTAAACTGAAGCCTAATCCAGACCGGGTAAGAACCTTAAACTTAAAAATTTCTTCCTCTAGCAATTTTGTCACCTGAGCGAGCAGCAGTAATTGATGGTTGTAATTATCCAAGATAGCTAGCTCATCTCGTGAGCCTATGACGGGAACAGATGAACATTGTTTATCTCTCACAGCCAACCCTATACCCCACACATGAGATGAGCCAGAATAATCACCTCCAAGCCATACACAACAAATTATCTCCTTACAACTCAATCCCTCTGTCGCGAGTGAAGGTGTTAACTGAGTCTAATGTAAGCCGATGGATACGTTTTAAGAAGTCGACCTTTTACATCGCGCTCACATTCTCTGGTGTCAGGCTGTTGGCTGGGCACAAAGATCAACTAGCGGCCATTTACCATCAAGCAGGGATTGAAAGACAAAACTGCGTTGAACAGCTCAGTTGAATCGATATGCATGAGAACGGCACAGCACAGAACGCCATCAAACTCACCACCAAAGAGCTTAGGCAGATCGGGCAACACCCTTGCACCACCCTACCCTTTACTTCTGGTCGAAGCACCTCGGCCATTTGAACTAACACTTCTGTAACGTCTACACCTTAGGGTTGGAAGCCTTGTTTGTGGAGTTAGTCAAGGTCGGATTGAACTGAAGCCTATGACTAGGGTACGTCCGCGTGAGGATAATGATTCGGCGGATCTTTAAGTTAGAGGGCTAGGAAAAACCTCATAGCGCTGGGCTACTTAACTGGCGTGAAGAGCATAGTAGTCTAGGATTAGCTTATCCATTTAAAAGTTATATAAATGACTGAAGAAAGCAAACTAGGGCTGGTAGTTTTCAATTATTTTCTTGAGTAGCTTTGGCTGAATTTCATACCATTCATTAGTGTGGGCTTCGTCTTTAGCACTTAATCGATTATCAATAATCAGTTCACCAATTTTTTTTTCTGCTGTGAAGGGACCTAAAAACTCTTTAGAAAAAAACAATTCAACTTCATAACCGTACCGATTTCTATACTTACTTATGCGTGTACTCAAGTCCATCATAGTTGCACCTAATTTTGCGCAACCTATCATGTTTTCAGATGTCATAACATAAACATGTCCTGTCAAGTACTCCGTATCCCAACGTCTAGCAACAGGATAAGGAACTTCTATAACGTATTGGCCGGATTGAATTGCCTCAATAATTTCAGGAGCAACTAGATTTTCAAATCTAGCACTAACCTCTAATTGCAACAATATTTCCGCAATCTCCAACGCTCTCTCTTTTATCAAATTTTTACTATTTGAAAATCTATTGTCATATAAATATTTAACAATATCGTGGGCAACATCCTTCATATCTGCACGAATTTTCGAATGTTTTCTGGTGTACCAACGCTGATAAAACCTTTTATAAGCTTTAAATAAATCTAAATTCATTTTGTAAAGAAGTTATAAATTTAAATTTAGCACGTGCAGCTTTTAAACACCGAGAGTTGATAAATCTCCAATTGAAAGTCCAATTGATTTAAGTGCAGAATTCAAAACTCCAATAGACAAGTCTTTTCTATTTCCAGGAATTATCATCGTCTCGCCGACTGCATTTCTGAGTTTTACATGCGACCCTTTTCCGCCTTGAACAATTGAATAGCCTCGACTTTGGAATATTTTTATCAAGGTCTTTGTAGAGCAAGATTTAGGAAGGATCTTTGTTGGCAGGACTGTTCGGTTACCCCTGCTTACAACTGAGTAAATATTTGATTTGAAATTAAAAAAACTTCGCATCATTTGTGGTGATGCTGTCCAGTCGTTTGGATTCTTTAGTGGTAAATTAGTTGCCTCTAAAATTTGACTTTGAAGCAATTGTGAACCTGCAACAAAAGATGCACTTGACAAATAGTTAGTAGCCATTCGATAACCTGGCGGATCAAATGGAAAAGTTGCAGATAGATAATCTCGAACTGCGCGAATTATTTTTTGATCAAGTATTGATGTGTAAGGTCTTGATTGAAATCGTAAAAATGAATCAGCGTTAGCCAATGCTTCCTCTAGGCAGTCATCGGTATGCAAGTATCTTCTGTATACATTTTTCTTGTACGGTAAATATTTACTAACTCCACTTACAACATGCAGTCGAACACCAAAACTTTCAACTTTATGATGGAAGTGCTCATGAAAATAAAAAGCTGCAAATGAAGCTTTTAAAAGCATGGTTGCGTACTGAGCACTACTCATCAGAGATTGGTGAGAAGGTGGTAAAAAAGCAGCGATACGACTTGCTTGTTTTATCAGGCAATCTTCTCGAATAAAAATTCCCCAATCGTATGCAAAAAAATGGATTGGTTGATACCAAGCACATACATCCCATATTGCGGCATCGCTATTTGCAACATCAGAAGGCCAAGGTCGAGGATTATCAATACGGCCAATGCCTCCAAGGATTTCACCAATTACATCTGAATTGGTAAGGAGCCAAGGATCTTCACCAAACTTATCTGGTGATGACCAAAGCTTGTCCCAATCAATTTCATTTACTTCATCTTCATAGCCATAAGTACGCTCTTCATTGTCCAATTCAAGAGCACCATCGCGATCTAAGATACTGACGATTGCTTCTACATTCATAAGAATCTCCAAATTAATGTGTGAATCAACACAAGTTAATCATTTGTAACAATACATAGACTGCGATGCAAATAGTTGGTTGTACTCATTCAAAGCGGTAGGTTGAACTCTGCCCACCAATAGTGTTGATTGGCATCCAAATCTGAGCCATCCGCATGAGCCTGCCCACGCAGTTCTCGCTGCACGAACACTAACCCCCCTCAAATCACAAACGATTCGAAGATCTCATTTATTTACATTCTCTGCTCACAATACTTTTTGATCTGCGCTTTTAGAAATTGGTTCTCCACGGTCCTTGGCGACAGAGCTCCAGCAACCAAGCGTTCATACCACTGCTGTGAACGTCCATCACTCAGCACATCCCGCTCAAAGTAATATTTGTCCACTGAATTGTGGAATGCCATAAGTCTTAAGAGAGCAGGTCACTGACCTTAAGCAGTGGGCGTCCAGTAACAGATCCAATTTTCAACAATCGCGCACCAAAGCGAGTTTGACTTAACATTTCAAGTTCACATGCCATTCTCAAATCTTCCTCAATTTCTCGAGGACTTACTCTTCTCTCTACAATATTTGTCACATGTAATGCTAGCAATGTTGTCAAATCATGTCCTCGACATAACTGCCATCCTGCCGCGTACTTGAGCTCCAAATGTGAGGCTTTTGAAATGATTTCTTCTATCGCATATCCTTTTAAACTTGAAGAATTTCTTACTGATGATGTTAGTTTTTCACCATCTATTTGAAAATTATCAGCATCAAAAAACTCTTCACTAATTCTGAATTCACCATCTATAGCTGATATTTTTTTTGCAAGCCATAGCTGTTGACTTGCTGCTCGAAAAGCACCAATTTTTAATGAAGAAACTCTTAACTTCTCTCGTAAGTCGTAAATTCGTTCTTCGAAATTCTCGTAGAGAGCTGCTCCACGATATTTTTGAGACATTACTTTTGAAAGAGCACGCGATCTAATTAAGGCTGACTCCAAATCGTTACACTCAATGTCATTATCATTACTGCCTTCGAGAATTGAAACGTATATAAATTGCTCATCAATTATTGGGTCATCTTTTAATACAATATCATAATCTAGATCAGCAATACAATGAACTGCCGTGAAACGACGTTCCTTGGCTTTTAGCCATATTTCTTTAACATTAGGCTTACCATTAACATTTTCTAATCTAGCATTCTTATCAACAAGCCATTGCCGTAATAATCTATAATCAGATTCACCTTCAACCACTATAGTTTGCAATCCTTTATTATCAAATAACATTTTTGCATTATTTAGCAAACTACTTGGGTTAGATTGATATTTTCTTAATGTACTCATATTGGCACCTGCACAGCAAGTTCAATAACAGATTCCCAATTATCACCAATAACTGTTGGTGAATGAGTAGCAACAACAATCATGCAACCATTCATAGATACAATTTTTGCTAAAACCTCTGGAAATAGCTCTTGCCAAGCGGGATGAAAGGAAATCTCAGGCTCATCGAGAAGTACAGCACGAATATTTATTGATTCAAAAATTAATTCTCCCAATAACACAATTAAATGCTGCTCGCCAGAAGAAAGAGATTTCAATGGAATATTCTTCTGATCATCACCTATAACTACAAATCCAGCATTTGCATTCAATACTATTTTTTTAAAAATAAGCATAGAATTTAAAGTTTGTACAAATAACTTTAATCTATTTACAGGTCCTTCAAGACTTGAAATTTTTTGGTAGATATCTTCCAAATAAATATTAAGGACTTTTAAAGCAGAAATATCTTTTGGAAAGTCATGAGTTTTCACAGATTGCCCGGCACTTAGCAGGCCCAGTTTCTGATATTCATCCTCCATAATTCGAACTTTTTCCATGAGGCGACCTACCTCGATTTCAGAAACTTTTGAGTTTGCTCCTAATGCAGCTATAACTCTAGAAGCAAAATCCTGCTCAAGTCGTCTTCCTGCTTCAGCATAAGATCGATTGAAGTCTCTTATTTGATCTAAAACTTTTTCAGAGATAACCTCAACCTTTTCACCTCCCTGCATACGTCTATGAGATTGAATTTCCAGATCGACCCTTAATCGATTAGCAGAAATGTATAGAACGGGTAATGATTTTCTGAAATCGATTAACCATTTCGGCTCTGCATTTCCTAAATTATTCAATCTTCGAGATTCATAACGGTCTAGAATTTCAGCTCTAGAATATAATTGCCCATTATTTGGATCACGCCATCCATTTAGTCCTGCGCGCCTTAACTTTAAAGTTCTTTCCGCAAATTCAACAATTGAAAAATCATATCTACCAGAGATACTCATATCTTCTTGAGCATCATTATTTTGATTTTGCTGAACAGTTATTGACCAAGAATTGGCAGTAGATTGTAAATTCTTCCCTTTGTATATAGATTTAAATTCAAGTGTTACATTCTCTTCTAAACCTTCGAGACTATTATTTACTTTACGATTAACATAAATACCATTATCATCGGTGGACTCTAATATCAATTCATCGAAAGAAGTCCTACCTAGTTTAGAATAATTACCACGTAAAAGATCATCAATTAATCTCAAAATAGTAGATTTACCATAACCATTTGGCGCCGTTATAATCGTTAATGCCTTTGAATTATCATCCGAGTTTTTAAAATTTAAATTGTAGTCAAATCGGCCAAAAAGTTGGCCAACAAAAACAGACTTTAGCATTTTAGATTCTTTCATTTTAAATTTAATTTAATAAAATTTTCGATTAATTAAACTGCTACTCATTAAATAATAAACATATGAAATGAATAAAAACAATATATTAAATCTAAGTCAAAAATTGTAACACTGCAATCAAAATACACCACAATATTTAATTTGACTATTGGCGCCATCCTCCAGCCTTGATTACCTGCAGCAAACGACCAATTTGAGATGACTCAACTGTTGTATCGATCATTGGTACCAATTCATCCAAAATCTCATTAACTGTTTTAATTTGAATTGGATTCCCATTGAGCATTTGTGAAAAACTTTGATTGCTCTCCCAAAGTTTCTTATCACCAATAACTTTTGTAACAACCGTAAGATACAAA
>Ga0187844_10002995_pt1 | contig 11497 bp, 8 predicted proteins | sample SpaLakP09_SKY_50_FD_134517 | JGI IMG/M metagenome (GOLD analysis project Ga0187844, IMG submission 134517) | Oligotrophic lake water microbial communities from Sparkling Lake, Wisconsin, USA - SP09_SKY_50 | ecosystem: Environmental > Aquatic > Freshwater > Lake | place: USA: Sparkling Lake...
CCACCCAATGCCCCTCCATTCCCACCGCCCCCTCCCCCCGAAGAATACCACCCTTCCATCCATTGTTTCCATAACCGAAACTGCATAATCGTCATATTTTTGGCATCCACTTTCACCCATTTCCGACCCCGCGACCAATTACGTTTTGACAAAGGCCATATTTTTTTCTCATCCAATTCCACTTCCACTACCCCAAACCGTACCAACGGCACCACTTTCCGCATACTTTCCGACATAGGGTCGCCACGAAATAACGCACTATTCCGACGAATCCCCTTCCCCCCAGCAGCACCCACCCCGAAAATCAAATGATACAAATGCGTCGTAAATAACGTCCGGACCACTTCCACCCCATCTTTGTTCGAAATACTCCCCACACCCCGCGAAACACACAAATAATCCACCTTCCACGTCTCCCCCTCTTTTTCATTCCCCCAACCCGAACCCAAAATATCCCCCAGTACCCCCCCACATGAGATTCCGGGCTCCGAAATCCAATAATAAACCGGATAAGTCATCATCCATCCACATCCCTCCACCCCCCCTCCACTCTCATCAAGACCTCCTGAAAAAGACGAATCCCACCAAGGATATTTCGCCAATCGATAAGAAGAAATCACCGCACCGCCTCCCGCATTTTTTTCCAACTCCGCCGCCGATAATTTAAAAGTCCGTGTATACGAATCCCCTTCCACTCCCAATATCCATTCCTTCTTCAAAAACTCGGCATATTTTTCCACGGCCCCTTGATACTCCGTGTCTCCCGCTTTCCATAATGTAATCCCACTGCCCCCAACTCCACCGACACCAACCCCAACATTATATTTATACGAAGTCATCCCGCGTTTCCAAGTGCTATTCATCACTCCACATCTCCGAACTAGGTCATAGGTATGTAATACAGGTTCTTTCGACCAATAGGGGCATCGGATTATTTCCAACATATACCAACCTACGACCCCCATGACCAACAAAAAACCCGCCCACATTCCTATCTCACTTCTTTCCATTTTCCTCAAACTTCTTGTTCCCGAAACTTACCTAAATACATCTCCATTATTTATTTGTATTTAATTGAAACACTTTCAATCCCCAAGAAACTAACAAACTAACCATACAAGAAAATGGGCATCCCAAGTTATTTCTCGTTTATTATCCGTAATCATCCGGACATTATTACCAATCTAGAGCAATTATTGCAATCCCCTGCTTTCCAACAACCGACCTCCACCGGTTTCCAACATCTGTTTTTCGACGCCAATTCCATTATTTATGACGCGTTCCATGCCCTTCATAAAGAACACCGCGCCGTTCCAATCCCTGATTTCGATGATTCCCGAATCTTCTTCCCTCTCCTTACCCAAAGAGTCATCGAAATCATTGAAAAACATATCCATTTCATCCAACCTTCCGAAACCCTTTTCATCGCCTTCGATGGCATGCCACCCCCTGCCAAAATCATCCAACAAAAATCCCGTAGATTCAAAACACGTCATTTGGATTCCATGGTCAAAGAATTCCAACACCTGAACCAACAAACCCAATCCAATCAACCCACAGCCCCTAATCAACCCAAAACCTCCGCCTCCTCCTGGCAAACCAACATGATTACTCCCGGAACCACTTTCATGACCTTTTTATCCGACACTCTCAAAACCCATTTCAAAAAACGCGCCACCCAACATCCCCTCATCAAAATCCAAATTCTTTCCACTTCCACTGACAAAGGCGAAGGCGAACATAAAATCTTCCATTATCTCCGAAACCACCTCCCCAAACCCACTGACCAAATCGCCCTCTATGGCCTAGACAGCGACCTGATTATGTTATCCCTCTTATCTGTGCCTAATATCTATATTTTCCGCGAAGCCCCCGCGTTTTTAGCCAGTAAAATCGACGATATATTACAAAAAATCCAGTCCAAACATAAATTCTCCCACGGCCACCAAACCAACCACAATACCCACGCCAACGTCAACACCAACAACGCAAACACCCGCAATCCACCACCTCCCCCCCTCAACCCGGAAAACCTCCCACCTTATTTTCTAAACATCAACCGATTGGCCAACGCCATATGTCAAAGTCAATCTAGCCCAATCACTTCGGAAACCCAAAATCCAGTCTATGATTACGTATTCATGTGTTTCCTACTAGGCAACGATTTCCTCCCCCATATTTCCGCACTGAATTTGCGAACCAATGGGCTCCATATTTTGAACAAACAATATCAACAAAAACGCCCCAAACCCCTCCAACTCATTCATCCCACTACCCAAACCATCCAATGGCAACAAGTCCTCCAATTATTAGAACCCATTGCCAAAACCGAACGCGAACTCCTCCTCCAAGAAAACACCGCCTTCCGAAAATTACCCAAACCTAACCCGAGCAAAATCCAAACCGACCTAGAACTCCAAGAATTCATCACCGCCGCCCCACAAATCTATACTGCCGCAAGGGAATATATTCGACCGGAAATCGCGAAAAACTGGCAACAGAGATATCGTAAAGTATTTCCTACTGCCTGTCCGCTACGGTTCCTCAAACAAATGTTCCATACTTGGGAATATTATTTAGGGCGTTTATCCAACCTAGAATACATTACCGATGCCCCACCTCTTATTGAAGATATTGTAACCACGCTACAAGATTTTCATCCAACCCAGTTCGATAGCGTCAAACCATTACAAACATTCCATTTCAAAAACAACGAAGAATATTTGGCCTTTGTCCTGGACACCACACCCATGACCTATGATTTCACCTATTCCAAAATGTTATGGGAAGTGCATGTTCATTGAATTTCACCACATATAAACCCACAGCCCCTATCACCACCACCACCCCCTCTTCTAAGACAAATTCCGATACGTATAACGATGCGACTTTTGATTTTCCCGAAAAGAGCGGTAGGTAATATTATGTTTCATCGCGCGTTTTGGACGTTTCGAATTTTCAACCATCTCTGAATCCAATAAACCCACTGCCCCCTTCTCCAAATCTTCTTCCTCCTTTTTCACCTCTACTTCCACTTCTGGTTCGCGATAATTCAAATATAAAGCATGAATTTTTTCCGCCAATCCTCCATAACCTTCTCCTTCTTTGGCAACAGGTAATTCTTTACAAAATTCCAACGATACTTTGGCATGTTCCTGTAAACAAATAAAATCATTTTCTTCCAAATTATTCACCTGAATAGGCATCAGGATAGTCGCCATAATATATTTGAGGGGATTTTCGGGGGAAGTTTCCATTCCGTCGCAATTTTTTTATTATTATTTTCTAGAGTAATAACAAAAAGTAAATAGAATCATTTATATAATTTATCCGGATTTTTATAATAAAAGTATCATAATCACACACGATATAATTCATTCAATCCATTCATAATATGTCCAGTTATATCAACACGTGCTGAACCTTGTAAAAATATATATAACACATTATAATATTTTTTTCTCTGTTCTAATTCAAAAAATAATTGAAATAATTGATTTAATAATGATACTTTTCTATTTGACTGATATATAAAACATAAAGCTTCAAATGCAACCGCAAGATAATTTGTTTCTATCAATTTTTTATTTTTTATTATATCTTTTATTTTATTTTCTAAAATAATTATTAATTGGTTTGATGGTTTTTTATTAAAACTAATGATTGCTTGAATTATCCAGTTCATTTTAAAAATAGAATCATTTGAGTTATATGTAAGTAAAAAATCGTTTATATTCATAATACAGCCCGCTTTATTTAAACCAATAATAATTTCTGGTTTTTCAAATTCATTTTCGGCATTAGGTAAATCTTTCAATAATTTTTCACAAAAAGGTTTCGGATTTATATATTTATTTTTGGCCTGGGGAATTTTATAAATATAACCCAAAAATGATAAAGATTGAGAACTATATAGTTCTATTTTCTGAAGTATATCTAATATTTTATTTTTTAATTTATCTATTTCACTTTTACTTGCTATATATGGATATAAATTTATATATTTAAATACATCAGCTAATACAGAAATATTTCTAACATCATCTTTAGAATTCCATTCTAATTTATTATTTTTACAAGAATATGGAATCATACCCTTTGACATATTATCTATTAATAAACGTGAAAAGTTGAATATACAATTATAATTATAATTTTTATTAGTTAAAATATTAATAAATTTTGTTTTTTTTTGGATTATTTTATATGCAAATAATTCATATTCATCAGATATAATATTTGATTTATTTTTCAAGGATTTCAATATATTTTTCCAAGAAATATTTGGAAATACATTTGGTAAATAAGTCGCTGTATTGGTTTTATCTTTTGATTGAATAATAATTCCAAAAATATTATTTGTGAAAGAAATATTCAATTCAATTATTGTCCCATCTTTTTTATTTATTTTATAAATTGGGTTCAACATAAAATCTAATTCTATAAAGGTTTCGGGCTCAGATTCTATAGGTGTAAAATATTTATTTCTATCATCTTTCCATACTGAATCATGTGCTACTTGTAATAAATGTTTATATAATATTTGTTTTTTTAATGTGTTAAAATTTTTATCCCAATAACCAATACAACCATGTATATCAATTGGATATGTTTTTATTTTATGAGCACGACGAATTGTACTAAATATACCAAATACATTTTCAGGAAAATAATTGATGATTTCATTTTCATTTTCAAATATTTTTTTTTGAAATAATGAGTAATATATTACATTAATAAGCAATATATCATTATTTATACTCATATTTATAAATTATATATTTTTTGCAATATAATTTATAACAAAAAGTAAATAGAATCATTTATGTATTTTATCCGAACCCTCCCCCAAAACCCCCCAAAAAAATGAAAATCTTTCTACGTCCCCTTCGACGTAAATTACCCAAATTATCCCAAGCAGTTTTCCCATTGAAATCCACAACCCCCCAGCAAACCGAATATCTACTTGTAAAATTCCTAGGACTCAAAGAAGAACCCCGCGATTCCGACAATCTCTATCAAGGTCTTACTCTTCCCGAAGCCCAATATACGTTTCTATGGAACTCGTCATGGTTATTTCTAGTATCCACCTCCTACGCTTTCACCAAAGGCAAAACCGAATTCATCATCCTCCCTTTTGCAGTATGGGCAACCTCCATCAATTATTGGTGGAAACCCGATTTCTCATGGAGACGGTATGTAGATATGGCATGCGTTCATTTCGTCATTTGTTATCAATCCATCCGCGGATACGGCTCCGAATATCAAATCCCGTTTTATACTATTTCCGCCATAGGAATGATTTTCTATGCCTTTGCCATGTATTACAAACAAAAAAGTGATTGGACAAGCACCATTTTCCACAGTATTGCACACATCATGGCCAACGTATCCGTCATGGTGTTATATTCCGGTAAAGTCCAACCAATCATCCCCTATTTGAATATAAATTAATCCACAGCCCCCTACAAAAACCCGCAAACCCCCTAAGCCGAACAATTCTCACACACCCCTTCCACTTCTTCCCCCCCACCAACCGCAGTAGGTTCAATCGAAAACTGCTGAGTCTGTGCCTTCGCCAAAGTATGTAGATAATATAACCCAGTTTTCAACCCACGACCCCACGCATAGAAATGCATCGACGTCAAAGACGCACGATTTGCCTTCTCTTGCCATAGATTCAAACTCTGACTCTGACATACGAAACGGCCTCTGTCCGCGGACATGTCAATCAAATGTTTCATGGAAATCTCCCACACGGTGCGATATTTCTCCTTGATTTTCGCACCATCTACAACCCCCGATAAATCCAAATGCTGAATACTACCATTGTTCGAAATGATACTATTTTTCACACGTTCATCCCATACTCCCGCCTGAATCAAGTCATGCACCAAATAACGATTGGCCACGACGAAATTACCAGCAAGTGTCTTACGCACATAGAAATTACTGGTAATAGGCTCGAAACATTCATTGAACCCTAATATCTGCGAAGTAGAGGCAGTAGGCATGGGGGCAACCAACAGAGAATTCCTCAAACCCCCGACACCTCCAACGCCCCCGGATTTCGCCAAACGATGTTTGATGTCTAACCATTCATTCTTCCAAAACAATCCACCGACACATCCGTCCATACCACCTTCCCATAAATCGAATTGTAATAAACCGCGACTGGCAGGAGACCCAGCAAACGTCTCATAAGGCCCATATTTATCCGCCAATTCCATCGATTCTTCTACAGCCCCCAAATATATCGTCTCGAAAATCTTTCGGTTTATGTCTTTAGCTTCATCCGAAGTAAAAGCGAATCCCATACGCATGAATACATCCGCCAAACCTTGCACGCCTAATCCAATCGGACGATGACGCATATTACTTTTACGTGATTTCTCGGAAGGATATTCGTTAATGTCAATGACACGATTCAAGTTATAGGTGATGACACGCGCAACTCTACGTAATTTCTGATAATCAAATCCCACAACCCCTTCTTGACCACCAAATGAATCAATCACAAACGATGGCAAAGCGATACTAGCCAAATTACATACCGCAGTTTCTTCCGAACTGGTGAATTGCGTAATTTCACAGCATAGATTGGAAGACTTGATGACCCCCAAATTCTTCTGATTACTTTTGGTATTCACACTGTCTTTATACAGCAAATATGGATTACCAGTTTCCATTTGTGAATCCAATATCGCCATCCAGATTTCCTGCGCCTTCATCACTTTTTTTCCACGGCCTTCTGCTTCATAACGCATATATAATTCTTCGAATTCCGCGCCAGCCACATCCGCTAATCCAGGCGCCTCATCCGGACAAAACAGCGTCCACATCCCGTCCCCTTTGACACGTTTCATAAACAAATCCGGAATCCATAGAGCATAAAACAAATCACGCGCTTTCAATTCCTCATTCCCCTGATTACGTTTCATGGCCAAAAACAACTCAATATCCGCATGCCATGGTTCCAGATAAATGGCAAACGAACCCTTACGTTTTCCACCGCCATTATGCACCAATCCATGACTCAACAGATAATTATGTTCCTTCACCAATTGTAAATCATACAAGACCCCGTCATATTCCGAAGTCTCAATAGATTGAATTGGACTGGCCAAATAATCACCCCCAAAACGCATAAACTGAAACCGAACCGAATCCGAAAAGGTCTTCCCGACTAACTCACATATTTCCAATGTCTTGGGGATAAATAGGTAATAGAAGGTTTTATTATTCCCTGTCGTATTCGAAATTTCACGAATCGAACATTTGGTCAAAGCCCCCATTTTCATACATAGGAAACGACATGCTTCAATCAAAGACAACGACGAAGTATCGAAAATAATTTCATCGGTATCGAAAGAATAGGAATCAATCAACCCTTTCAAAATATATTTCGATTTCTCCAGAGGTAAATTCAACCATTTTCCGGGAATATGTTTTTCGCCTTTCTCGTTGTAGAAATCGGAATGACGGAATGGTAATTGAAGATTACGTTTCCAGTCAATGTAAGTATATTTTCCCACTACTTTCTCCGAATATTCCACCAAACGGGCATCGAAATATCCACGCATCATTTCCAGCACCTCTTTTTTCCTTTCGGTCAAAAGAGAGACACTATCAATCGACAAAGAATCATTCCCCAAAAGAATAGCATATAAATAACAATCTTCCCAACTTATCTCCTCAATATCTTTGGAATATTTCGGGACCGGATAGACCAAATAATCACCCACCGCCAATTCATCCGCATCCACCCAATCGAAATTGAAACCCGCGGTCTTCGAAACCCCTCTATCCCAACCTTCAACGAAAGCATATACTGGATGCTTCCCAGTGATTTTCAAAGGCGTCAAAGAATGTTCCGAACGAATTTCCAACATTTCCCCTTTATAAGAATGCTCCAACACATTTCGAATAACCTCCACTTCCCCTTTCAACCCAAACACCTCCGTTTCCCCCACGACACAATCACAGATTTTCTTCACACCCGCGCTTGTATAAATCACCGTATCCGGAACCACACATTGGTCCACATAACGTGCGGTATTATTAAATACACGCAACATCGGAACAATGCCATTGGAATACCCATCCGTTCCACGAATTTGACTCCCAGTCGCACGAATGTTATGGATATTCAACCCAATACCCCCTCCCCCCTTGGAAATCATCGCACATTCCTTCAGCGTATTGAAAATCCCGTCCAAACTATCCGATTCCATGGCCAATAAATAACACGAACTCAACTGTTGCATTGGGGTTCCAGCGTTGTATAGTGTAGGAGTGGCGTGAGTGAAATATTTCTGACTCATTAATTCATAACTTTCACGCACTTTCTCAAACACCCCCCCTTCTTCCACCAAATCCATGTTTTCAATCTCCACCGATTTCAATCCAGTACAATGAATTCCTATGGCTACTCTCAACCACATATGCTGCGCTCTTTCCGCGACCATTTTGTTTATCGATTTTAAATAAGAACGCTCCAAGGTCTTGAATCCAAAATAATCCAACAAGAAATCACGGGAATAATCACACATCTTGTCCAGTTCTTTGCCATGGAATTTGACCATCCAATATACTTCCTTTCGAACCAAAGGAACACTCTTACCTTGTTTATCTTTATAATCATGTAATTTTTTCATAACCTTGGAAAAACTATCCAGAGTATTTTTATGATGACAAGAAATGATGACACGACTTGCCAAGGTATTATAATCCGGATGAATCGAATACATGGCATGACACTGTTCGGCAGTCAATTCGTCGATTTTGGTCGTAGTAATATCATTACATAATTGTTCAATTACTTTCATGGCCAAACTCGTATAAATCACCCCAGATAATCGGGGAGCCATCTCCCCCATCGTGCGTAATCGTTTCAAAATCTTGTCAAACGAAATAATCTCCTTTTTCCCATTACGTTTTACCACCATCATTTCCGTTTTATCCATTTTCACATCCAACATGTCATAATTCTTAAAAGAAGTCATTTTCGCGATTATGTTTTGGTCTAAAATGAAAGGATTTACTCGAAATTACTAAAATACTTTAAAATTCTATATACTCTTTGGTTGCGATTTATTTCTATGCCATTTTCCAAATTCAATTTTTTCGGATTTCTCGAATTATCCGACAAATTTTCAAGACAAGATGTATAAAATTGAAATCCACCCCTTTTTTCCACTACCTTTTCATCAACCCAATCCACAACCCCATAAACCCACAACCCGTAATCAGTAAAAATGGAATTAGTAACCGAACCCGATATGTATACGCCAAGTATTGATGAACATGGGAATTATATTGATAAAATACCGCCCTTTGCCATCATCAAAAAAGGTCTTCAGTGCCCATGTGGAAGTAGAAAAGATAAAACCTATGATACACATACCATTTTCTCAATCCATACCAAGACCAAACACCACCAACATTGGCTCAAAAATCTCAACACCAACAAAGCCAATTATTATGTAGAAAACGAGGGCCTCAAAAACACCATACATAATCAACGACTGATTATCGCCAATTTAGAAAAAGAAATCCAGAAAAAAAATACCACCATCATCCATCTATCTCAACATTTTACGGCAACCACATCAAATAGCAATGAAAATCATATCGCAACCAATTTATTAGATTTCGATTAACCGAACCTTATTATATATAAACCCACAACCCCTCCCCCAAAATCCACTCCCAAAACCAAAAAACAAAACCAACAAAAAATGTCGAATCCTTTCCACTCTTTTCATGTCCAATCCGGAGGCGTTCATATCAATAATTTATCCAAATATTACCGCAGAAATAAAAACAACAGCAAATTCCAACCGTTAATGCTTCAAGAAAATAAAGATTTAGTCGTGCCGATGGATTTATTACATGTCCCACCAACTACTCAATATCATTGTCAAACACCCAACCACGATAATTATTATATTTTCCCAGAACCCCATCAACAACCACCACCCCTTGAAATCATCCAAATCCATGTCCAACCCCAGCAACAAGAATATAAACCTTATCCAGTCTTAGACGACGAACAATTCGACCAAATGTTTGTAAATATTTCTACTATCCCTAAAGCATCCCGCAACCAGACCCACAAATTCCGCAATAACAAAAACTCCCACAAGAAAAAACCAAAAACCCCTAAAAACACAAAAAAAGGAAAATCCAAACGCACCTTCAAAAATCCCAAGAAAAACCTCAACAAAACGTCTAAATAATCCCTCAGACCCCCTCCTCCTCAACTCCTTCTCCCATTTTTTTATTGCGTATTTTTCACAAAACAAAATACACAATCATATAACCCACAACCACTCCAACCCTCTAAAACATACATTCCGCAAAATCATCCACTGCCTTTGGAACCATTACTCTACGACCCGTTTTGACCAATGTCTCATCTGGTTCCAATCCTATTTGTTTGCGACGGAATTGAATTAAATCCACCATTTCATCTTCCAAAATGGGAACTTCCACACGGTCATAGGAATCACTTTCTGGATGCATACGAACCAACACAAGTCGTTGAATGGTCTTCCCATATTCTTTTTCTAAAATAAATTTGTATAAATTCAATTGAATGGTATAATGCCAGAAATTACTGTCAGGAATATGGGAAATACATGCAGTCTTTGCGAACTTACGGAAACGTCCCTCGCCACCAAATCTGTCAAATTCTTTGGTGCGTTTCCAATCATAAATTTCCAAAGCCTCTCCTTCCTCTCCGTCTATTCTAGGCGCAGTAAACACCATATCAATCGAACCGGAAATGCGTAATGTCTCCGAATATACCACCCATTCCGTGCGAAAGGCTTTTAATTCAGGATAATCCGCAACGAATTGTTTGAAATATTCATATTCAATACTCTCATTCACTACCTCCAACCCATTCCAGTAATGCTCAATATTCATATGCATCTTGGTACCTTTGGAAGACGCTTCCGCACCACTCTTCTTCCAACTATTCAAAACCTCCTCCTTTGTCATTCCAAAATATTTATAGGCAGGGTCACAATCGGGGTCGGCTAATTTGGGTGCAATATAATCATTCCAAGCCTTCTCCGGATTGAAATGCCCGAAATGGGAATGAATCCAAGTTGTCACTGAAATATCCACTTTTTTCCCATCCACATAATACAAATGCGGACCCTCCTCAAATTTAATACGCTTATCACGGGGATGCGCATTCTCGATTTCTAATTTTAACGGCATTTTCAAACAGTTTCAATAATTCAAATAATTTAAATATATTTTTCACTAAGATGAAGACAATCCTGTTTGAATAATAGAAATTCAATTTTTTCAATTATTCAAACAACTGATTTCTATGCCGAATCCGAATAAAAAAAAGTGTTATTGAAAGGGAGTAAATGGATGTATGTGTTAAGAAGATTGAATGAAGAAGAGATTTATGTATGGATTTAAAAATCGGATTGAATGTGAATGATTTTATGTGGTTTTTTTGTTCCTCCAATGG
>Ga0187844_10002996_pt1 | contig 11497 bp, 8 predicted proteins | sample SpaLakP09_SKY_50_FD_134517 | JGI IMG/M metagenome (GOLD analysis project Ga0187844, IMG submission 134517) | Oligotrophic lake water microbial communities from Sparkling Lake, Wisconsin, USA - SP09_SKY_50 | ecosystem: Environmental > Aquatic > Freshwater > Lake | place: USA: Sparkling Lake...
CAGGCCGGTCCGATGGCCCGCTCGGCCGAGGACTGCGAACTGTTGCTGCACGAGATGATCGGTTTCGACGAGCGGGATTCGACCAGCGTCGAGCCCACCCAGTACCTGGCGGCGCGCGCCGCCGTGGCCGCCCGAGCGGCGCTGGCCGATCCGGCCCGGCCGCTGGCCGGCCTGCGCATCGGCCTGCCGCGCGAGTTCTTCCCGGCCGGCCTGGCGCCGGACGTCGAGCAGGCGGTGCGAGCCGGCCTGGCCGAACTGGAAAAGCTGGGCGCTACCCTGATTGACGTGAGCCTGCCGCGCACCGAGTTGGCGATTCCGGTGTACTACATCATCGCCCCGGCCGAGGCCAGCTCGAACCTGAGCCGCTTCGACGGTGTGCGCTACGGCCACCGCGCCGAGCAGTACGGCGATCTGCTGGACATGTACAAGAAGTCGCGCAGCGAGGGCTTTGGCGCCGAGGTGAAGCGCCGCATCATGATCGGCGCCTATGTGCTGAGCCACGGCTATTACGACGCCTATTACCTGCAGGCGCAGAAGCTGCGCCGCATGATTGCCGACGACTTCCAGCAGTGCTTTCAGCAGTGCGACCTGATCGCGGGCCCGGTGGCGCCTACCGTGGCCTGGAAACTCGGCGAGCAGGGCGACGACCCGGTCAAGGCCTATCTGGCCGACATCTTCACCCTGCCCGGCTCGCTGGCCGGCCTGCCCGGCATGAGTGTGCCCACCGGGTTTGGCGAGGGCGGCATGCCGGTGGGCCTGCAGCTGATCGGCAACTATTTCAACGAGGGCCAACTGCTGCACACGGCGCGGGCCTTCCAGCAGGCGACCGACTGGCACCAGCGCGCCCCCAGCGGATTCTGACCATGAGCACAACGAGTAAATTGATACGGGGCTACGAGGTGGTGATCGGCCTGGAGAACCATGTCCAGCTGTCCACCGAATCGAAGATCTTCAGCGGCTCGTCGACCGCCTTTGGCGCCGAGCCGAACACGCAGGCCTCACCGGTCGATCTGGCCCTGCCCGGCACCCTGCCGGTGCTGAACCGTGGCGCCGTCGAGCGGGCGATACGCTTCGGCTTGTCGGTCGGCGCGAAGATTGCGCCGCTGTCGATCTTCGCGCGCAAGAACTACTTCTACCCCGACCTGCCCAAGGGATACCAGATCAGTCAATACGAGATTCCGGTCGTGCAGGGCGGCAAGCTGGAGATCTTCGTCGGCGACAAGAAGCACACCGTCAACTTGACCCGCGCCCACCTCGAAGAAGACGCGGGCAAGAGCCTGCACGAGGACTATCACGGCCTGACCGGCATCGACCTGAACCGCGCCGGCACGCCGCTGCTGGAGATCGTGTCGGAGCCCGATATGCGCTCCGGCGCCGAGGCGGCCGAGTACGCGAAGACGCTGCACGCGCTGGTGATGTGGCTGGGCATCTGCGACGGCAATATGCAGGAGGGCTCGTTCCGCTGCGACGTCAATGTCTCGGTGCGCAAGCCCGGCGCGCCCTATGGCACCCGCCGCGAGATCAAGAACCTGAACAGCTTCCGCTACATCCTGCAGGCGGTGGACTACGAGGTGAACTGGCAGATCGACGAGATCGAGGACGGCCGCGCCGTGCAGCAGGCCACCATCCTGTTCAACCCCGATGCGAACGGCGGACGCGGCGAGACCCGCGCGATGCGCAGCAAGGAAGATGCGGCCGACTACCGCTACTTCCCGGACCCGGACCTGCCCCCGCTGGTGATCGCACCTGAGTGGGTGGAGCGGGTGCGCGGCGAGATGCCGGAGCTGCCTGCCCTGATGGCCGAGCGCTTCCAGCGCGACTACGGCCTGCCCGCCTATGATGCGGCAATGATGACCCAGAGCGTCGCGCTGAGCGGCTTCTTCGAGACCGCGGCCAAGGCCTGCGGCCAGCCAAAGCTGGTGGCTAACTGGCTGAATGGCGAGGTGTCGCGGCGCTTGAATGCCGAAGAGAAGAGCATCAGCAACAGCCCAGTCAGTGCCGTCATCCTGGCCACCCTGATAGTCCGCATCAGCGACGGCACGATTTCGAACAATGGCGCCAAGCAGGTCTTCGAGGCACTGTGGAGCGGATCCGGCGAGGTTGACGCGCTGATCGACTCGCTGGGACTGAAGCAGATGAGCGACACCGGCGAGCTGGAACGCATCCTCGATGAGGTGCTGGCGGCCAATGCAAAGTCGGTCGAGGAGTTCCGCGCCGGCAAGGAGAAGGCCTTTAATGCGCTGGTCGGCCAGGCGATGAAGGCGACCAAGGGCAAGGCCAACCCGTCGGCCGTCAATGACTTGCTGAAGAAGAAGCTGAGCGCGTAATCGCGGCCCCGGCTTTTGCCCGACCCTTGCAAGGGCCAGGCAAGCCGTCGCGCGTCGGTGAGCGCGTAGCCCGGATGCAATCCGGGGCCCTACCGGCCACGAAACCCCCGGATTCCATCCGGGCTACTTCTTGGCGGGGGGCAGACTTCCAGGCGCTGCGCCGCCCCACAGCTGCTTGAGCCGCGCCAGCTCCACGTCGTACAGCGCGGTGATGCGCACCAGCTCGACCTTCTGGTTCTCGATCAGCTCGCGCTGCGCCTCGGCGGCGGCGTCATTGGCGTCGAGCTGCTGCTTGAGCTTGGGCGGCAGGGGCTTGCCCTTGTAGAACTCCTGCTCATTAGTCAGCGGCACCCGCTCCTGGGCCAGCTCCTTGAGCCGGCTCTGAGATATGCGCATCGCCTTGTTGATATCGTCCAGTGCGGCGTCGCGCACCTTGCGGTGGGCGGCTTCGTTGGGGTAGCGCAGCATCAGGTTGCGGTCACGGCGCTGGGCGTCCGCCAGGGCCACACGCTCGGCATTACGTTTGCGGTCAAGAATTTCCTGGTCGGCCCGCTCCTCGGGCGACATCAGCGGTGGCACCACCGCCTTCAGCGAACCATCGCTGTTGAGCACGCGCTGCTCGCGCGCCGAGCATTCGGGAATGATGCGGTCCGAAGTCAGCTTGCGGCCATCCGGGGTGGTGCAGGTGTAGATGCCGGTGATGGCGGCCTGCACCACACCCCCACTCATCATGGCGCAGCACAGCAGGGCCAGCGCTGGCCCGACCGGTACGCCCATCACCTTGCTCCTGAACAAGACCTGCATCAGATTCCGTAGCGCTGACGGTAGGCGTCAACGCGCTCCACATGCTCTCCCAGCGCCGAATTGCTGCCGGAGCGCAGATACTGGAGCAAGTCGGTCAGCGTCGCAATGGGGACCACCGGCAAGCCCAGCTCCCGGGTGACGTACTGCACGGCAGACCAGGGTTTGTCCACCCCGCCCTCGGCCGCCTTTTCCTGCCGGTCAAGTGCGATCGTCACGCCGCAGGGCGTGGCCCCGGCGGCCTGGATCATCGCGATCGACTCACGCACCGAGGTGCCGGCCGAGATCACGTCGTCGATGATCAAGACCCGACCCTTGACCGGCGCACCCACCAGGGTGCCGCCCTCGCCATGGTCCTTGGCTTCCTTGCGGTTGTAGGCGTAGGGCACATTGCGGCCCATCCGCGCCAGCTCCATCGCCACCGCCGCGGCCAGGGTGATGCCCTTGTAGGCCGGGCCGAAGATCATGTCGAACTGCAAGCCGGATTCGATCAGGGTCTGGGCGTAGAACTGCGCCAGCCGGCCCAGCTTGGCACCGTCGTCGAACAGGCCGGCATTGAAGAAATAGGGGCTCAGCCGTCCGGCCTTGGTCTTGAACTCGCCAAAACGCAGCACGCCGGCCTCCACAGCGAAGGCGACGAATTCCTGGGCGACGGCGGGGGAGGTGGTCATGGGGGTATTAACGCGTGAGGGGGCTCGGAGGATTGTAGGGGCGCGGTAACAGAATGAAAAAGGCCCGGGTTCTGGGAAGAACCCGGGCCTTGATACGAAAACCGGGGGAACCGGTCAGTCGGTGCCAGAGCTTGGGGGCTGCGCTTCGCGCAGGTCCCCAAGGTCTGGCACGCGAGCGCTAGAAACTCGCCTTAAATTGCACCCCGAAGCTGCGCGGCTCATTGACGATGCCGGTCAGGTTGTTGAATGTGATCGCCGAGACGGCGACCTGGCGGTCGGTGATGTTGCGCGCATATGCGGCAAGTTCGTACTTGCCGTTTGCCCAGCCGTATCCGACGCGAAGCCCACCCTCAAGCACAGACTTGGCGGTGTACTCCTTGGCTTCGTAGGGGTACATGTTGTACTTGTCCTTGTAGGCCCAATCGGTCAGCACATAAAGCTCGCCATTGGCAAACTCGGTGGTGTACTTCAGCGTCCAGTTCCACACCACCTTCGGTGCGCGTGGCAGCGGGTTGCCGTTCAGCGACACGATCTTGTCGGCCGGATTCGTGCCCGGCTTGATAGGGTCGATCAGCGTGCAGGGCGCGCCGCAGGTCTGGGTGAACAGGTTGGCGTCGCGAATCTTGGTGTCGTTGTACGAGAAGCCCAGCGTCGTGCGCCAGTCGCGGGCCAGGATGGCCTGGGCGTCCAGCTCGAAGCCCTGGCCTTCGGCCTTGGCGACGTTCAGCAGAATGTTTTGATTGACCGCGCCGCTGCTGGCCGTCATCTGCATGTCTTTGATGCGGTACTTGAATATCGTGCCGCTGACGCGAGCCGTGTTGTTCAGCAGATCGGCCTTGAAGCCGCCTTCGACCGACAGCACCTTCTCTTCCTTGGCGACCGAGAAATTGTCGCCAAACAACACGCGGCCCTGAATCGACGGTGCGCGGTAACCGGTGGCCACGCGGGCAAACACACTGGTGGCCTTGTCGACCGTGTAATTGGCGCCAAGGTCCCAACTCCAGTTGGTGGTCTTGGGATGGGTCGTCAGCGGCCCGACGTTGTTGCCACCAAACGGCGTCTGGGTTCGAGCGCCGTCCCAGTCCTTCTTGTCATCGGTGTAGCGCAGTCCGCCGCGCACCTTGAAGTCAGGCGTGACGGCATAGTTCATATTGCCGAACGCGGCCCAGGACTTCGCTTGCTGATGCTGGACGGCGTAGCCATTTTGCGGGTCGCCGGGCGAAAAGGAATCAAAGTTGAAGCTGTCGACCTGCAGCTTCTCATTGAAGTAGTACATACCCACGATCCACTGCGTGCGATCCGCGGTGTTTGACTGCAGGCGAAACTCCTGGGTGATCTGACGCAGGTAGGGAATACCGTCGGCGGTTTGCGCATCGAACGGGATGAAGGCGTCCTGTCCCGGATAGTTCGGCCCCATGACGGCAGGGTTGGTCTTGCCTCCAACAATGGAGTTGGGCAGGAACACGGCACCGTAGCCTCCGTCCACGTCGGCGCGGCTGTAGAACTTGGCACGATCGTAGCCGGTGATCGAGTGCAGGGTGACACCATCAAACTCCCAGCGCAGACGGGCACTGACTTCGCTCGAAGTGAGTGTCTGGCTGTTGTAGGCATCGGTCGGCATGCTGCCGTAGTCAAAGCCGTCGACCAGATCGTTGGTACCCTTCTTGAGGATGTTGGCGCGGAAGGAAGTGGCCGTGCCCTTGTAGTCCCGCGCCTGCAACTTGAACAGGCCATAGAAGCCACCGTTCTTGTAGGCGGCCTGCAGCCGCACCGCCTTGTCGTTGAAACCTTCAAAGTCGCTGGTGCCGCCAGCGATCGGGTTGTGGACGCGATTGCTCTGGCGCTGCAGCAGCCCCGCCACGCGGAATTGCCAATCGTCGCTCATCGGAATGTTCACGGCCGTCTCGACGTTGACCGCATTCCAGCGTCCGAAACCGATGTTGGCATAGCCTTCGCGCCGCTTGTTCGGCTTGACCGAGTCAAACTTGATCACGCCTGCCGGTGAGTTGCGGCCGAACAGGGTGCCCTGCGGACCGCGCAGCATCTCGACCTGATCGACGTCGAAGACCGGAAAGCCCTTCAGCGCGATGTTCTCCTGCACGATGTCGTCATAGACCAGACCCACCGGCTGCGAGGAGTTCATGTCGAAGTCGATATTGCCGATGCCCCGGATGTAGAAGCGCGGAAAGGTACGGCCGTAATCGGATTCAATATTCAGACTCGGCAGGCGGCCGGACAAGACACGCACGTCCTGCCCGCTGGCATTGAGCGTGTCCAGCGCCTCGGCGTTGATGGTCGACACCGACTGTGGGACTTCCTTGATGTTTTCCGAACGACGCGAGGCAGTCACGATGACAGCCTCCAGTTGCGTGGCGCCGGACTTCTTGGCCTCCGGAGCCGCAGGCTCGGCGCTCTGCGCCAGAGCCGAGGAAACAGGGAACGCGGCAATGAGCGCGAGTGCGATCACTGTAGGTTTAACGCGGTGGTAATTCATCACTGTCGTCCTTCAGTTGGGTGTTGCTGAGCCAATTCCGTTGAAGCCGAATACGGGCCTTGCCTGGAATGGTCGCGCCCTGCGCCGACACCTTCATTCCATGGGCCATCTGCCGGGTCGGGAACCCGGCAGCGTCACTCGGTTCACATTTCCAATCCCCCACCAAACAGCTTGCATAAATCACGCGCAAACGTTTGCGGTTTTTGGAAGTTTGAACTTTATCAATTTGGTCAAAAAAATGTCACCTCGCTGTGCAGTGCAACAACGGACTGTTGCCAAAACACAGCAGTCCGAACGAAGCCGGGGCGCTGCGATACTGCCGTCTTTCGCCAACACCATCGGGACATTCGCCGTGCGCTTCATCACCGCCAACTTGAACGGAATCCGCTCCGCCGCCAACAAGGGCTTCTTCGACTGGCTGCCGCAGCAGCAGGCAGACGCGGTTGGTGTGCAGGAAGTCAAGGCGCAGGACGAACATGTGGACGGTGTGTTCTGCAGCCCGGACAAGCTCAAGGGCCATTTCCACTATGCCCAGAAGAAGGGCTACTCGGGCGTGGGCCTCTACACCCGGGAATCCCCCAGCGACCTGATCCTGGGCTTCGGTGTCGACGAGTTTGATAACGAGGGCCGCTGGGTCGAGAAGCGCTTCGACAAGCCCGGCCGCAAGTTGAGTCTGATCAGCTGCTACTTCCCCAGCGGCTCCAGCGGCCCGGAGCGCCAGGAGGCCAAGTTCCGTTTTCTCGCCGCGATGTACCCGCACCTGATGGCGCTGAAGGCCGAGCGCGAGTTCATTCTCGTGGCCGATGTCAACATTGCCCATAAGGAGGCCGACCTGAAGAACTGGAAGGGCAATCTGAAGAACAGCGGCTTCCTGCCCGAGGAGCGCGCCTGGATGACTCAGCTGACCGATACCGCCCAGGGCGGCCTGGTGGACGTCTACCGCGCGCTTCAACCCGACACCACCGACGCCTGCTACACATGGTGGAGCAACCGCGGCGAGGCCTATGCCAAGAACGTGGGCTGGCGCCTGGACTACCACCTCGCGACGCCGGGCCTGGCGGCGTTGGCCAAGACCGAGTCCATCTACAAAGCCCAGAAGTTCAGCGACCATGCGCCGCTGACGATCGACTACGACTTCAAGCTGTAAGGCCTGACCACCGATCAGCGCGTCGGTATGGAGAATCGGTAGTCCAGCCCCACGGCAAGGCTATCGGCACCGAAGCGTCCGCCACCAGCGCTGCGCGCCACGGTGTGCCCGACGCTCAGATTCAAGGCCAGGCGCTCATTGAGGATGTAGCGCAGGCCGGCGCTGGCCTTGGCGGCCTTGCCATGGACGTTCGCACCGGCCAGCAGCTGCCCGAAGGCCTGCAGCCGCTCGCCCGGCACCGCAAGAGTCTGCAGGCCTATGCCACCCAGGATCTCGGCATAGCCCGGGTAGCCGAGATAGGCGGTATAGGCCCCCGAAGCCTGCAGCGGCAGGTACCAGCGCTGCCCCATGGGCACGTCGAGCTGCAGGCCGATCATCTGCAGCGGCGCCCGGGCTATGTCGCGGTAGCGCAGGTGATAGGCCGTCTGATGGAGCACGGACAGCCGCAGGCCCTGATAGCTGGCCGGGCCGGCAGCATCTGCGCCCTGGCCGGAGCGCAGATGATGGGCCAGGCTCAGGCCATAGGTCTGGTTGCGCGAGCTGCCCCTGGGTGCCGTCATATAGCCGAGCGAGAAGGCCAGGCCCAGGTCACGCGTCAGCGCGTACTCGGCCAACAGCTTCGGATACAGCAGCAGCCCGGAGTGGGTGTCGATCTGCTCGGGCGAGTAGCCGCCGGAGCCCAGGCCCAGCTGCGCGTACAGCGTGATCTCGGGCGTGAGCCGCAGGCGCCGACCCAGCCCGCCCAGCAATTGGTTGTACAGGGGCATGCCGTGGTAGCCCATGCCCAGGGCGGCGAACCAGTAGGTATCCGGGGCAACGAAGTGCGCGTACTGCAGATCGGCAAGCCGCACCGTGTTCTTGTTCGAGCCCTTGGGGTTGAGTTGGCGGTAGTTGTCGAGCGACAAGCTCAGCATGTTCTCGCCCATCTCCTGCCCGGCGCGGCTGTCGTCCGCGGTCGGCAGCGGCTGGGCGTGGCCGGAGAACGGTCCCGTCAGGTAGGCGTAGGGGATCTCCATGAAGAGGTTGGCCTGGGTACCGTCGATGATGGACTTGCGGAATTTCAGCTTCGAGACGGTGGCCCCGAATGTGAAACTGCCGAAGTCGTAGCCCAGCCCGACGTAGCCCTTGGCGAAGCCGCCGCTGCCCGAGAGCAGCTTGCTGTGCTCGACGCTGCGCCCACCACCGCCGCCACCGGCCGCGAGGCCCGCAATGCCAAAGACAGGCCCAGCGAGCCGACGCCTGACATGGGCGCCAAGGTCGGCGGCCACAAAGCCGCCGTATTCGCCCTTGAACAGCGGCGCGTAGAAGCCAAAGCCCAGGTAGACCCCGTCAAGCACCTGGTGATGAAGATGAAACCCCATCAGGTCGATGGGCCGGTCACCGGGCACCTTGATGGTCTGGTACTCCAGCGTCAGCAGGGCCTCATTGGCGCGCAGGCCGCCGGCCTCGGTGGGTTGCGCCAGCGCGCCACTGGCGGCGAAACAGAGGGCCATGCAGGCACTTGCAATGACGGTGTGTCTGGACAGGGTGCAAGGCATGGCGCCGCCGATGGAGGATGCCCCAATGGTAAGTGCGGCGGGCCTGCCGCCGTTCGTCGGCGTCCAGCGCGCCTCGGTGGCAGCCGGGCGCCGCCGGGCGCGCCGTCACACCGGAACCGCGACAGCTTGTGCAGACTCGGCGCAGAAACCACTTCGAGGCCAAGCGATGAGCGCCATCCTGACACCCGCCCTGCCCACCCGCACCACAGCGTCCGCCGCCAAGGCGCTGGCCCGCACCATGGCCGCCTGGCTGGCCGTGGCCCTGCTGGGTCAGCTGTTCTTCGTCACCTACGTGCTGGGCTTCTACGGCCGCCATGCGGTGCAGGGCCGGCCCGAACTGTGGAACAAGGTGCTGCCCCATGGTTGGGTGACCGGCGACCTGCTGGGCAATGCGGTGCTGGCCGGGCATCTGCTGTTCACCGTCGTGATCCTTTTGGGCGGTGCCCTGCAGCTGTGGCCGCTGCTGCGGCGGCGCGCCCCGGCCCTGCATCGCTGGAACGGCCGGCTCTATCTGCTGTCAGCACTGGTGCTCAGCATCGGCGGGCTGGCGATGGTCTGGACGCGCGAGGGCGTGGGCCTGGGCGGCACCGGCCAGCGCCTGGGGATCAGCCTGAACGCGCTGCTGATACTGGCCTTCGCCTGGCTGGGTTGGCGTGCCGCGCGGGCGCGCCGCTTCGACGCGCACCGCCGCTGGATGCTGCGCCTGTTCCTGGTGGTGGCCGGGGTCTGGTTCTTCCGCATCGGACTGATGCTGTGGCTGATCGTCAACCAGGGCCCGGTGGGTTTCGACCCCAAGACCTTCGAGGGGCCGTTTCTGGTCTTTCTGAGCTTTGCCCAGACCCTGCTGCCGCTGGTGGTGCTGGAGGCGGTGCTGCGCGCCCAGGTCAGCGGCCGGCCGACGCTGCAAGCCGCGGCCGCGGCCGGCCTGGCGCTGCTGACCGTGGCAACCGCCATAGGCATCGCAGCGGCCGGCCTGCTGATGTGGCTGCCGCGCATCCGGTGAGACCGGCTATGGTTGCGGCATGAATCCGTCCCGCCCTCCGTCATCGAGCAAGCCGCAAGGCCTGGCCCTGCTGTTGCACCAGCGCCGGCTGCGCGTCACCGGCGTTGCCACGCTGCTCGTGGCCCTGCCGCTGAGCCTGGCCTGGCAGGACCCGGCCTGGACCTTCTTCCTGCGCGCCTTCGCGGTGGGCTTGGGCGCGATGCTGGCCTACGGCCTGTTCGAGCAATGGCCGCGCCGGCTGCCGCCCTGGCTGGCCCGCTGGGCCCTGCAGGTGCTGGCCGTGGCGGTGGCGATTCCGCTGACCACCGTGATCATCTATGTGCTCAGCACCGCGCCCGGCGCGCCACCGTTCTGGAAGGTGCAGGGCCGGCTGGCCGGCTTCGGCATCCTGACCCTGCCGCCCCTGCTGATCGCACCATGGGTCGCGCTGTCGGCCCTGGTGCGCCAGCGCGAGGCCTGGGCGCGCGAGCAGGCGCTGGCCTTCGAGCTGGAGCGCAGCGAGCTGGCACGCCAGGCGCTGGACGCGCGCATGCGCCTGCTCAGCGCCCAGGTGCAGCCGCACTTTCTGTTCAACACGCTGGCCAATGTGCATGCGCTGGTGGAAACCGGCTCGCCGCGCGCCGCGCCGGTGCTGGAGCAGCTGATCGAGTACCTGCGCGCTGCCGTGCCGCGGCTCGACGAGACCCACAGCCCGCTGAGCCAGGAGCTGGACCTGGTACGCGCCTACCTGGGCCTGATGCAGATGCGCCTGCCCGACCGGCTGGCCTTCGGCATCAGCGTCGAGCCCGGCACCGAGCGCCTGCGCTGCCCGGCGATGACCCTGCTGACCCTGGTGGAGAATGCCGTGCGCCATGGCATTGACCCGAGCGAGGAAGGCGGCCGCATCGATGTGTCGGTGCGCCGCGACGGCGGCCGCTGCCAGCTGCAGGTGCGCGACACCGGCGTGGGCCTGCGCGCCAGCGGCAGCGGTCTGGGCACCGGCCTGGCCGGCCTGCGCGAGCGGCTGGCCCTGGTGTTCGATGGCGACGCCACCTTGACGCTGCGCGAGGTGCATCCCCACGGCGTCAGTGCCGAACTCGATCTACCCGCCCAGGAGACCACGCCATGAGCGCCCAGGCCCCCACCGCCCTGATCGCCGATGACGAGCCGCTGCTGCGCGAGGTGCTGCGCCGCCGCCTGGCCGAGGCCTGGCCGGCGCTGCAGATCGTGGCCGAGGCGCGCAATGGCCGCGAGGCGGTCGAGCTGCTGGAGGCGCTGCAGCCCGACATCTGCTTTCTCGATGTGCACATGCCCGGCGTCTCGGGCGTGGAGGCGGCGCGGCGCATCGGCCGGCGCGCCCATCTGGTCTTCGTCACTGCCTTCGAGCAGTACGCGCTGCAGGCCTTCGAGCATGGCGTGCTCGACTACCTGGTCAAGCCGGTCACCCCCGGCCGCCTGGCCGAGACGGTGCTGCGCCTGCAGGAGCGCATGGCCACGGCCCAGCCGGTGGTGCACTCCGACGCGCTGCTGCAGCAGC
>Ga0187844_10002998_pt1 | contig 11495 bp, 9 predicted proteins | sample SpaLakP09_SKY_50_FD_134517 | JGI IMG/M metagenome (GOLD analysis project Ga0187844, IMG submission 134517) | Oligotrophic lake water microbial communities from Sparkling Lake, Wisconsin, USA - SP09_SKY_50 | ecosystem: Environmental > Aquatic > Freshwater > Lake | place: USA: Sparkling Lake...
ACCAGGCCGCAGAGGTCGTCGGCAGGATATCGGGGGGCTACGACCGCGCGGCCGTGCGCGGGCGGTACGCGCTCGTCCCAGCGCAGTTGCCGGACCAAATCGCGCGCAATCTCGATGGCGCTCGCGTCGTCCTCGGCCACGAACTCAGCCAGGCCCGAAACACTGGCGTGCATGTCGGCGCCCCCCAGGGTTTCCTCGTCGGCAATCTCGCCGGTGGCGGCCTTGAGCAGTGGTGGCCCGGCGAGAAAGGCGCGCGCCTTGCCGCGAACCATCACCACGTAATCCGACATGCCGGGAATGTAAGCGCCGCCAGCGGTCGAGTTGCCATGCACTACGGTGATCTGCGGCACACCGCTGGCCGAAGAGCGCGCCTGGGTCATGAAGCGATGGCCCGCGCGGTTGAATCCCAGGTGCTGTTTGAACAGATTGCCGCCGCCGCTCTGCACCAGAGAAACGAATGGCAGGCGTGCGCGCAGCGCGATCTCCTGGGCACGCTTGAGCTTGTCGTAGGCCTGCGGCATGTTGGTGCCGCCCTTGATCGCCGCATCATTGACGTAAACCATGCAGCGCGTGCCGGACACGTAGCCGATGCCGATGATGATACCGGCACCGTAGACCTCGTCCACGCCATCGTCGTCGTGCTGGCCCAAGCCCGCCAGGGTGGACATTTCGATGAAGCTCGCGCCCGGATCGATCAGCCTCGCGAGGCGCTCGCGCGGCAGCAGTTGCCCGCGCTGCTCGAACTGTGACCGGGCCCGCGCCGAGCAGTGATGCACCTGCTGCTCCAGCCGTTCGATATTGGCGATCAGCGCCAGCATCGCCTCGCGACGCCGACGATAGATGTCGGAACCGCGGTGGATCTGGCTTTCGAATCCAGGCATGGGGCTTTACCGGCGCTCGGCGGAACTGCGCGTGGCCGGGTGGTAGCCCAGGTCCTTGGCGATGATCTGCAGCATCACCTCGTTGGCGCCGCCGCCGATCGAGCACAGGCGCGTGTCGCGGAAGATGCGCGAAATCAGGTTGTCCCACATGAAGCCCTGCCCGCCCCAGAATTGCAGGCAGGCGCTGGGCACCGTCTGGCCGAGCTGGCCGACCTTGAACTTGGCCATCGACGTCAGCAGGTTGGCATCCGCATCACCCGCGATGTAATGCTCGGCGGCCTCCCGCAGCAGTGCCCGGGCGGCGTTGCACTCGACCTTCAGCTCGGCGAGCTTGCAGTGGATCATCTGTTGGTCGAGCAGTGGCTTGCCGAAGGCAACGCGACTGGCGGTGTATTCGGCCGTGATGGTGATGGCGTCCTCGATCTGGCTCAGATACTTGCTGCCGGCGAACAGGCGCTCCTCCTCGAACTGCTGCATCTGGTAGATGAAGCCCATGCCCTCCTCGCCAATGCGATGCCGGACCGGCACGCGCACCTCGTCGAGGTAGATCGGCGCGGTGTCCGAGCTGCGCGCGCCCAGCTTGTTCAGGCGCTTGCCGACGCTTACACCCGGGGTCCGCGTCGGCACCACGATCAGGCTCTTGTTGCGATGCGGCGCGTTGTCATTGCCGGTATTGCACAGCAGGCACAGCCAGTCCGACTGGGTGCCATTGGTGATCCACATCTTGGAGCCGTTGATGATGTAGTCGTCGCCGTCGCGCCGCGCGAAGGTCTTGATCGAGGCCACGTCCGATCCCGCGCCGAGCTCGCTCACCGCAATGCTGGCGACCTGCTCGCCGGCAATCGCCGGGGCGAGGAATTCGCGCTTGAGCGCGTCCGCGCCGTAGCGCGCCAGCGCGGGCGTGGCCATGTCGGTCTGCACGCCGATGGCGGTGGACAGCCCCGAGCACTTGATGCACCCGATCTCCTCCGCGTAGACCAGCGAATAGCTGTAGTCCAGACCCAGCCCGCCGTACTCCACCGGCTTGGTGATACCCAGGATTCCGGCGCGACCGAGCTTGGGGAACAGTTCATGCGCCGGAAAAATGCCCTCCTCCTCCCAGGCATCGACGTGGGGCGCGATTTCCGTTTCTATCAAACGCTTGATAGATTGTCGAAGCATTTCGTGTTCCGCAGTGAATCGCACTTCTGGATCTCCTTCGGGGGAATATTCGCGGCGCGGCCAGAAGCCATGCGTTCGGCGGCACGTCGAAGAATCATTCATTAGAAGGCCGACGGTGCGCAAGTTATCGTCCCTGTCCCCTGCGCGGCCCGCGGCAGAATCTGGAGGAGCGAAGCGTGAAGACCCAATGGATGCTCGGCGAAGACCACGAGATGGTGCGGCAGAGTGCCGAGCGCTTCGCGCGCGAGCGCCTGCGCGAGGGCTATCAGGCGCGCGAGTCGATTCCCGGGATGGACCGCGCGCTCATGCGGGAGATGGGGTCCCTCGGGCTGATTGCGCCCAACGTGCCCGAGCAGTTTGGCGGCATCGGTGCGCCCAGCCTGGTCAATGGGCTGATCTGCGAAGCCATCGCCTACGGCGACTTCAACCTCAGCTACCTCAACATGGTGACGCCGCTGATCTGCGACGTGCTGTTGCGCCACGCCTCGCCCGCGGTTCAAGAGCAGTACATCCCGTCGCTGGCCGCCGGCGAAACCATATGTGCCCTTGGGCTGACCGAACCGCGCGGCGGCTCCGATGCGGCCCATCTGGTGGTTTCCGCCACGCGCAAGGGCGATCGCTACGTCTTCAAGGGCGAGAAGACCTCCATCAGCTTTGCCGAACAGGCCGGCAGCATGCTCACCTTTGCCCGCACCGATCCCGCAGAAAGCGGCCCGCGCGGAGTCTCCGCTTTCATCGTTCCGCTGGACCTGCCCGGCGTCAGCCGCCTCGCGTTCAAAGACATCGGCACCAAACCGGTCGGTCGGGGCTCGGTGTTCTTCGACGACGTGGAGGTGCCGGCCAGCGCCATGATCGGCCGCGAGAACACCGGCTTCACGCAGGTCATGGAAGGCTTCGATCTCAGCCGCATCCTCATCGCGCTGCAGTGCATCGGCGCAGCGCAGGCCTCGGTGGACGAAACCTGGCAATACGTCAGCGAGCGCGAAGCCTTCGGTTACCGGCTGTCCAAGTTCCAGGGCGTGTCCTTCCCGCTGGCCGAGCACGAGAGTCAGCTCGAATCCATGCGCACGCTCTGCTACCACGCGCTGGCCCTGCGTGACGCCGGCAAGCGCCACACGCGCGAGGCCGCAATGGTGAAGTGGATGGCGCCGAAGTTCTGCACCGACATCATCCAGAACTGCCTGCTGCTGCACGGCCACTACGGCTACACCATGGACCTGCCGCACCAGCAGCGGCTGCGCGATGTGATGGGCTTGCAGATCGGCGACGGCACGGCGCAGATCATGAAGACCATCATCGCCCGCGAGACCATCGGCAGCGTGGGCGTGCACTACAAGTAAGGCGGGATCGACGCCTCCGTCCCCTGCCGGCGGAGAACTCATCCGGGTGGCGCCTGGCGGCGCTATTGGCGCGCAGTCGCAACCGTCGTGGCACATCCTTTCTTCATTGCATTCAGAGAAATGACCAACCAGAATGCGTTGTACTTCTTTTCACTACGCATAATTCGCATGGGTGCTGAACGCCAGTTGAGCACCGGGAATCATTCGATAACGCAAAGACCGGGGACAGCATGAACATCAGACCAGCGGGAACAGGATCGAGGACGCAATGGCTGAGCCTGCTGGCCGCCTGCCTGTTCGGCACTTCGGCATGGGCAGCGGGCGACCAAGCCGCCCTGACCAACGAAGCGGACGGAGGCAACTGGGCTGCGGGCGGGCGCACCTTCAGCGAGCAACGCTTCAGTCCGCTGGACGCCATCAACACGAGGACCGTCGACCGCCTGGGTCTGGCCTGGTCGCTGGATTTTCCGGACGTCTGGAACGTCTCCAGCATTCCGCTGGCGGTGGATGGCGTCATCTACGTGGCGGTCGGTTTCACTGTGCTGCACGCGGTGGACGCGCGCAGCGGCAAATTGCTGTGGAAATACGACCCCAAGGTCGATCCCCAGAAAATGCGAATGGGTTGGGGCAGCCGTGGCCTAGCCTACTGGAACGGCAAGATCTACGCCGGCGTCCAGGACGGACGGCTGATCGCGGTGGATGCAAAGACCGGTACGCCAGTATGGGAGGCCATGACCACCGAACCCGGAGATAACCGTTACATCACCGGCGCGCCGCGCGTGTTCAATGGCAAGGTGATCATTGGCCACGGCGGCGCCGACTACGGCCGGGTTCGCGGCTATGTAACCACCTACGACGCCGAAACCGGCCGGCAGCTCTGGCGCTGGTGGGTAGTGCCAGGCAACCCGGCCGACGGTTTCGAGAACACGGCCATGGAAATGGCCGCCAAGACCTGGAACGGCGAGTGGTGGAAGTCCGGCGGCGGCGGCACCGTGTGGCACGCCATGACCTACGACCCCGAGTTCAACCGCGTATACCTGGGCACAGGCAACGGCTCGCCCTGGAACCAGAAACTGCGCAGCCCCGGCGGCGGCGACAACCTGTTCCTGTGCTCGGTCGTCGCGCTCGACGCCGACACCGGCGAGTACGTCTGGCACTACCAGACCAATCCGGGAGAGACCTGGGACTACAACTCGGCAATGGACATGGTGCTAGCCGACCTGACGCTCGACGGCAAGCCGCGCAAGGTGCTCATGCACGCGCCAAAAAATGGGTTCTTCTACGTGATTGATCGGGAGAACGGCAAGCTGATCTCCGCCGAGACCATCGCCAAGGTCACTTGGGCCGAGCGCATCGACCTGGAAACTGGCAGCCCGGTGGAAGTGCATGGCGCACGCTTTCCCGGCGGCGAGGCCCTGATCTGGCCGGGCCCCGCCGGCGCGCACAACTGGCAGCCCATGGCCTACAGCCCAGACACCAGCCTGGTCTATATCCCCACGCGCGACATGGCCGGCTACTACGATGACCGCGGAATTACCAAGGACAATTGGTCGCCCGAGGGCCTGATGCCGGTGGGAGTGAAACTGTTCTTCGACGACATGCCCCGCAACGCTGCCAGCACCTTCCTCCAGGCCTGGAACCCGGTGACGCAGAAACAGGCGTGGCGACTGGACACCCCGGGCGGCACCAACGGTGGCGTCCTCGCCACGCGCGGCGGACTGGTGTTTCAAGGGCGCTCCGACGGCAAGATCGCCGCCATGGATGCGGCCACTGGCAGCATCCTCTGGACGCAGGGCATGGGCGTGGGCACCCAGGCTTCGCCGATCACCTTCGAAGTCGACGGCGAACAATACGTATCCATTCTCGCCGGCTGGGCGGGCAGCCCCATGCTGATGGGATCGCTGAGCGCGCAGAGCGGCTGGGTGGGGCGCCAATACCCGCGTCGTCTCCTCACCTACAAACTCGGCGCCAAGGCCATTCTGCCGCCCTCGCCTCCCCCGACCGTGACGGTGGAAGTAGTCGCAGCGCCGGAATTCAAGGTGGACCTTGCCCTGGCAGAGGGAGGCAAACTCATCTACGCCACCAAGTGCATGCTCTGCCATGGCACGGCGGCGGTCGCCGGCGGTTTTGCACCGGATCTGCGCGCCTCGCGCGTGCCGCTGGACGCGACCGCGTTCGCATCCATTGTGCGCGACGGCGCGCTGACGGCTCGCGGGATGCCGCCGTTCGGCGAGTTCAGCGCCACACAGCTCGAGGAACTGCGCCACTACATTCGGCAACGCGCCGAATACAAGCCTGGCCTGTGGGATACGGTGGCCACCTACGCCCGGTTTGGCTGGGTGTTCATCAAAATGCAGATGATGAAGTACGGTTTGATGGCCTGAGTGACCAACGCCGAGGGACAGGCGTGCTGCGATGCTTCGTGGAGCACCCGATTGCAGCGCCACTTTCAATATTGATCCGCTGGTCAACCGCCGACTTCCGTTAGCCCATTTCCCCCTGCCCTGACCGCAAGATCGACGCCGCGTTTCCTCAGGCTTCGTCCGCTACTCCAGCATCCAGCCCATGAGCACATCCCTGCCCTCGCTGATTCTTTCCCGTCGCGACCTGGAGTTCCTGCTCTACGAATGGCTGGAGGTGGAACGCCTCACGCGCTATCCGCGCTTCTCCGAACACTCGCGCGAAACGTTCGACGCGGTGCTGGAAACCGCCGAGCGCATCGCCACCGAACGCTTCGCACCGCACAACAAGAAGGCGACCAGCAGGAAGCGCATTTCGACGGCGAGCGCGTCCACGTCATTCCGGAAGTGAAGCTCGCGCTGGACGCCTACGTCGGCGCCGGCCTGCTCGCGGCCTCGCAGGACGTCGACTTCGGCGGCATGCAGTTGCCGATGGTCGTGGACAAGGCGGCGCTCGCGTACTTCTTCGGCGCCAACATGAGCAGCAGCGGCTTCGTGATGCTCACCCAGGCCAATGCCAACACGCTGCTCAAGCACGGCACTGCGGCGCAGATCGAGACCTTTGCCAGGCCCGAACTGGAGGGTCGCTACTTCGGCACCCTGTGCCTGTCCGAGCCGCAGGCAGGCTCCTCCCTGTCCGATATCGTCACGCGCGCCGAATACGACGCCGAATCGCCGCTGGGGCCGCAGTACCGCCTGTTCGGCAACAAGATGTGGATCTCCGGCGCCGAGCACGAACTGTCCGAGAACATCGTGCATCTGGTGCTGGCCAAGGTGCCGGACGCGAACGGCCGGCTGATCTCCGGCGTGAAGGGGATCTCCCTGTTCATCGTGCCGCGCTTCCTGGTCAACGCCGACGGCACGCGCGGCGAGCGCAACGACGTGGCGGTCGCCGGGCTCAATCACAAGATGGGTTTTCGAGGTCTGCCCAATGCCCTGCTGAATTTCGGCGAGGGTCGCCATCGGGTCGGGGGACGGGCCGGCGCCATCGGCTACCGCGTGGGTGAATTGCATCGCGGCCTGGCCTGCATGTTTCACATGATGAACGAGGCGCGCATCGGCGTCGGCCTGGGCAGCGCGATGCTCGGCTATACCGGCTACCTGCATGCGCTCGACTACGCGCGCACGCGACCGCAGGGCCACCCGGTGACCGCGAGCGGCAAAGAGGTCACCTCGCCGCAGGTGCGCATCGTCGAGCACAGCGACGTGCGCCGCATGCTGCTGGCGCAAAAGGCCTACGCCGAGGGCGCGCTGGCGCTGAACCTGTATTGCGCGCAACTCGTCGATGAGCAGCGCAACGCGCCGGAGGAATCGCAACGCGCGCGCCACCTCGATGCTAGAAATTCTCACACCCATCGCCAAGAGCTGGCCGGCGCAGTGGTGCCTGGAGGCGAACAACCTCGCCATCCAGGTACATGGCGGCTACGGCTACACGCGCGACTACAACGTCGAGCAGTTCTATCGCGACAACCGCCTCAATCCCATCCACGAGGGTACGCACGGCATCCAGGCGCTGGACCTGCTGGGCCGCAAGGTGGTGATGGATCAGGGCGCAGCGTTCCTGCTGATCGGCCAGACGCTGCGGCAGACCATCGCGCGCGCGGCGGGCGTGCCCGCGCTCGCCGGCTACGCGCAGCAACTGGACCAGGCGCTGCGCCGCGTCGAACAGGTCACACGCAGCTTGTGGTCGGTCGGCGATCCGCAGAAAACCCTGGCCAACGCCTACGTGTATCTGGAAGCCTTCGGCCACCTCGTGCTGGCCTGGATCTGGCTGGAGCAGGCGCTGACCGCGCAGCAGCGCCGCATGGCAGCGAGCGAGGATTTCTATCTCGGCAAGCTGCAAGCCTGCCGGTATTTCTTCGACTTCGAACTGCCGCGCATCGGCCCGCAGCTCGATCTGCTGGCCTCGCTCAATACCGTCACGCTCGACATGCGCGACGAGTGGTTCTGAAAACGCGTCCTGCCGCGATCAGAGCTTCAGACTCCTGGCGATGATGTTGCGCTGGATCTCGCTGGTGCCCTCGCCGATCACGTAGACGAAGGCGTCGCGGTGGAAGCGTCCCACGGCGTGGTCGCGCATGATGCCGGCGCCGCCGTGGATGCGGATGGCCTGCTCGGTGACGTGCAGCGCGCACTCGCTGGCGGTGAGCTTGACCTTGGCCGCGGTGGCGGCGTCGAGCGTGTTCTGCTCGATGCGCCAGGCGCCGTAGTACACCAGCCAGCGCGCGGCCTCGATCTGCGCCGCCATGTCGGCGAGCTTGTGCGCGATGGCCTGGTATTCGCCGATGCGCTTGCCGCCGATCTCGCGGTCGCGCGCGTAGGCAATCGCGGCATCAAGAGCGCCCTGGGCCATGCCCACGCAGTTGGCGGCGACGCCGACCCGATTCTCCGACAGGCATTCCAGGATGATTGGATACGTGCCCTCGCGTCCGCCGAGCAGCGCCTCGTCCGGCACGAAGGCCTCGTCGATGTGGATCAGCCCGGTCTCCGAGGCGCGGATGCCTTCCTTGGCCATCTTGTGGATGACGATGCCGGGATTGGGCAGATCGACGATGAACAGGCTCACGGCTTCAGGCGTGAGTTCCGGCCGCGTGCGCGCCGCCAGCAGCATGAAGTCGGCGATCGGCGAATTGGTGATGTACATCTTGCTGCCGCTGATCCTGTAGCCACCCGGCACCTTGCTGGCACGCGTGCGCATGGCGCGGATGTTGGAGCCGCCCTCGGGTTCGCTGAGGCCGAAGCAGGAGATTTTCTCGCCGCTCAGACCGGGCGCGAAATATTTCGCCTTTTGTTCCGCAGTACCGCTGCGCCACACCGGCCACAGACCCATGTGCGCCTGCACCGACCAGGTGGATGCGAATGCCTGGCTCACCCGGCTCATCTCCTCGCGCGCCAGGCATTCACCGAGCTTGTCGAAGCCCGAGCCGCCGTCGGCTTCCGGGTAGCGGATGCCAATCAGGCCCAGCTCGCCCCATTTGCGGATCATCTCCTTCGGGAAACGCTCCTCGTCGTCGCAGACACGGGCAATCGGCGCGACCTCGGTCTGGAAGAACTTGCGGACGGTGTCGCGCAGCATTTCCTGCTGCGGGGTGAGCGAGAAATCCATCGATCAATTTCCTTCGGGACTATTGAGAAAATCAGGCAGGACGGTTTTTCCGAACGGGTCGAACACCGGCATGGCCTGGTGTTGCGGAACCGCGTGGAGATGCTTGGCCAGGCGCAGTCCTCCGTCCACCGGCAGCACCACGCCGGTGATGTAGGCCGCGGCCTCGGACAGCAGGAAGCAGATCGACGCCGACACCTCGGCCTCCGTGCCCATGCGCTGATAGGGAATCTGGCTGCGGCGCGCCTTGAGCCGCTCCTGGAAGTCCGGGTGGTAGGTGCCCATTCCGCTGGTGGCGATCGAGCCGGGCGCCACGGCGTTGACGCGCACGCCGCGATGCACCCATTCCAGCGCCGCGGTCTGCGTGAGGTTGATCATGCCGGCGCGCGCGGCGCCGGTATGGCCCATGCTGGGCATGCCGAAATCCGTGATGGCGACGACGTTGACGATGGCGCCGCCGCGGGCCTCCATCCACTGCTGGTAGACCTCGCGCATCATCGTGAACCCGCCGTTGAGATTGTTGCGGACCACCGCGTCCCAGCCCTTGTCCGAGAGGTCGCGCAGAGGACTCGGAAACTGTCCGCCGGCGTTATTCACCAGCCCGTCGATGCGGCCATCCTCGGCGAGAATCGACGCCACGCCCTGTTGCACTGCTGCGCCGTCGCGAATGTCGATGACGTGAATGCTGGATGCAAAGCCACTCTGTGCGATCTCGTCGCGCACGGTCTCCAGCTTCTCGATCTTGCGGCCGACCAGCACGGGCCTGGCGCCCAGCGCCGCCACTTCATGTGCGGTGCAGCGGCCGATCCCGGAGCCGGCGCCGGTGACGATCACCACCTGGCCCGCGAGCAGACCCGGCCGCAGGGCGGAGCGGTAGCTCATTTCCCGCACCCGCCGTGACGATGCAGACTTGCTGGCCGTGGCCACCGATCCGGCTTGGCGTCGCGCCTTGCGGGTGGCATCCGCTCGAACCTCAGACGCCCTCCTCCATGTCGCTCGCTGCCATCCTGCATCTGATCCTGCACGTCCTCGTCCCCGGCGCGATGGCCGCGGCGTTCTTCCGCGTGCAGTGGCGCCGGGCCTGGCTGATCATGCTGGCGACCCTGCTGGTGGATCTCGATCACCTGCTCGCCACGCCCATCTACGACCCACAGCGTTGCAGCATCGGCTTTCATCCGCTGCACACCGCGCCGATGATCGCCGTCTATCTCTGCCTGGCGCTGATGCCACGCACCCGACTCGTCGGCCTGGGGCTGATGCTGCACATGCTGCTGGATTTCTCCGACTGCGCCGTGCAGCGCGGGTTTGCCGATGCGCTGTCGCGGCTGATCGCGGTGGGCTGAAGCGCTCACGCTGCCTCGCCCATCAGCGCAAGCGGTACCGTCACCGGGAAATGCAGCAACTGCTGCGCATAGGTCTTGCCCTGCACATCCAGCCGCAAGGACACCGCGCCACCGCCGCCGAGTGCGTCGTGCAGCACGAAGTTGAGCGCGTGCAGGCCCGGCAACTCGTAGCGATCCACGCGCGGTGTGCCGGTGTGCGCAAACCAGTTGCGCATCGCATCGGCGGTCAGCGCTGCGCTGATGTAGGGCAGATACTCGGGCCGGCGTGCGAGCACGCCGATGTTGGAGCGCTCGCCCTTGTCGCCGCTGCGCGCAACGGCCAGGCGAATCAGCGGCACGGTCAGGGTGTGGCCCTGCGCCGTCTTCGGCTCGACCGCTTCGATCACGGCTGCGGACTGCGCGGAGAGCGCAGCCGCGTAGCGCTGCCAGTCGAACGCGATCTCCTGCCCCTCCACGGCGACCCTCACCGGCACCTCGGTTTTTGGCAGCAGGAAAGAGAACGGCCGCACCACCGGCGTGGTCTTGGGCCGTCCGGTGGGGCCCGCCGCACAACGGCCCGTGGTCATCGACAGCGCGGCACCGGCGGCTTCCTTTGAAAATACCTCGCAGCCGGAATAGCGCTCGTGCCACACGTCCACGCGCAGCACCAGTTCGTTGGCGTCCACCGGCGGACAGTGCGCCGGGTTCCACAGCGTGTTGGTGCCGATGAGATGAATCGCGGTATCGCGGAAATCCGGCAGCCCCTCGCGCGCGAGCTTGCGCCGCGCCACGGACAGGATCGCCTCGCCGTTGGCGCGCGCGCGTCGCGTCGCGTCAAAGCTGGTGATGGTTTGCAGGAACGTCGCGCGAAAGCCGTCGTCGTGCGTCGCGCAGACCTTGTAGTCCGGCGTGCGCGGACGGCCGCGCACGCCACTGACGTGGACGCGGTCCGGCGCCTGTTGCACGAGCCGCACGCTGGCGAAATCGCAGACCACGTCGGGCACGATGTAGGCCTGCGGATCGTCGATCTCGTACACCAGTTGCTCGCCGACGGTGAACGGCGAGACCAGCCCGCCGGTACCCTCGGGCTTGGTGATGACGAAACTGCCGTCGGCCGAGCACTCGGCAATCGGAAAGCCCATGCGATCCCAGTCCGGCGCCACCTGCTCCCAGTCGGTGAAATTGCCGCCGGTGGCCTGGCAGCCGCATTCGATCAGATGCCCGGCGAG
>Ga0187844_10003001_pt1 | contig 11490 bp, 13 predicted proteins | sample SpaLakP09_SKY_50_FD_134517 | JGI IMG/M metagenome (GOLD analysis project Ga0187844, IMG submission 134517) | Oligotrophic lake water microbial communities from Sparkling Lake, Wisconsin, USA - SP09_SKY_50 | ecosystem: Environmental > Aquatic > Freshwater > Lake | place: USA: Sparkling Lake...
GGTCGACATGGGCGCAGCCCTGCCCTGTCCGGTGGGGGTGCGCGGCCGGCTGCGCCTGCTGCTGTCGCCCACCGTCTTCATCGCCATGGACGTGGCGGTGACGCGCGTGCAGGGCAGCCAGCTGGGCCTGCAGTGCCTGCACATCGACCTCGACAGCGTCACGCACCTGCGCCAGCTGATCGAGCGCAACTCCCAGGACCCGGCCTTGCTGGCACGCGAACTCTCGGTGCTGGTGGGCGCCACGGCCTGATCCGTTCAGCGCAGCCTCAACGGTCCTTGCCGATCGCCTGGCGCGTTTGCGCCGCCTGCCCTTTGAGCCACTCGCAGAAAGCCTGCACCTCGGGCCGCGCATGGCTGTGCGGCGCCGCGATCAGCCAGTAGGCCATGGGCGAGTCCAGGCGCATGCCGGGCAGCACTTCGATCAGGTCCCCGGAACGCAGGCTGTCGGCCACCAGCGGCATGCGCGTGAGCGCCACGCCCTGGCCGGCCAGCGCGGCCTGTGCGATCTGGTAGGCGTAACCGAAGTAGAGCCAGCGCTTGGGTTCGAGCTTGCGCAGGCGGTAGACGTCCAGCCAGTGCCGCCAGGTCAGCCAGGTCATGGGGTGGCTGTGCTGCGCCTCGTTGGCCGCGATCAATGTGAAATGCGCCAGGTCCTCGGCGCGCTGCAGGGGCCGGTTCTTGAGCAGCCAGGGGCTGACCACGGGGGTGAGCTGTTCGTCGAACAGGTGCACCGCGTGCGCCGGCACATTGGAGGCCTGGGTGTAGCGCAGCACCAGGTCGACGTCGGCGGTGTCCAGGTCGACCAGCGCATCCGAGGCGTCGATGCGGATGTCGATGTCGGGGTGCTGGCTCTGGAAGGCCTCCAGCCGCGGGATCAGCCACATGGACGCGAAAGAGGCCCAGGTGCTGATGGCCACGCTCTTGCGAGCGGCGCTGCGGCGGACCTGGCGCACCGCGCTGTCCAGCCGCTCCAGCGAGGGCAGCACGGCCTGCAGCAGTTGCGCCCCGGCGGCGGTGAGCTCCACGGCACGCGTGTGGCGCAGGAACAGGCTCACCCCCACCTCGTCCTCCAGGGCCTGGATCTGCCGTGTCACCGCGCTCTGCGTCAGCGCCAGTTCTTCCGAGGCGGCGCGGAAGTTCAGATGCCGTGCCACGGCCTCGAAGGCACGCAGCTGGCCTACCCCGATGGGGCGGGTGCGGGGCGCGAAGTCGGGGCTGGCCATGGGAATACCGTGGGGGGGTTGATTGATGCGTTTCCGGAATCAATAGCCTAACTGGATTTCATTAGACGGGCCAGCAGATTTTGCTGATGATGCAATGCCGAACACTCTCAAAAGGAGTCAGTCATGGCCTCCCTCGGCGATCACGAATTGCAACAATCATTCGACGCGATCGGCGTCGCGCGCTGCTGGAATCTGGCGGCCGGACAGGTGCTGAGCCTGCGTCCGCGCGGCGCTGGCACCTTGCGCATACGGGAGGGCCGGGCCTGGGTCACGCTGGATGAGCGGCCCAGCGGACACGGTCCGGATGCGGGCGACTATTTCCTGCTGGTCGGTGATCAGCTGGCGGTGGCGCCCGGGCGGCATCTGGTGCTGGAATCGCTGGACCAGGACGTGCTCAGCTTCGAATGGCTGCCGCTGGCCCAGGGCGCGTCGCGGCCGCAGCGCGAGCCCTTGCGGCACACGCTGGGGGATCTCTACGCCGCCGCGCAACAGGCCGGCAACGCCTTGCTGCGCCTGCTGCGCGGCCTGCTGGTCCTCAGTCGGCCTTGAAGCCCGTGGCGGCCACGGCCTTGCCCCAGGAAATGGTGTCGGCCGCGATGATGCGCGCGAAGGCCTCGGCCGTGGTGCCCGTCACGCGAAAGCCGGCGTCCTCCAGCTTGGTGCGCATCGCGGGGTCGGTCACGGCCTTCTGCACATCGGCGCTGAGTTTGGCCAGGACCTCGGGCGGGGTGCGCGCCGGCGCCACGATGCCGAACCAGGAACTGAACTCCAGCGTCGGGTAACCCTGCTCCTTGATCGTGGGCACATCGGGTAGGGCCGCGGCGCGTGCCGGGCCCGTGGTGCCCAGGGCCAGCAGCTTGCCGGCTTTCACATTGGGCGCCGCCAGGCCCTCGCTGGCGAAGACGCCGTGCACGTCGCCGCTGAAGAGCCCGCCCAGGGCATCGGCCGTGCTCTTGTAATGCACGGCCTCGGGCTTGACCTTGATGGCCTCGCCGAACATGAAGGCGCCGAAGTGGCCCGGTGTGCCCGCGCCAAAGGTGGCCATGAACAGGCCCTTCTGTTGCTGCGTCCAGCTCACGAATTCCTTGACGTTGCGTGCGGGCACCTTCAGCGGGTTGATCAGCAGCGCGAAATCGGCGCTCACCACCTGGCTCACAGGCGCGAAGTCCTTGGCGGGGTCGTAAGGCAGCTTGTTGTAGCTGCTGGGCGCAATGCTGAGCTGGCCGGTCTCGCCCAGCATCAGCGTGTAGCCGTCGGGTGTGGCGCGCGCCGCCTCGCTCGCAGCGATCAGGCCGCCGGCGCCGGGTTTGTTGTCCACGATCACGCCCTCGTTGCCCCAACCCTCGGACAGCTTCTGCGCCAGCAGGCGCGCCACGATGTCGGGGCCGGTGCCGGCCGGGAAGCCGACGATGATGCGCACGGGGCGGTTGGGGTACGCGGCCTGGGCCTGTACGCCGGTGGTGGCAAGGCAGGCCAGCAGGGTTGCGCTGGCCAGCAGGGCGCGGCGCAGGGTAAAGGGGCGGGTCATGGTGAGGTCTCCTTGTAATGAATTCGGGGGTCAGTTCACGGTGAAGAACTGCATCTCCACACGCTCGGGCCGGCGCACGCCGCTGCCGATGAACAGGCGCTCGGCGATCCAGCCCAGCGCGGGCGAGGCGGTCTCGAAGCTGGGGGAGCAGCGGAAATAGACCTGCTGCGGGTCGACGGCTTCACCACGCAGCAGTCGCGCCGTCACCTCGGGTGCGGCCGCACGCAGCGCGCGGTTGTGCACATAGATCAGGTCGCCGGCATCGGTCTCGAGCACATAGCGCGCGTCGAGCTCGGCCAGACGCGGGCTCACGATGAGCTGGTAGTCGGCGCCGCCGGGCAGCACCCGGGCCGTCCAGCCGGCGCCGCGTGCCTCGCCGCCCAGGATGGGAATCAGGCGGCGCTGGCCGTGCACGGTGTGGCCGATTTCCTGCGGTGCACCGACGAGCACCGACAGCTCGGCAAAGAATTCCAGGGTGGGGGGGGTGAAGGGCATGCCGGCAGCTTAGGGCGCGAAGCCGCCCGGCGCTGTCATCCCTTAAGATGACAGGACCACAAGACGAGGAGACGCATGCGCAAGTGGACCTGCACAGCCAGCGCCGGCGGCACGGGCCGTCACGCCCAGCTGCTGGCCGGGCTCATCAGCCAGCTGGGCCAGCCGCGTTTTCGGTCCATGCTGCTCGAAACCCTGCAGCCCCTGGTGCCCGCAGCCTCCTTTTCGATCTACCGCACAGGGCGCCACAGCGTGCCGCAACTCTATCTGTCGGGCAGCCTGGGTGTGCCTGACACCACGCGCGACTGTTGGCAGGCCTATCTCTCCGGGCCCTACCGCAGCGACCGCACGCTGATCCACGAGACACCCGGTGACGATCATCCCCTGCTGTGCCACCTCACGGCACAGGAGGTGCCGGCCCAGCACCGCGCGCGGGTCTACGAGGCGCATGGTGTGGCCGAGCGCGTGTCGGTGGTGCAGGCGCGGGAGGACGGTCTGTTTGCCGTGAACTTCTATCGTCACCAGCACCAGATGCCGTTCAGCGATGGACAGGTCGCGGATTTCGAAGCACTGGCGCCGGCCCTGCTGGCCCTGGCGCACAAGCATGTCGCTCTGAGTGTGGTGGAGGCGCCTTCCGATATGTCGCAGGAGCAGCGGCTACGCGCGCTGCAGCCGGCGCTGACCCCGCGGGAGCTGGAGGTCTGCGTGCGACTGCTGCGCGGCATGACCTACGACGGCATCGCCGCCGACCTGGGCCTGGGCCTGCCCAGCGTCAAGACCTACCGCAACCGTGCCTTCGATCGCCTGGGCATCCATTTCCGCAACGAACTTTTTGCCCTGCTGCTGCGCACGCCCGCGGCGTCGCTCACCCGGCAATAGCCGCTTCAGGAATAGGTCACCCAATCCTTCAGGTCCGGGTGATCCAGGTGCGGCAGCGTGTTGAAGCTGATCAGGCTGTGGCGTTTGGGGTTGTAGGTGAACTCGCTGACTGCGCTGTTGCGTATGCGCAGGTTGAGTTCGATGGTGGTCTCGGGCGTGGTGCCCAGCACATGGCCCACGGCGGTGGAGATGGGGCCGCCACTGGAGACGATCAGCACATGGCCCTCATGGTTCTTGCGCACATGGTCCAGCGCACCGGTCACGCCGGCCAGGAACTCGGTGTAGCTGGGCATGCCCTTGGGGCTGACCACGCCGTTCATCCATTGGCGCAGGCCGTCGCGCAGCAGGCGGAAGTGGTGGCGGTACATCTCGGGCGTGTCGGGTTTTTGCAGCGGATGCGGGTGGATGGTGGCGATCACCGCCTCGCTGTCGTATTCGTTCAATCCCTCGAGCGCCAGTACCTGGTTGTCGTAGCCTGCGCCCGCGGCGATGCCGGCCCAGGTCTGTGCGTGGCGGCGCAGCGTACCGGTGAGCACCGCATCGAAGCGGATGCCGCGTTCGCGCCAGTACTGGCCCAGGCGCTCGCTCTGCTTGCTGCCGAGTTTGCTGAGCTGGTCGTAGTCGGCCGCACCGAAAGAGGCCTGGCCGTGGCGCACGAGGTAGAGGGTTCCCATGGTGGGGATTGTCGCAAGTCCAGCGCCAGGCGCTTGTCGCCGGCGCGACGAACGCTATCAATTCAGGAGCGGAGCTCAATCACTCCGTTTGGGGTCTGCAGCCGGGCTCGCAGGCGTGCCGGCCCGGGCTGCACCGGCACATCCTGCAGGTCAAGAGCCAGGCAGGCGCTGGCCAGGGTGTCAGACTGCGGGTGCTGCAGTTCGAAAGACACCAGCGCGACACCGCTGGCCGGCATGGTCGTCGCCGGGTGCACGGCGCCCCACTGGATCAATGTAGGCAGGGCGCCGTCGTACAGGCGCTGACCGTCTTCGCGCACCGTGATCTGCCATTGCAGCAGGCCCAGCGGCGTCGGGCGCGAGGCGGCGATGACCGCGCCACGATCGACGCCCAGCGCCCGCAGCGCGGCCACGGCAGCCTGCGCATCGTCCACGCGCGCCGCCCAGTGTGCGAGTTGGGGGCCGTCGCGCCGCAGGCGCTCCTGCAGGGCGGGGTCGTCCAGGTCGAACCAGCGTCGGCGCGCCGGTGGTAGCGCGGCAGGGTCGATGGCGATGATCTCGAAGTAGGCCAGCGGGAAGGCGGGGCTGGCGATGCTGAACAGGCGGTTGTGCGTGCCCATCAGTGCGTGCTGGCCGCCCGGGCCTGGTGTCACACCCAGTGTGGCCTCACACCAGGCGACGCCATCTTCCAGCGAGGTGGCGACCACCACCAGGTGGTCGAGCTGCGCACTCACAACAAGACGTTCCCGGTGATGCAGGTCTGCACCTGCCCGCCCACCCAGACCTGCCCCTGTGCATCACGCTCCAGCAGCACACGGCCGGCACGGCCCAGGCAGGTGCCCTGCGCGGCCACATAACGCGTGGGCAGCCGGCCTTCGCCCATGAGCCACTGGGCCAGGCTGGCGTTGAGGCTGCCGGTGACCGGGTCTTCGGTGATGCCCACGGGTGCGGCGAAGGCGCGCACTTCCAGATCAGGCTCGGCCAGCTGAGGCGCGTCGGCCGCGTGTTCGGCAAAGGCGCGGGTCTCGCGGCTGCTGCGGGCGATCAGCTGCACGGCGCCGCTGTCCTGCGTGAGCGCGGCTACGCCCACCTTTTGCCCCAGCTCGCGCAGGCGCTGGTGGTCGGGCTCCAGCGCGAGCACGGTGTCCACGCTGTCCAGCAGCAGGCCCAGCCAGCGCGGGCCGTTGTCCAGCACTTGCGCCGCGAGGATCTGCTGGGCCTGGATGCCCAGGGCCGTTGCGATCTGCGCCAGCAGCTCGGGCGCGGGCGTGCTGCGCGTGAGCGGCGGCGCGGCGAAGGCCAGGTGCTGCCCGGCGCGTCGGATGTTGACCAGGCCCACGGCGCATTCCTGCACGATGAGGTCCTTGTGTTTCGGCGCGCCACCCGCCTCCAGCCAGGCATGGCAGCTGCCCAGCGTCGGGTGGCCGGCAAAAGGCAGTTCACCACCCGGTGTGTAGATGCGCACGCGGTAGTCGGCGCCGGCCTGCGTGGGCGGCAGCACAAAGGTGGTCTCGGAGAGATTGGTCCAGCGCGCAAAGCGCTGCATCTCGTCGTCCGTCAAGCCCTGGCCGTCGAGCACCACGGCCAGCGGGTTGCCCCAGTAGGGCGTGGTCGTGAAGACGTCGACCTGCGCGTAGGGGCGCTGGTGCTGGGTCATTTCATCTGCTCCCGGATCACGGCGGCCAGGGCGGAGACGCCGCGCTCGATCTCTTCCGCGCTGGCCGTGACGAAGGACAGGCGCAGGGTGCGCACATCGGCGGCGCCGGCGTAGAAGGCCGCGCCCGGCACATAGGCCACCCCGCGTGCCACCGCTTTGGGCAGCAATGCCGCAGCGTCCAGGCCCGCGGGCAGGCGGGCCCAGAGGAACATGCCGCCCACGGGGCGGTTCCAGCTCACCTCCTTGGGCATGTGGTGCTCCAGCGCGGCCAGCATCACATCGCGTTGCGACTTGTAGAGCGCGCGGATGCGCGGTACATGGCGGTCGAGGAAACCGTCTTTCATGACCTCGGCCACCACGCGCTGGTTGAAGCCCGGGCTGTGCAGGTCGGCGGCCTGCTTGGCCTGCAGCAGCTTGGGGAACACCTCTTTCGGCGCGACCAGGTACCCCAGGCGCAGGCTGGGCGCCAGCACCTTGGAAAAGGAGCCGAGGTAGAGGCAGCCATCCGGGTGACGTGCCGTCAGCGGCGCGGGTGGCGCCTGGTCGAACCAGAGCTCGCCGTAGGGGTTGTCCTCGATCAGGGGCAGGGCCAGTTCGCCGGCGGCCGTGCTCAGCGCCGCGCGCCGGTTCTCGCTCATCATGCGGCCGGTGGGGTTCTGGAAGTTCGGCAGCACGTACATGAAACGCGCGGGTGTACCGGCGGCCTGGGCGGTGCGCAGCGCGGCGATGTCCACCCCTTCGTCGTCACTGGCCACGCTGTGCACCTGCGGCTCCATGGGGGCGAAGGCCTGCAGGGCGCCGAGGTAGGTGGGCGTTTCCACCAGGATGCGGCTGCCAGTGTCGATCAGCACCTTGGCCGCGAGGTCCAGGCCCTGCTGTGAACCGGTGGTGATGAGCACCTGGGCCGGGTCCACCTGCCAGGGCAGGGATGCGGCCACCATGTCGCGCAACGGGCCGTAGCCTTCGCTGGCCGCGTACTGCAGCGCGGCCTGGGCGTCATCGCGCAGCACGCGGGCGCAGGCCTGCGCGAACTCCTCCACCGGGAAGGTCTTGGGCGAGGGCAGGCCGCCGGCAAAGCTGATGATGCCGGGCTGCTCGGTGAGCTTGAGCAGTTCGCGCAGCACGGACGGGTTCATCAGCGCGGCGCGCGAGGACAGCACCCACGGCGAGGTGGAGGGGGTGCTCGTTTTCATGGTGTGCTTCCTTGTGTTTCAGAGAGACGGGCGCGGGCGCTGCCCACCGGCATTTTGCGCCCGGCAAAGACGACGGCGATCACGGCCAGGCCGAAGCCCAGCGTGAGGGCATCCAGTGTTTCGCCCAGCAGCGGAACGGCGAAAAGCATGGAGACGAAGGGCTGCAGCAACTGCAGCTGGCTCACGCGCACGGTGCCGCCCAGGGCCAGGCCCCGGTACCAGGCGAAGAAGCCCAGCCACATGGAGAACACCGCGACGTAGGCAAAACCACCCCAGGCCGCGGCGGAGGCCGGCGTCGCCGGCCAGGACCACAGCGTGAGCGGCAAGGTCAGGGGCAGGGACAGCAGCAGGGCCCAGCAGATCACCTGTTCGGCCGGCAGGTGTTGCGCCAGGCGCGCGCCATAACCGTAGCCCACGGCGGCGCACAACATGCCCAACAGCAGCAGCCCGTCGGCCGGATGCAACGTGAGCCCCGCACCGCCCGAGCGCAGCACCGCGTAGCTCACCACCAGCGCGGTGCCGACGATGGCGCAGAGCCAGAAGCCGGGTGAGGGTCGCTGGCGCTGCAAGGCGGCGCCCACGGCGGCGGTGGCCAGGGGCAGCACGCCCACGATCACGCTGGCGTGCACCGCCTCGACATGGCGCATGGCGATGGAGGTGCAGATGGGAAAACCGAAGACCACGCCCCCGGCGACCAGCGCCAGGGGTGTCCAGTCGGCGCGGCGCGGCAGCGGTGCGCGCATGGCCAGCAGGAAGAGGGCCGAGAGCACGGCGGCCACCACGGCCCGGCCTGCGGCGATGTACAGGCCCGGCAACTGCGGCGCTTCGGGTGTGCCGGTCGCCAGCCGTGTCATGGGCAGGGTCAGGGCGAAGATGAGGACGCCCAGCAGTCCGAGCCACAGGCCACGGCGCTGCAGCGGATCCAGGGAAGGATGACGAGACGGGGCGTGCATCGCTCCGACTTTAACGCGCTGCGTCGACTCAGTTCGACAGGGTGGCCAGTGCGTGCAGCAGGGCGCGGTTCACGTCTTCGGGCGTGTAGCCATAGCTTTCGCAGAGCAGGCGCGTCGCGCGGGTGTCGGCCAGTTCGAGCGAGCGCGCCAGTTGCAGGGCCGGGTGGTAGGGGCCGCTGTGTTCCAGCAGGGCCTGCAGGATGCGCTGCGACAGGGGCAGGCGTTGCAGTACCGCGGCCAGGGGTTCTTCCAGCAGGCGGTCGAGTTGCGAGAACAGGCCGCAGAGCTGGACCTCGCGGCGCAAATCCTCTTCGTCACCGGCATCGAGCAGGTGCTCGAGCAGACGCGCACGCGCGACCATGCCCAGGCGCACGGGTTGCAGGTCCGGCTCGTTGCTGGCCTGCGGCAACTGGCCCAGCAGCCAGGCCTGCACGTGCTTGAGGCCCCAAACCTGCAGGCCCTGCTGCAGGGTGTCGATCGCGCCGCGCAGCTGCGGCGCTGCAGTGTTCACATGCTGCAGGAAGCGGTAGGCCAGCAGCGGGTCGGCGCTGAGCAGGGTTTCGATGCGGTCCAGGTCCGCGTCGTCGTCGATCGCGCGCACCACGCGGCTGATCGCCGTGCGGTCGGGTTGTCGGGCCTGGGCGGGCAGGCTGTGCAGCACATCCTCGACGGGCCAGCCGGCAACGGCCCAGGCGGCGTGCTGGTCGAGTGCGGCATCGGTCTGCGCGCGGTGGCCGCTGCCCAGCACGATCTGGCCCGGGGCGAGGGCCGCCTGCGCCTCGTCCGTGAGGTAGGCGCCGGGGCGCGTGGCAAGGGGTGTGGTGTCGGTGGGCAGGCGGCCCGGCCAGACCAGGGGCAGGCCGCGCGCCTGGGCCTGCAGTGCGCGTGGGCGCAGCACGGCATCGTTTTGCACCTCGGGCGGCAGCACCAGCCAGGGGCCGTCGGCGCGGCCGTGCGCCAGCAGGTCGAGCAGCAGCAGGGGGTGGCCCACGCGCAGCAGCAGCTGGGGTGCACGCGTGGGCCAGAGTTCGGCCAGCGTGGCCAGCAGGTGGCGCGCATCAATGCCACGGGCTTCGGGCAGCGGGTCGGCGTGCAGCTCGACCGCTGCGATTTCGCGCCGGTGGTTCCAGAGGAGGCGGTAGCCCAGGGTGAGCTGGTCCAGGACGGAGGCGCTCATGCCGTGCAGTGCAGGAGGTGCAAGAGGATGCGGGCGGCTCAGCCCATGTAGTTGAACAGCGAAAGGCGCTGGATCTGGGCGTAGGTCTTGAGCGCCGCGTCGTAGCCGGTCTGCTGGTTCTGGAATTCGGAGATGCCCTTGATCATGTCCATGTCCTCGGCGCGCGAGCGGTCGGCGGCGAGCTGGATGCTCTTTTCTTCCTGCGTGCCTTCGATGATGTCGGCGCGCTTGAGCAGTTCACCGGCCTGGCTGCGCGCGGACTGCACGCGCTCCATGCCGCTGTCGATCTGGGACAGTGCCAGGGAAAGGTCCTGCGCCAGCTGGTGGCCGTTGCCGGCGCCGCGGATGGCGGTGATGGCCTGGTCCAGCAGGGCGAAGAGGTCGTCGCGGGTGCTGGGGGTGATGTTGACGGTGTCGCCGTTGGCCGGCACGCCGCGGGCGACAAAGGTCAGGCCGTCGAAGGCGATGTCCTGGCCGTCGGTGTAGGGCTGGGCCGTGAGGACCGGGGTGGTCACGATCGGCGGCACCACCGTGGTCATGGAGACGTCGTAGGTGGTCACCGGCGGCACGGTGGCGCTGACGTTGAAGGTGACGGTGTAGTTGTTGCCGGTCAGCAGCGAGGGGTCGGCGATCTGGCCGACGTCGGTCCACAGCTCGCCGGTGTTGGCACCGCCCAGGGCCATGTTGAAGACGCCGTTGCCGGTGGGCACGCTCATCCAGACGGCCTGGCCGTCCATGGTGCCGGGAATGGAGACCGCCGTGCTGGAGCGCGAGCCCGGGATGCCGTTGTAGACCACGCCGGCGGGCACGTCCACGAAAGGCTGCGAGGCGCTGCCCAGGCCGCTGAACAGCGGGATGCCGTTGGTGTCCTTCTTGTTGGCGTAGGTGAAGAGCTGGTCGCGCAGGCCGGCCATCTCCTCGGCAATGCTGCGGCGGTCCGACGGGTTGTAGGCGGCGTCGCCCGCACTCACCATGAGCTGGCGGATGGTCTGCAGCAGATCGATGCTGTTGCCCAGCGTGCCTTCGGCCATGGCCACCGAGTTGCGCTGCAGGTTCAGGGCCCGCACTTCCACATCCACCCGCGTGGAGCGCGTCAATGCGCGTTCGGCCTGCGCCGCGCCGGTGGGGTCGTCGCTGGGGCGCACCACCTTCTTGCCGGCCGAGAGCTTCTCCTGCAGGTCGGCCAGACCGGCCTGGCGGTTGGTGATGTTGGCCAGGGTGTTGTCGTAGGTGTTGGCGGTGGCGAGTCTCATGGCTCAGTCCTTGCGGTGCGCATCAGCGCGAGAAAGAGGCCAGCAGCGTGTCGAAGATGTTCTGCGCAATCTGCATCATCTTGCCGGCGGCCTGGTAGGCCTGCTGGTACTGGATCATGCGTGCGGCTTCCTCGTCCAGGTTGACGCCGGCCACGCTGGTGCGGTCCTTCTCGATGTTGGTCGCGATGTTGCCGGAGACGATGGAGGCCTGCTCTGCCCCCTGCACCTTGGTGCCGATCTCGGCGATCAGGCTGGCATAGCCGTCGGTCAGCGGGCCGCCATCGAACATGGCCAGGTCGCGCAGATCCAGCATGGCCTTGGCGTTGGCGCCGTCGAGCAGCGGGTAAGGGTTGGCGTTCACGGTGTAGGTGCCGCCGCTGACGGGCTGGTCGCTCACGCTCAAGGGCATTCCGCAGATCGGCGACACCTACACCGTGAACGCCAACCCTTACCCGCTGCTCGAC
>Ga0187844_10003003_pt1 | contig 11484 bp, 12 predicted proteins | sample SpaLakP09_SKY_50_FD_134517 | JGI IMG/M metagenome (GOLD analysis project Ga0187844, IMG submission 134517) | Oligotrophic lake water microbial communities from Sparkling Lake, Wisconsin, USA - SP09_SKY_50 | ecosystem: Environmental > Aquatic > Freshwater > Lake | place: USA: Sparkling Lake...
ATACGTACTGGTGGGCAACTACTAGCAAGATCTTTGTTGGCTTGGTAGCTCAGTTGGTACGAGCGAACGACTGAAAATCGTTAGGTCGCCGGTTCGATCCCGGCCCAAGCCACATGATTCTATGTAGAATTCAACGTCGTTTTACCTTCAAGCGCCCATGAAACTCACAGTTGTCACGATCGTAAAAAACGATACTCAATCTTTTCTACGCACAAGTGAATCCTTGGTGCAAGTAACCGGGGAATTTGAATGGTTAGTTGTATCCCCAGATACTGAAATCTCTCATTTGCTTTCCAGTTTAATGGATGACAACCCTAACTTGAAGGCCAAATTCATCCAAGACTCAGGTAAAGGTATTTACTCTGCGATGCAATCTGCAGTTGATCAAATTCCAAACAATCATTGGGTGTGGTTCATGAACGCCGGAGATTATTTCTACTCAGAAAATGTGATTGAGAAGTTAGAACCTTGGCTCGAAATGAGCTCATTGGATTGGGTTTCAACAAGAGTGCGTTACTTAACTAAGTCTGGGGATTTTTTGTTTTCTTCTGGTACTTGGCGTAACAAGAAATCTCAATTGTTTGCAAGGAATTTTGCTAGTCACCAAGGTTTCATCTGTAAATCAAATGCAATAAAGAGTGTCGGGGGGTTTGATTCAAAGTATAAAATTGCGGGAGATTGGGATCTGATTTGCAAGGTAACACAAGAATTCCCAGGTCAGTCAATAAATCTTGAAACTGCAGTTTTTCACTTGGGTGGTGCCTCTTCGCAGCAAAGACAACTTGGTAACCGGGAATTGTTAGACTTAAGAACCTTGCACTTGGGGAGGGGTTGGAAGGTACTTTCCTATATATGGTTCGCAGTAAGGTTCGGCAGAAATGCAATTATTCTCTTTTTAGAAATGAAAAGTCCAAGTTTTGTAAATACGCTTAGAACGTGGTTTTGGAAAATTGCTAAGCGATAGACCAGTATAATTAATTAATGCATTTCTATTCGGCGGTTGATTTTGTTCAATCGATACACTCCTGACAAATTGATTCGTCGTCCGGAATACCGAATAACTCTTCCAAAGCCTCCCGCTGCATAAATAGAAATTACAACTAGGTAGGAGAATAAAAAGTCTATAAACTTAGAGTTTCCCATAAGTAGATCTTCTTCAATTCTTATTCTTCGAAGATCCTTGCGATAAGCGCGGAATGGCTTCTGGCTACTAGCTCCACCATTATAAAAATAAGTTGTAACAAATGGGATAATCCAAGGAGCAGAACTTTTACATGCCTTTACATTGAGTAAATGATCAGCAGCAAAGTTATCAATTTCATATGGACCGATTTTCCCCAAAAGTCGGCGAGAGTAGAAAACTGCCTGATGGCAGAATGTATAAGTACCTAATGCTAAACCGCCCAGATCCGCCTTCATATACTCCCAGGTCGAAACGAATTCCCCACTTTCAGATCTCCTAACCGCAATCCCAGCTGCCCATTCCCAATTATTCATTGAATAGGACTCGAAAACATTTCGAGCCACGCTAGAATTTGAAAACTCGTCTCCTGCATTCAGAAAAACAACAACATCCCCAGTCGCTAATTCTAGACCTTTATTCATTCCATCATAAATGCCTCGATCTCGGCCAGTTGTCCAGATAAATCGATTTGGGGCTGCATCAAGTGACTCGAGAAATTCGACGAGGTTGGATGTTGATCCGCCATCAATAACAATGTGTTCAATATAAATGTCCTGTGCCCTAACCGAATTTATAGTCTTTTTTAGCCCATCCAAATCATTCAGTACGGTTGTTACTACTGACATGTATGTAGATTCGGACATTTGCGGCATGTGACCATATTATCTAAGTATACTGAAATAGTGTTGGAGGCTCGAGATACAACTATATGAGTTTAAGGCAATTTATGTCGGGAGATAAATGATTTCGTTAACAATTGTCTTGGCTGCTTGCTTCTTGATTGGGGTTGCCTTTACGAACCCCATTGCCCGGACATATCGGGTTCATAGTAGTTTCGGGTTGGTCGTTTTCTTATTTGCTACAAATTCTTTCTCGTCCTTGCTGCAATGGAATGTAGGACGAAGTGCTTTTCTAGTAATCTGCTTCTCGATTATTTTAATTGTTTATAGATCAAAAAGACTCTTCTTTGAAACATCTTTTCTGCGAGAAATTTCTTTCGAGTTCATTTGGTTGGCGATAGTAGCTATCTCATTGAGCCCAGTCTTTTTGCTTTTATCCAAAGATATCGCCTCAAGAAATTTTGATGCATACTACGCAACCCAGGATGGTATTTTCTTAAGCGATAACAGCGTCCTGAAGTCAACAAGCAAAGTTACCGAGTTGTTGCCTTTGACATGGGGGGCTGATTCGAGTGATCGATATGGAATAAGTTTTTTTACCAGCCTTATCCAATTTACAACTAATCAAAATCCTTGGTTAGCTGCGAAGTTCATTTATATTGCTATAGCAACCATATCTATCTTTGCATTCAGGGCCCTGATTTTATCTTTCTTACCGACATCTCAAACAAAGCTAGCAAATCTGTTATCAATCGTTTTCACCATCTCGCCATTTTTTATTCTTCAATCAATGTACTTTATGTACGGGCAGACAATTGCTTTGGTATTTTTTCCATTATTTCTCCTTCTCCTGAGAGACTTTCAATCTCGGCGTAATCAGATTTGGCTAGCAATCATCGTTGTTACTAGTTTTGTTTCATATCCTGCTATCTCTTTGATTCTAGGTCTTATTTTATTTGTTTTATTGATTACCAAACTTTTTGAAAAAGAGAATGAGAGTAAGAATTCGCGTAATTTTATGGCGATTGTCTTTACAATGTTCGCTGCTGTCGTTCTTGCGTTTGGGTTCAACTTTACGGTCATTCTAGACAGAGTGTGGACTTGGGTTGGCGGGCATTTAGGTTTAACAAAGAATCTAGAAAATACATCGAACTCGATTCAAATTGAATTATTCTCGCAGTTTGATTCCATCCTAGGAGTGCCTCTTTATCTAGGGCTTATCCCGCATCCATTTAACAAAAACTGGAATCTAGTGGCCGGAGTGGTCATTCTCTTCATTTTGAGTTGGTTTTTTATTCACTGCATAAAATATTTCTATAAGAGCATCGTCCCCGACGATTTTAAGCGTAGTTTTGTAATTATATTTTGTGTCTGTTCATTCGTTCCTCTCGTGAGTTTTATACAGGGAGCAGGATATATAGTTTTTAAAACATCCACTTGGTTTGGTCCGTACCTGTTGACTATTTTCATTCTCGTATTTTTGCATAAATTTAGGGATGCTAGTATTTTTAGTTTAGACTTATTAAAGAAATCAAATAGGAAAACTTTTATTTATTTTGTATCATCCTTGGTTATAGTTGCAATGGTTTTCAATACCAGTTTCCAGTATTCAAAAATATTTTCGACTTGGAATAGTTTCGGTCAAATCCCGAATAGCATGAATTCATCACAACTATCATCGATTCAAAACATTGGCAGTGGGAAGGTAGCAATTATTTCGCCAACAGCTGAAGAATCTGCTTGGTTGTCTGGGATGCTAATACCTTCGTTGACCTCACAAACTTTGAGTCTTGGGCAAAACGAGCAGGCTCTTACTGAGGGGCTAAAAACTTCTTGCTCTCTTAACAAAGTCCAGAAAAATTTCTCACAAGTGACAAGCGTTTTGTATTCGGACAGAACCCTTGATGTGGTGCCGCCAATTCAATTCACTCGGCAGCCCACTAGATTTGGGGATTGGGAAATGAGCGACACGGATGATCTTGAATTTGCAGTGGTTGTAAATTCCGGAGCATTCCCACCTACTCTTTCAACGAATCATCCGCTCCCCTTGCAAAATCAGGTTGCGATGCGCTGGTCAGGTGGGTCTATGTGTTTGGGAGTTTTCAGTGCCTCCGATAATGTCCGAGGGGTTTCAATTCCGGTCTACTTGTTGAATTCTGCGGGTGTAGAAAATGAGAATTGGAAAATAACTTTGAATGGTAAGAAACTTGTATTCAAGACACAATCCGATACTCTTATTTTTAAACTTGATCTGAAAAAGGGCTGGAATTCGCTTTTACTTCGTAATCTTGACTGTCCCTTGCGAGTGGATGTAAATCGATTCCGTGGAAATGCTGATGACAGACCACTTTGCGTTATGTTTGGTGGATTAGTTCTTACTAAATAGACTTCTAAGCCATGTACGTGCTTCTACACTAATTAAGAAGAATAGCTTCAATGTTTGAATCCAATAACATGCCAGGCCAACTCTAATTTTTTGAAGTTTAGTATGGACTGTAGTTTCATTATAAAGAGTCAAGAATTGTTTTGCATGACCTAAGTATGTGGAGCCAGTTACTGAATTAGGATGAATTCGAAATTCTGATACAAGATTCCCTGAAATTAAGAAATCTTTTTCGCTAAAAGCCTTCAAATATAGGCTGAGGTCAACCACGTAAGGGTATCCATCACTTTCCCAAGGAAGGCTTTCTTGTACAATTTGATTCCTGAATAAGATTGCACTTGGGTCACCGAAGATATTTGTTCCTGAATTCCAACCTTTTTTTATCGCCTTGCTCCCTTTTTCTAAAGAAAACGATTTTCCATAACCCCGCGAAGGAATTAGTACCTCTCCCCGAGGTCCAATTATTTTTCGACGAGAAACCAAAGCGATAGCAGTAGGTTGAGATTCAAGTTGGCGAATCTCATTTTGAATTGAGTTTTTAACGAGCAAGTCATCAGCTCCAACCAGTTTAAAGTATTCCCCAGTCGCATATTTGGATGCAAAAGTCCAATTCTCTCCTATTGACAGCCCATCATTTGGAGTAACTACTCTTATTCTTGGATCACAAATCTTTTTTATTTCTCGAACTGTTTCATCGCTAGACAGATTATCTGAGATTATGACTTCAAAATTTTCTATACCACCAAGGCCGCTTAACACGCTCGTTAAGCAATCATGGATGTACATTTCTCCATTTTTGACGGGAATGGCTACCGAGATTAGTGGTTTAGCAGCCAATTGCTCGTCGATTTTTCACTAAAAACATTTGTTGTCCTCCCCAGACATCCCTTTTTATTACTATGGATTCTATACAATATGTCCATGGAGATTTACGCTCATCGAGGCATCTGGAGCAAAAAATCGGAGCAAAACTCTTTCTCTGGAATTCAAAAGGCGTTTAGTGAAGGTTTCGGAGTGGAGACCGACATTCGATATAGAGATGGAAAGCTCGTAATTGGACATGATGTTGATTCCAACTTTCTTGACTTTGAGTCCTTAATTGAGATCTGGGTATTAAGTGGGAGGCTCCCAATGGCTTTAAACGTCAAGGAAGATGGCCTAGCACCCGTTCTTACAGATATTCTTCGCGAATCTGGATTCAATAAGACTGAGGGGTGTTTTCTTTTTGATATGTCCATTCCAGAAGAAGTTGTGTATGAAAAACTGGAACTGCGCGTAGCCAAACGCGTGAGTGAACTTGAACCAATTTCTCGATTTATTGAGGCACCTGAGTATATTTGGCTAGATTCATTTCACAATATTTGGTGGCAGGATATTTGGGAGACGCTATCTGAATGTCCTTCAAGAGTAGTGATTGTCTCGGAAGAGTTGCACGGGCGAAGTCACTTGAACTTAATTGAAATGGCAATCTCTGATTTTGCTTTTGGCATCTGTACAGACTTTCCGGGGGATTGGAGAGGAAAAAATGGAGATTAGAGGTGTTGTATTTGACATGGACGGTGTCTTGATCGATGCGAGAGAATGGCACTATTTAGCGTTGAATTCCGCACTTGACCTTTTTGGATACAAGATTGAGTATGAGGATCATATTTTGCGCTTTGATGGGCTGCCTACAAGAGTTAAACTAGATTTTTTGAGCGCAGAAGAAGGATTACCAAAACACTTACACAAACTAATTAATGATATAAAGCAAGAACGAACTCTTAGGCTCGCCGCCAGTCAGTGCTACCCCAAATCCAATCACCTTTCTATACTGACATACTTAAAAGCAAATGGAATTAGGATAGGTCTTGCAACAAACTCAATAAGGGAAACCACGGTAGCAATGATGACTTATGCAGGTTTGATTGATTTTTTTGATTCGATTTTGACGAATGAAGATGTCTCTAAGCCAAAACCAAACCCTGAAATTTACTTGAAGTCGGCGAAGAATTTAGGACTTGAAGCTCACCAGATTCTGGTTTTTGAAGATAATCAACATGGAATAAGGGCTGCCAAAGATGCAGGTTGCCACGTCAGTTCTGTAGATTCACCAGATACGCTTTATCTAGATACCGTCTTAGAAATCTTAGAAAGCTGATTCGAATATGCAGCTCTTAATTACAGCCGCCGGAAGTTCTGACATATTTTTTTCCTCGGGTTTCGAGACGCCAAAAAACTTAATTGAGGTGTCTGGTGAAAAGATAATTGATCAAGTGTTAAGGAATTACACTAATTATTTGTCCACGACCACACTTATAATTCAGGAGTCTGAAGTTCAGAAATTTGGCACTGAAAAATACTTAAGCGCTACTCACAAAAATTTAGGGGTGAAGGTAGTTAAAAATCAATCCAGAGGAGCTTTGTGTTCTGCGTTGATGGCTCTTGACCCATCCGCAATGGATAAGGAGTTAATTATTGTTCCAGGAGATTCATTTACGGATATAGATGTACAAATTGCAATTGATCACTTTCGGAGCAAGAACGCCACAGCTGGAACAATAGTATTTCCGAGTAAGTCCCCTAGGTGGTCATATGTAAGGTTGTTAGAGAGTGGCCGGGTTACTGAAATTGCCGAAAAGCGTGTGATTTCAGAATGGGCAACCACCGGATTCTTTTATTTTAGACAGTCAGAGGCTTTTTTTGAAGGAGCGAAATGGGCCCTGATGAATCAGGCGGGGCACAATGGGCAGTACTTTGTCAGTCATAGTTTACAACGCTTATTAGCACTGCAAGAACCCGTGTTTGCTTATCAACTCAAATCTGAAAAAAGCTACCATAACTTCTCAACGCCCGCAGACTTATTAAAGAGGTGAAGCAAATTGCAAATTGCAAAATTGAATGAAATGCACCTCGGTTGGTTTATTGGAAACTTTCAACCTTCTGTCCACAAAACTAAGGACTTTGAGGCAAGTGTGAAGTACTTTAAGGCAGGGGAAGAAGAGAAGGAACACTTTCAGCGCGTTGCTTGGGAGGTCACCGTAATTGTTCATGGCGAGGCCATGATTGGAAGTGAAATTTGTAAGGCTGGTGACATAATTACAATTGAGCCGCTTGAGACTGCTGGTTTTCGTGCAATTACAGATGTTTCTCTTGTTGCAATTAAGTTCCCATCACTGCCTAATGATAAAGTGCTGGCATGAGTGGCATTCAACTATTGATACCAATGGCAGGTTTGGGAACAAGATTTACAAGTGCGGGATACACGATCCCGAAACCGCTTCTTCCCATAGGATCACGAACTATGATTGAGTTGGTAATACATAATCTGGATGGCAGTGATGTATCAAGAATTGCACTTGTTGCTTTAGCTGATTCTAGAAATAGCCAGTTAGATGAACTTCTCAAACGTTATGAAGGAAGATTAACCATCAAATACATTTCAACTGTTTCTGGAGGCCCAGCTGAAACATGTTCTTTGATTTTTGACCAACTTGAGATGGATGATCCCTTAGTTATTGCGAATTCAGATCAATACTTGGATTTTGACTTTGCCTCAAGTTTCGCTTCTCTTAAAAATGAGGAGGTGTCAGGGGCAATTTGGGCTATGCGAGACAATCATCCCAAGTGGAGCTATGTCAAAGTCGACAAATTCTCGATGGCTACCGAAGTTAAAGAAAAAGAAGTTATTTCAGATCTTGCTACTTGTGGTGTCTATGGTTTCAATAAAGCTAAGGACTTTATCGAGGGTTACCACAAAATGGTCGCCCTGGGAGATAAAACCAACGGAGAATATTACGTTGCTCCCGTGTATAACTATTTGATTTCAGAAGGAAAAAAGATCAAGGTAATCGACCTGGGCGAAGTAAGTGAGGTTATGCACGGTCTAGGCACGCCTGAAGATTATGAAAAGTTCTTGCTTACAAACATTGCAACGAGTTTTTGACTTAGAGCCAAGGAGCAGAACCTGAATTCCATAAATTATCTAATTTTTGCTTATCGCTTAACGTGTCGCAAGGTTGCCAAAATCCGTCATGCTTGAAAGCCATGAGTTGGGAATCTTTTGATAAATTAATTAGGGGTTCGGCTTCAAGAGATGTTTCGTCTCCATTAATATATTCAAAAATCCTTGATTCAAATACAAAAAAACCTCCATTAATTCGTGAATGACCGCTCTTGGGTTTTTCAATAAATTCTGAAACTGCTCCATAGTCATCAGTCTCTAGAACTCCGAAACGACCAGGCTGCAAGACTGACGTGACTGTGCCAGTTTTCCCGTGTGATTTATGGAAGGTAATCAGACTATTAACATCAACACTCGAGAGACCATCTCCATACGTCATACAGAAAGTTTCACCTTCCAGAACATCCTGCACTTTAAGCAATCTACCGCCAGTCATCGTATTCGAGCCTGTTTCTATCAAACTTATATTCCAATCTTCGCAATCTGAATTTAGAATTTCAATTCCTCCGCTAGCAAGATTGATTTTGAAATCGCTTTTCATCCTCGAGTAATGTAGGAAGTAATCTTTAACAACTTCACCTTTATAACCTAAGCAGATTACAAAATCTTTAATTCCATGCTTTGAATAATTCTGCATGATGTGCCACAGAAGTGGCTTGCCGCCAATTTCGATCATGGGTTTAGGAATACTATGGGTGTACTCTGAAATTCGTGTTCCAAGACCACCTGCAAGTATTACAGCTTTCATCGCGCTTCCTCACAGTTCTTGTCTTCAGGCTTTTTGTCCAGATTCAAGTAATCTTGAATTATTGTTTTTGGCTCTCCTGCTACCATCAAATAGATCCGGTAAATATACTCCCCAATTATTCCTAGTAAAAATGATATGAGACCAATTCCGAACAGCAAAATCAAGGTCAAAGATGTATACCCTTTGGGGAGATTTAGATTTTGATTCCAAGAGTAGAATACATATGAACCATAAATGGTAGACAAAAAGAGAATAGCCATACCTAAGTATGAAGCCAAACGTAAGGGCATGGTTGAGTGATTAAAGACGGCAACCAAGCCTAGTTTGATTAATTTACTCAAGTTAAACTTACTATTACCTGCTTTTCGTTCTTCGCGCGAATATTCAATGCCAGTTTGCTTAAATCCCAAATTTGCAATCATCCCTCTAATGTAGGGTTCGCCTGATTTATTCTGAGAAAGTAAGTCTACAACTGATCTGTCAAGTAATCGAAAATCCCCGGCATTTCGGGGGATACTTGTTTCGCTCAACCAATCAATTAGGAAATATCCTAATTTGCGGAATTTACGTAAGAAAAAATTTTCGGGTCTTTCTTTCCTGATTCCGTATACAACTTTGTAACCTTGATTCCACTGATCTATAAACTCTCTAAGTAATTCGGGTGGATCCTGCAGATCTGCATCAAGTTGCATTACGAGGTTTCCGTTTGTGACAGCATAATTGGCCAAAATTGATCTCTGAAATCCAATATCTTTAGAAAACCTAATACCTTTGATCCGTCTGTCAGACGCTGCAAGATTTCGTATTTTCTCCCAAGTTCCATCTGTTGATGAATTGTCTGAAAAAACAAACTCAAATTCAAATTCGTCAATATCCGAAGAAAGCTTCAACAGCCTTGCATAGAGCATGTCAAGATTATCAACTTCATTTTTCACAGGTATTGCGATTGATATCAAGAATTTTTCTGTCAATTCGTATCTCCATCCATGCTGTGAAGATAGCTGATCACACCTTGAGTAGAGTCTCTCATCTCAATGCCTAACTCGCTAATCGTCTCCGGAAACACATGTGTGAGATTATCACCTTCTAAGTCTTTTTCTCTAGATACAGTAATTAACTCTTCCAGATCATATGAGCGAAAAATCGCTTTGGCTAAATCGATAAGTCTTACCGGAATTCCAGAGTTTAAATCCCATAGCCCAAAGTGATTCTCTTTTAACCTCAAGCGTATAGCCATTGCGACATCATTTACGTGGTGGTACTCGCGAAGTTGCTTTCCAGATGACATCCTGAACTCTCGTCGATTTTGGATAGATTCGAATGCTTTCCCCAAAAACATGTTTAAGTGAGGGGGAGCGCTTCCACCATAAAGTGTATGCAAGCGCACGTGTAGGTTATTTTGTGAATAACTATGGGTTTCTATGTGATGGCTTAAATTTCTTTTTGATGTTATGTATAAATCATCAAAAAACATAAAGTGCTCGCTAATTGAACCAATTGTAACCGTGGTCAAATCCAAATTCTTGCTAGCTTCTAAAACCTTGATTGGTAATAAAACGTTTACCTGTTCTAGTACTTGAGAATTAACGCTTTTGTCAACAATACCGGCAGTGACAAAGATTATTGACTTTGGAGGTAAATTTTTTCTAAGGTAAGCTTCCAAATCAGCTACTGAAAGATCCAACCACTTTAAATAGTCTTGGCGTCCAATTTTTAGTGGTCTCTGATCTTTGAACTGCTGGTAGACAGCATTTGCGAGACGTCCGTTCTCTCCCAATATCCAAATCACTTTGTGTTGTTCATTTTCCAAGCATGTATTTCCTTCATGCATAGCTCTCGTGCTGGAATTTTATCTTCATACAACTTCTTGTACCAATTCAATGTTTGTTCTAGGGTCTCCTCAACACTCAATCGAGGATTCCATCCTAACTGCCCTCTGGCTGCGGAGCTATCAATCGACAACCTCTGTGATTCTTTTGTGGACCCAGCACCTATTTTCACTAAATTCAAGTTCCAGTTCTTTGAGGCAACATCAATCAAGTATTTAACATCTTTTTCGAAATCCTCGAGTGGCCCAAAATTCCAAGCTTTCGAATATTGAGTCCCTTGTTCGCTAGTGAGTGCTGCTAGTAATTGCAGATACCCCTGAACTAACGCCAATACATGCTGCCAGGGTCGAGTTGCGTAAGGGTTTCTTATCTCTATAGGCACTCCCTCGAATTCTGCACGGACTAAGTCAGGAATAATTCTGTCCTCAGACCAATCCCCACCTCCAATTATGTTACCGCCGCGGGCCACGGCAATTAAGGGCAACTCAAAAGACTCGTGAGGGAATGAAGTTCTATAGGAATGTATAGCGTGCTCTGCGGCGACCTTTGACGAACTGTATGGATCCCTACCGCCTAATTCGTCAGACTCAACAAATTTCTTTCCTGAGTCATTATTCAGGTAAACCTTATCGGTTGTAATACAAAGTATGGCAATTACAGATTTTATGCCTCGGCATGATTCCAATACGTTTACGGTACCTTGACAATTAACATTAAAAGTATCTCGTGGGCTCTTGTAGGACCTACGCACAAGTGGCTGTGCAGCAAGATGGATTAC
>Ga0187844_10003004_pt1 | contig 11482 bp, 10 predicted proteins | sample SpaLakP09_SKY_50_FD_134517 | JGI IMG/M metagenome (GOLD analysis project Ga0187844, IMG submission 134517) | Oligotrophic lake water microbial communities from Sparkling Lake, Wisconsin, USA - SP09_SKY_50 | ecosystem: Environmental > Aquatic > Freshwater > Lake | place: USA: Sparkling Lake...
GAACTAGGTATCCATGGCAACCATTCTTGTAGTCGACGACGAACTGGGCATCCGCGCCCTCTTGTCAGAAATCCTCAGCGACGAGGGCCACACGATTGAACTCGCCGAGAACGCCGCGCAAGCGCGCGCCGTGCGCGAGCGCCTTCGTCCCGACCTCGTCTTGCTCGACATCTGGATGCCCGACGTGGACGGCATCACCCTCCTCAAGGAATGGGGCGGCGCCGGCCTGCTGACCATGCCCGTCATCATGATGAGCGGGCACGGGACCATCGACACAGCGGTGGAAGCCACCAAGTTCGGCGCCATCGCATTTCTCGAAAAACCGATCACACTGCAAAAGCTGCTGCGCGCCGTCGAACAAGCCCTGGTCAAGACCGCCCCTCGCCCCGCGCCGGTGGTCGGCCTGCCCAGCAGCTATGTGCGCAGCGAGCTGAGCCCGCTGCACACCACGCCCAGCCTTGGCGCCGCCCCCCAGCTTGCACTGCCAAACGCGGGCCTGGCCTCCGAGCAAAGTTTCGAACTCGACCGCCCGCTGCGCGAGGCGCGCGACGCCTTCGAGAAGAGCTACTTCGAGTTCCATCTCGCCAAGGAAAACGGCTCGATGACCCGCGTGGCCGAGAAGACCGGCCTGGAGCGCACCCATCTGTACCGCAAGCTCAAGCAGCTCGGCGTCGATCTCAGTCGCAACAAGCGCGGCAATGGCATCTGACTGAAATTTAGTGCTATAGTCGCGGTCTTCGCTGATTTGAGGCCCGCCTCGAGCCGGCGAAAAAGATAAAGGCCTGGTAGCTCAGTTGGTAGAGCAGCGGATTGAAAATCCGCGTGTCGGTGGTTCGATTCCGCCCCAGGCCACCAAGACCTCATTTTCGGGATGTCCCACAAGATCCCGGGAAGTCCCAGGAAGTCCAGAAAGCCCTTGAGAATCAACGCTCTAGGGCTTTTTTGTTGTCCAGGACGGTCTCATGGAGAATCTTGCCTTCTCACCCGTCACGCAGTAAGTTGAGCAGTAAGTCGGGAAAATGGCCCCGGCGAGCTTGGGACTTACTGCATGGCCCGCGAACTCATCCCCTCCGACGCCACCATCAAGGCCATCCGGCCGGGTGATGCGCGCAGCCGCCTCTCCGATGGAGATGGCCTGTATTTGCTCCTCTTCGTCAGCGGCGGCTCGCACGGCTGGCGCTTCGACTACAGCTTCCAGGCCAAGCGCAAGACGATCTCACTCGGCACCTACCCCGACACCTCGCTCGCCCTGGCCCGCCGCAAGGCCAACACGGCACGTTCGCAGGTGGCTGAAGGGGTAGACCCCAGCGAGGCCCGCAAAGCTGAACGGCAGGGCTTCCTCAAGGTCAAGGAAGAAGCAGCGCGGCAGGTGCAGGGGCTGCCTCCCTCGGGCTCCTTCGAAGGGATTGCCCGTGAATGGTTCGAGGTTCGCCGTTCTGGCTGGTCGGCTGGCTACGGCGACAAGATCATGGCTCGCTTCGAAGCGGACGTTTTCCCGTGGATTGGCGCCAAGCCCATCAGCGAAATCACCGGCCCCATCCTTCTCGACGTTCTCCGAAAGATCGAGGCGCGCGGTGTGATCGAGACGGCGCACCGTGCCCTGCAGGACTCCGGGCAGGTCTTCGCCTACGCCATCGCCGCCGGCAAGCTCGCGAAGAATCCGGCCGCGAATCTGAAGCAGGTGCTGAAGCGGCCTGACCCGAAGAATTTTTCGGCCATTACGGATCCGAAGCGCTTCGGCGAGTTGCTCAAGGCCTGCGACAAATACGCCGCGACGCCGGTCGTGCGCGCCGCGCTGAAGCTTGCACCGATGCTGCTGCTACGACCGGGGGAGTTTCGGAAGGCCGAGTGGTCTGAGATCGATCTGGACGGGGCGCTGTGGACGGTGCCCGCGGCGCGGATGAAGCGCGAGCTGCGGGAGAAGCTGCTGGGTGCACCGCACCTGGTCCCGCTGCCGCGGCAGGCCGTTGCCGTGTTGCGTGAACTTCATGTGTTGACGGGTCATGCGAAGATGGTTTTTCGTGGCGAGCGGCATCACGATCGGCCAATGAGCGAGAACACGGTCAACGCGGCGCTGCGGGCGATGGGTTTTCCGCAGGATGAGGTTACGGGACATGGGTTTCGGGCGACCGCTAGGACGATGCTGCACGAACGGCTCGGCTTCAGCCCAGAGATCATCGAGGCCCAGTTGGCCCATTCAGTACGCGACAGCCTCGGGCGCGCCTACAACCGTACCGAGTTCACCCAACAGCGCCGAGAGATGCTGCAGGCATGGGCAGATTACCTTGATGAACTGCGTGGATGCGGTCAAGGCAAAATGGAGTTCGAACCTCCTACGGGTAGCCGCATGCCAAAGATGGGCGAGGCGAAAGCAAGAATTTCGACTCCCACGACGTCAGACCCCATCGCCCAGCCTGTGGGCGAACCAAGTCAGGGCACTGAAGCCCCTGTCAAGGAGGGCCTACAGCTGTCCACGCTCGAGGCTGCGAAATTCTTGAATTCCTCCCACTCGCACGTCGTACAGGAAATCGACGCAGGACGATTAAAGTCCCGCCAAGTTGGTTCTGATTTGCGCATTTCGATAACCGAACTTGTGGCGTACGCGGTGCATTCACGCCTTGGCGACTAGGTGGCGCAGCCTACAGTTGTGCACGGGCGACCTGACGGCTGGTTCCGACCGGCCTGGGCGTCGATCGCCGCCGTCGCGATCACCGCCTGAAGCTGTGCTGTTGCCGTCCAAACCTTGTCTTGGGCCGGCTTGCCCAGTGACCGAGAGCACCACTTCTTAAGCGTGCTCACGCCCACGCCAATCTCAGGCGACGCCACCTCCGGTGACACGGTCTCCGGCGGCAGCATGCACGCTACCCTTCGGTCTTTGATTTTTCGTCCGTATCGAGCCAACTCGTTCTCTCATCTGCGCCCCCGTTCTGAATTTATCGGGGCGAAAGGTATCCTGAGGCGGGGGGGATGGTGGGCACTCGCTCCCAGCGGGGCCATGTTGCGGCGAGGGCGTGCCACTTGCGCCTCTGTGCACGGGTGGAGGAGGGTGGCCCAGGGTCTCCTCCAGCGACAATCAGTAGATCAAATGCACCACACGCCGCATTTACAAAATTGCGCCCCAAATCGAAGCTCCGGCCTGGACGCCGGCGTCTGTTCCCATTACGCTCAGCGTAAACCCAAGATACATGAATCTACCCCTGATGATCCGCCTGCCATCGGCCCCTTCCATCACCTCAAGCACGCTTGACTACACCGGCACCGTTGAAAAAGTTCGCGTAAAAGCGGACGGGAAGACTTTGACTTTGACGGGAGGGGTCGAGCTCGACGTGCACCGCGCATGTTGTGTAGGTGTGGACGACGAACTGCGTGTCACCAAACGATCTGGCAAGATCAACGTGGAAGCGATATGCGAGAACGGCACAGCAAGTGTCTTGCCTGCCTTCCGAATGGCGCACTCGCTTCCTGATCTAGGCGGTCGACTTGTCGTGCGTGAGGCAAAGGATGCAGCCGACGTCGAAGGTTACGAGCGACTCGCGTCGTATCACTATCGTGCGCATCAAAGCTTTGGCCGCAGAGCGATCCTTGTGGCAACTCTTGAACGTGACGGGATCGAGACGCTCGTCGGCTATCTTGAGTTGAACAACACCTTTGCAGGTAACAAGCCGCGAAACGACCTATTGGACGCGCCGTTTGAGGACGCTTCGGGTATTTCATGGGCACGCTGGGACATGAAGGTTCGGGGGAGATATCTCAATTCGATCGCGCGAATTGGGCGCTGCGTGGTTCACCCGGAATTCCGGGGTGCTGGTATAGGCGTTTTGCTCTGCTCCGGCGCGATTGAATACTGCAGGACGCACTGGCATATCTCACGGATCAAGCCGCTCTTCATCGAGATTACTGCCGACATGCTCAAGTTCGTTCCATTCGCTCAGAGCGCCGGCATGGCCTACGTCGGCACCACCGCAGGAAACATCGACCGTGTCAAGCGCGATCAGCGCTACCTCAATCGAGTGCTATCCGACATTGAGAGCGGCGCCCGCGATCGCGAAAGCCATTCAGTTTTCTCCGCCAATGCGAAGTCGATGCTGCAGAAGCAGCGGGGCGACGTCGATCGCATCCGGAAGATTGCGGCCGATCAAAATCTCGACGTTGAGCAAATGCTTTCAGTTTTCCTATCCGCCGATACGCCTGATGGGATGTCTCCGACGGCGTATGAGCTGCTTTCTACGTTGCTGCGGTTTCCCAAACCAACTTACATGGCGGGCCTCACCATGGATGCGAGCGCCTTCTTGTCTAAGCGCCTCTCCGAAGCTCGCCCCGACGAGCCTGCATTGGTGACCGAGGAAATGCGACCTAAGCAGCTCGCGAGACACATCAGCATCGCTGACCTCTCGATCGCCTATGAATACAACGTAGCTTCCAGCGCGTGGGCGAACGCGATACAGGAAGCTTTTGGCATCGACCGGACCATCAAATCAATCACTGGCGTGAGTGCCCTTAGCTTAGACGTAGAGCCAAAGCAGATCGTCTACGTCTGGGGCCCGTCCGGGTCCGGCAAGACGGGCTTCCTTGAGGCCATTGCTGGAACGCGAAAGCCCTCCTCGGGGAGGATAAAAGGGCTGTCCGCAGATGATTGCGCTGTCTTCTCCCTCGATTTCGACGACAAGCCTGCGATTGAGCAAGTGGGGGCTGCAGAGCTCGCGCATTGCTTGTTCAGCATGAACGCGGCGGGGCTTTCAGAAGCGGCTTTATATTTCAAGCATCCAAACATGCTCAGCACTGGTCAGCGTCATCGACTCGCCATTGCAAGGCTAATCGCATCGCGGAAGCCGGTTTGGATCGTCGACGAATTCTGCTCGGTCTTGGATGACACGACGGCTGCGATCGTGTCTAAGAATGTCGGGCGCACGGCGCGCGCGCTCGGCGTGACAGCGTTCATCGCTGGCCCGCGCAGGGAACCTGTGCTGTCGGCCTTGAGGCCATCCTTCATTCTGAATCTAGATTCTCTTGGACGATGGAAAACTGAGGCAGTCAAGCCTACCTAAGGAGCTGACAAATGAGCGACCTCCTCAAGCCAATAGGCGGCAATGCCTATCGAGGAAAAGAACCGATTGAGGGCGTCTTTGTCGACCCTATCGGAAAGCATCTGGTGGTGGGCCAACGCGATCAATCGAAGCGATCGGGAGCATCGCTGTTCCTTGGTAAGGTCGGTGAACGCGTGCCATCGACTGAATACTTCGATTACAACGTTTGGCTGGACGCTGAGTTCCCCCACGTCGTTTTCGTCGCAGGTAAGCGTGGTAGCGGCAAGAGTTACGACTTGGGAATCATGCTCGAGGGGTTGAGCGCGATTAATGGAAATTTCTCTATGAGGCCTGCGGGCTTCTCATCCGTGCTATTCGATCTGCAAAGTCAGTTCTGGGCTCTCGGCAGCAATCTCAATGGACAGCTCGGCTCCGATGTGGCGCAGGTGGAGAAGCTAGCCAAGTGGAATGTGAAGGGGGCAATCCAGCTACCCGTGCTATTCCTTCCCGTTGGATCTAATCCGATCACTGGAACCGAGCGGCCCATGACAGTTCCGCCGAACTCGCTTGAGCTCGAGGACTGGCTTTCGCTTCTGGGAACGAAACGATTTGAAGCAATGGGTCAGGCAATCGCGACCTGTCGACAGGTGGCCGTTCGCACAAAGCCGAATTTCGAGATTTCCGACCTTATTGCAATCCTCCAGCGACCCCAGCAATTTCAGGATCTGGCGACCTTCCAGCAATCCACCTTCGATGCCGTGCTGTGGCGCCTTATGGCGCTTGATGAGACGGGCTTATTCAAGAGCGGACAGTCGGTCTTGGACGACATATTGACGCCGGACAGGTGCTCCATCATTTTGATGCGCGACCTGCCAGAGGACTTGAAAGCAGTCACGGTGGCGGTCCTCATGCGACAGATTGAGCGCGCAATGTCTCGGCATCATCAGCAACGGAAGGTAGCTGCGAGAGTTGGTGGCCCGGAAGACCGCAGCAAGCCTAGCCGCATGTGGGTCATGATCGACGAGGCTCATCTCGTCTGTCCTGCAAGCGACAAAACTTCCGCCAATGAGGTGATCGTTGACTATGTGAAGCGCGGGCGTGATGCAGGGTTGTCGCTTGTCCTCGCCACTCAACAGCCTTCGGCGATCGACGCTGCCGCAATTAGCCAAGTCGACGTAACCATTCTCCATAAACTGACAATAGACGCCGACATTGCCGCAGCGACCGCAAGGCTTCCCGCACCTCTTCCGAGCAGCACGCGTATTCGCGAGAAGGATATCTCGGACCCTAAGTTGCTAGTGCGCGAGTTGGCGCCCGGGGAAGCGTTGATCTCGGACTCGGAGGCAAGTCGGACATTCGTACTGAGACTTCGCCCGCGCGTCTCCCCTCACGGCGGCGGGGAGCCGCTGCTGTGAAGACTGCTTTCGATCCTCTGCAAAAGCTCACGACGCAGGAATCCATCCGGTTCGTCGGCACGATTGGAGGCGTGTCAACAAATGTGCCCGAGCATTTCTCAAGCATATTGACGCTTTTCATAGGCCGCGAGGTCCGCACCGCGTCGGAACTCGTTGAGCGAATCATCGCCGACACAAAGTGCACCCAAAAGGTGGCGAGCGTCAGCGTCGAAGAGGCCTCGGCACTCGGTTTGATCGCTTCCATTCCGGGGCCGACTCTGACGCATAAGAAATATTTGCTGGATGACCAAGGACGTGTGGTGAACGCCATGCGAAAGCATCCGGACTGGGGCAAGCCGGCCCGGCGCAGATTGATTTTCTTGCGCCCGATGTTTGAGTCCAATGGCGACTATCTGCTTCAAGCGATGAGCGCACTGGACGGGGGCAGAGAACCTGAGCTCGTTCTAGAAGCCTTTCGAACGCTCGTTCAAAAAATGGCGCTGGCAAAAGTTGCGGAGCTTCCTGTGACACAGTCGGGATCGAAATGGGACACATACCGCCAATCTGTCATATCTCGACAAAGATCAATTTTTGGCGAACGCAGCGCAACGGGTGATGGCAACTTGACTCTCGAGGCGCTGCAGAAACAGAGGAGGCAAGCTTCGGAAGCTACGTTGGCCACGCTCCGAAAAAAGAATCCATTTATGGCTGCGAATTCGACGCAAGGCGCTACTGCTGAGACTCGAACTTTGGGACACCACTTTTCGCGGTGCCGCGCGTGGCTCGATTCGTTAGGGCTCTTGGAACAGCGCCCGGGACGGACCTTTCGCCTGAATGCCGCCGGCCTGACGCTCCTCAACTATTTCCGAAGTCAGCTCAGGGGAAGCTCTCTGAGCATCCCGCCGAGCTTGGCGACCTTATCCGACTGCTTCCGCATGGACGAAGCCGAAGCTGCGAGTCTCTGGGGGGCCGTGATCGATGACCGCTTTTGGGAGGGAGCGATCTTAGCTCTTGATGGAGGCGGCTCCTACACCCCGACTGATGCTGAGCTAAAGACTCGCTTCGACGCCGCTTTCAATTTGGTGCGCATCACCGGCATTACCGAAGCGATGCTGTCCCCGTTGCGTCAGGCTCTATTTTTTGGCTTTCTTTGGGACGGAAAGCCCATAAGGGATCTAACGCCAGTGATCAGCGGCAACGACTCAATCCCAGCACGGTATCCAAATGAATACGGATTCGGAAGGAATCGGCAGGGTCGGCTTGCCTATCTGTTCAGGAAGAACTAGATCGTCAGGTCAACCCATGGACACCTTCCACATCGTCGGAGCCAATGGTTCCTCCGTTGATCACAACCTGAGCCGCACCTTGCCACACTCGATTTGCGTTTTGGATGAGCTTTCTGGCCGTGCGCGGCGCGGTTGTTCGCTCGACTATCTCCTTTAGTGCGTCCGCTGTAAAAGGATGCTCAGGGCTTGGGGCCGGCGCGCCATTTCGCGCATAAGTCATAAGCTCCATGAGGAATCTCGCGCCATCATCCACCTCGTCGTGCGAGCTCATGTGAATCGGATTGGCAGTCACGCGAACCATGATTGCCTCTTCGAGGATCCCGTGGAACAAGCTTGCGTTCTCGGCTGTCGCGCTTAAAAACAATGCGAAGTGTTCGGTGCAGCTATTGAAAAGGTCTCGCAAGCCCGTTCGAATGCTGATGAACTCATCCGACTTCATCTCTAGGAATTGCTCCAACTCGTCTATAAGCAAATACGCCCCGTCGAACACTGGCGTTCCTGGGATCTCCGGATACCTCTTGGTCAGCACTGTATAGATGGCCGCGAGCGCCCCTAACGCATCATGATCGTCCTCAATTCCAGAATTGAGCTCGAACGTTCTGAGCGCGCTCGCAGAAGCCTTTGAGGAGAAGTAATTCCATGCTTCGCCGTTGTCCTCGACGAGTCCCTCGAACACGTTGAAAATTTCTGGAAAGCGTGGATACAGCGCCTCCTGAAGCCGCCTCTTGCTTTCCGCTTGCGCGCGTTTTCCAAACGCGCCAAGGTCCTTTGCCTCTTCGGGGGTTGCCCTCGCGAAAAGCTGGGGGAGCTCTCGTGCGACTTCGGCCTGTATGTATCGCACGATCGGCTCCACCGCAGTTCGTAGTGGGCCCCGACCAATCTGTTTGATGACTTCTTTCACAATGCCGTGAAAAGAGCCCTTTTTCTCGACTTTTGGCTTGTCCAGATATGCAACGAGAGAGCGCCCTTCGCGCTTCAAATAATCCCGGATGTATTTGAGAGCGTGCGTCTTACCTGAACCATATTCACCATAGACCAATGCTAGGTGGGATAGCTCAAGCTGCGAGTGGCGAACCTCGCGAACAATTCGAAGCAGCTCATTCTTGACATCTGTTGACCCGGCCCAGCTGATGTTGTTATCGACAGGAACTACGTGGAACGGAGCACGGGAAAAGCTGCTCTTGGCGAGAAGTTGTTGGTTGTCCATGGTTTCCTTACGAAGGGAAGCTGTCGGCGTTTAGCCGTTGGGTGGTCCATGCGTCGAAGTTCAGCGTCTCTGCGTGGCGCCGGGCTCTCTCGAACGACGTTTGGGCCTCTTCAAATTCCTGATTTCTGTAGCCAATCATTGAGGTCTCTAGGCTCTTGCCATCGTGCGCGAAGTTCGTCATGTTGTGCGATCCGACGGCCCAAAATTTTCGCTCGGCCTCCCGCTCAAACAGGTAGACCTTTGCATGCAACTTAGGGTTTACATACAGCTCGATATTTTCGTCATGTAACAGTTGAAGCAGCCTCTTTTTTGATGCGACGTCTGCGTCGCCTGCGGCTGGTGGCCGCGTAATCAAGCAGACTCGGCAGCCCCTCTTCTTTGCGTCGATCATCGCCTTTGATATCAATCCAAGTGCCCCACCATCGACGTCTGTAGCAAATGGCGCAACGATTCTAGCCACCCTCAGCTGCGGATCGCGCATCTGACCGAACAGGATCGGACCAAGCTTGTCATCGTGCACGGCATGAGCGGCGACAACTGCGGCGGGGGGCGGCGCCTTTCGATATCTATGTACTCCCGGCTTAAGAAGTCGGTTGAGTTTGCCCGCGGCGGCGTCCTCGAAGCTTGCGAGCACTGGCACTCGATCGGCTCGGACAAACAGCTTGAGGGCCTCATCTTTCAAAGACGCTTCGATCGTCGTCTCCTCAAGGCGATGCGACATCAGTAGCAGTGGAACTACGGCGTTTCGCTCGCATGTCACGAGTGCGGCGCTCAGATGCTCAACCTCCTGAGAGTGCATCGCACTAGGTGAGGTTGCCCCTACGACAATCACGCAGTTCCGAACTGCCTCGCCCGACAGATCGAACTTACCGCCTGGCAACAGATCGCCGGACACCCCGTTCTCGACCGATGCGCCCGCAATGGAAAGGCACCGCTGGGCCAAATCAAAGGTCGCTGTTTCGTCAGAAATGCGGATAAGGGTCGCATGCTTAGCAACCAAGCCGAACGCAGCTTCGCGATGGAGCTCGTCGAGCGCTTTGTGAGCCTCGAGTAGATCCAGCTCAGCGCAAACCTTCTTGCAATTCAGCACACAGAGCAGCAGAGAATCCCCGTCGATGGGTTCGCTTACATCGTGCGCATTCGGATCGCGGAACACCTTGACCTGTTGCAGGCACCTTAGCAACCCCTTCTTCCTATCCGCGAATACGGCTGCTTCTTCGCCGGCTGGCGCCGAGCGGCCCAGCACAGTAAAGAATTTATCGAAGAGGTTGTAAAAATCCGAGATTCCCAACAGCTCGAAATCATCTGTGACGGCAGTAGATACCTCGGGGCTTGCACGCGCGCGATCCGCGTTGATCTTCATGCGTTGCCATTGAGTGACGTCCGAGCCCGCCTCCTTCTTGCCAAACAGAACGGCCACTTCGGCTTCTGCTGTCGCCCCAAACTGTGCCCGCATTCGCTCGCGCGTTCGCGCTACGAGCGCATTTCGAAAGACGCGCAGCACGCGCTTCAGGTTGACTTCGTTGTCTATGCTGGCTGCCGACACGTATGACTTCCTCGATCACCGTGATGAGCGCGCAAAAAAACATCGGCTCACCGAAACAGGCGCCCATTTTTTTTCGAGGGCGCCCCCCCCACTGTCTCTTCTAGCAATAGTAACGCGAAGTGTGAGCGCGTATCGAACCTAGATGCGGACTGCGTATTAAGGTCTGCTGGCCCGGACAGCGCACCGTAGTCGGGCTTCCGAATGGCGGCTCTAGTGTCTTGGCCACGGAGCCTGCCCAGCCTCTTGCCTGCGACCGGCGGGGGCCGTAAGAGCAACGTTCTCGGCCTCGGCCTGACGCGCCTTCACCAACTCCTGGACCCCGGCTAGGTGAGCGCGCACCTTCCTCGCCCGCCGCGCGATTCTGGCGGCGGTGATGGAACTCATCCGCGCCGCCTTGGCCTGCGCGTTGGTGAGTCCCAGAAACACTGCGACGACGCGCGGCATGCTCTTCAAGCTCTTCGACGCTCTTTGTATCGATGTCGGCGCGAATGAGGTCGATGGCTCAAAGCATCGGGCTGCGTTGCAGCGTGTCGCCGATTGTGAGCCTCCGGGTGATCAGCTCACATTGGCGCGCCTATGGCGCATGAGCAAGAGCAAGAGCGCTGGGCGGGAAATGCGCTATTCGAAGACCCCGATATGTTGGTTCCGTTGCCTCTGAGGCCTCCTCGGCGAGGCCTGACCGAGTGAGCGACTCGGATTGGAAGGGCGGAAGCTGACAGTGCGATGCGTGGCTCTTCAAGTCACATGACGCAGCGCTCTTCGATCCCCGCAACCCCGACAACTGCAGCCGCATCGGAGCAATCGTGCTGGACGTCTCGGCTGACACGTTACATGGCGACGCGACACTCGCAGCGCGTCTGTGCGCCCACGTGCTGCCGAGCTTTTCGGTGCCTCAGGGACTGCTAGGGACAGTCTGCACAACCCGGTTGGCGGCGGCCAGTTCGCGTTGATTTGCCGAACTCGTCTCGCAATTCGAAACCGAGAGGCATTTCGCCCTTCATATCGCCGCCGAAGCGGCTCGATTC
>Ga0187844_10003005_pt1 | contig 11475 bp, 6 predicted proteins | sample SpaLakP09_SKY_50_FD_134517 | JGI IMG/M metagenome (GOLD analysis project Ga0187844, IMG submission 134517) | Oligotrophic lake water microbial communities from Sparkling Lake, Wisconsin, USA - SP09_SKY_50 | ecosystem: Environmental > Aquatic > Freshwater > Lake | place: USA: Sparkling Lake...
ATGTAAAACCTTGTGTTAATGTAAAACCTTGTGTTAATGTAAAACCTTGTGTTAATGTAAAACCTTGTGTTAATGTAAAAAAAGTAACATATAATTTTAAACCAACAAAGTCAAAATATTGTTCAAAAAATAATAAGTTTAAACAAATAAAAATATATGAACGATGGACAAATGATATGTAATGTATTTAGTTAGCTTTACTATTTAAAATGTTATGTGTCTTATATTTTTTTATGAGAGATTAGTTATTATATAAAAACAACGTAGTCTATTCTCAATTAGTTTATATATAATATATGTTTAGGAATCAATTATATTTTAAATATAACTTAATTTTAATAAATATAATTTTGTGTTAAATTTTATTTATTAATAATATATAAAGATGACCGAAATAACTCATGCAAATAGAATTAAAATTATACAATTAATGAAAGAGACACCTGATAAAAACGTAGGAATGTTTTATTTGCGTGTTGCTAGAATTTTAGACATGTTGCCAATCGACGATAATTCTGAAATTCTTAGAACAGCAACAGCCGAGGAACTGTTTACAGCATTAAGAATTTTGCTTTCTATTATAATAAAAGCCAGGCATGAAGAATTAGATAATAATGATCAGAATTATACAAACTATAATATCCACAATATATTTTTAAAAAAATGGACCCCATATGCTGTAATTTATTGCTTATATATTGAAAAAGATCCAAACATTATATTCAGTTATGAAACTCCGGATATTACTAATATTGCTTATGAAATATTATGTGATGCTATTATTCAAACATTTATTGATAATTGGGAATCAGCAGAGTACGTAATTGGCGTTCGGATCCCCGACGTCGCAACCAAACCTAAATTTGAAATACCTCCTCGTAACTATCAATGTGACCTTTATAAGACAGTAAAAGAAACATTAAATTATATGATAAAAATAATGCTACGCAAATTAGAAGATAATAGTGCTACATTTCCTACTTTAAAGCCTTATGCACAATTTTTGCAAACCTATGATGAAGCAAAAGCTTGGGTATATAACCATATACTTTCCTCAGATATATTAAATTTGTTAGAAATTCACACAAATGATAATGATATGCTAAATAACGCACTAGAATATGAAGAAAAAAAAGCACTAGCGGAGACTTATACTGGCTATAGACGTAGTCGGTCGTGGGTAAGTATGAATAAGAAATTTAACCCTGCCGAAGCTGTTATACCTGTGGATAGTAGTCTTGAAGTAGGACAAAATCCATATCTTGCTGAACGTAGAGGTGATGATAATAAAAGTAAATTACTTAATCCTATCATAGAGATGGACTTAAGAGCGGCTCCATTATCAAGTGCTCAAAAATATGGAGCAGAATCTTGGGATGCACTAACATCTAAAGCTGCTGATGTTACTAAATATTTAAGAGATTTTGCAGGTGTTGGTGGCAGATCTCTTAGAAAAAAAAGAGATAAAAGATCAAGAAGAACAGAAAAAAAGTTAAGAAAAAGAAAAAACACATATTATAAAAGGTATAAATAAATCATTTTATTTTTAGAAATATAATTGTGTCAAATTATATTTCTAAACAATATATAGGATGCCTTATAAAACAAGAATCATTTTGCCTAATACTAAAAAAAAAAGAGCTAAAAGAAATAAAAATAGGAGGTGGGTTGGTTATGGGGGGAATTTATCCTGAAGAAACTACACAAGATGAGAGAAATATACTCATAAATTATTTTGAAAATATGAGTGATACAATTACTGGATATGCTGCTTTGCGTGCTTCTAGAATTTTAGATTTTGGTACAAACTTTCAAGAAGCACTAGTTTTAAAGAACGCAAGCTTTAGGGCGTTGCTTTTAGCATTAAAAGTTATGATTTATGTGTTATTAAAAAAAGAAGACATAAACGCCAAGAATATTCCTAAAGATGCGCCTGTTGTAGAACTTAAAAAAGATGATTTAAATATTGCTAACCGATTCTTTGAAAAACATTCTGCATACCATATGGTTTATTGTTTCATCACAGAAAATGCTTTAGATGATAATGATAAAGCGTTTAAACAAATTGCTAATAATTTGATAACTACTGGTATTGCTATTATGATAATAAGAAAACTTCGTAAAAATACCTCTGAAGTTTCGCAATATGGTTTACCAACATTTCCATATGATTTTATTGAAGGAAGTATAGGAGCAACAATACTTAAAAAATTAAAAGAAAAAATTAACGAAATCATCAATTCGACCGACCCCAAAGGGCCTAAGACATTTGACAACTTTCCTAAACTAACAGATTGGGTTGAAAATAACATAACAAATGAAACGTCAATATCCACGATAGATGCAGACGCGGACGCTAAAGCGCATTTAAATTATAATATTAATACCGAAGCAAAACTTGCTAGACAAGAGGGGGCTTCCATCCCTATTAAATCTGTCAGGCCTGTTGCTTCTAAACTTGTCATAGGTGGTAGATCAAGAAGAATAAATAAAGGAAAAGGATCAATAACAACAAAAAAACTAAATAAAAAAACAAAAATATAATAATTTAGAAAACGTAATTTATTTACTTATTTACTTATTTACTTATTTATTTATTTATTTATTTATTTATTTATTTATTTATTTAGAAACAATATATATATATATATGCGTTCTACTAAATCTAATACATCTACTAGAAAAAACCCTATAACCGATGCTATCGGTTCGTTCGCACGAAGGGGAAGTAACGCAACGGCTAGAGTAGCGACTGGATTACGCAATATGTTTGGAATAAGACCAGCAACAGCTCCAGTTATTACTGTTGAAATGCATGATCTTCCTGTTGCTCCTGCTCCTGATCGCCCTCAGAGTGTTCATCGTAATCTTGATGCTACTCCTGCTGCTGCTGCTGCTCACGCTGCTGCTTCTTCTCGTGCTCGTAGTGTTCCTCGCGATCGTACTAATGTTAATGCTGCTTTGGAGAGAATAAAAAGTATTAGAGCACAAATTGAGAAGCTATTGAATGATAATAAAAATAACCCTATTGCTAAAAAAGTTATTGTAGAATTAAATAAACTTAGTGAATTAAGTCAGGAAAGAGTAGAAGTTATGAGGAATATAAAAGCTTGTAACATAGATATACAAATATACAAAAAAGAACGCGATATACACAAGCTTAAGGCAGCTAAAGAACTATTACTAGAAAATAATACTAAATTAAAGAGCATTCAAGAAAAATTAGGCGTGTTACAAAGCCGGTTCTATGGTCCTGATTCTATCGAACGACTTAAACGTCGGCTACAAAATACTGGTAATATTAAACAAACGGCTGGTAGCACAAGAAAGCGACGCAAACATAAGAAAAAATAAGAAACGTATTTAAACAATATATGAAATGTCTTCATTTAGGAAAACTAGACATATGATTATTTGATAAAAAAGCAATAACAAGAAGTATAGTCAAACAGCATAAATAAAGACAATTGAATAAATTATAAATTTAAAAAGCCTAATTTATTTAACTTCTAGTCTAGACTTAATATAATAATTAAAAATAGACTTATAAATTATGATTTCATGAAAACATAATTTATATATATATATATATATATAATTATGTTTTCATTTTTAAATCCAATAACAAGAACTAATAAAACAACGTCAATGTTTAGAAACCCCTTTAGAAGGAATAAAAATTCTGTCAAATATTTCGCTAACAGTAAAAATGTACAACAAGCAAACACAAAACAAGAAGAAGCAAAAGCAAAAGTAGAAGCAGAAATAAAAGCTCTAACTAAAGAATCTGATGAAATAGCTCAAATTATATCAGGGAGTCGAACTAAATTAAGGAAAAGGCGTAATGAACAGGTTGCTGACATGACACAAAATGAGAAAGATATATTGGAAGCTGATTTGGAAGCTAAATTGGACGCTCTAATGAGAATACAAGACTTAGATCCATATGAAAATCCAGACGTATCACCAGTGCTTGATGAATATATTCGTTTTCATTCAACAAAAGGGAAAGATATACCTTTATCAAAAGAAGAAGAAGAACTTCTTAATGAAGAATTAGCGAGATATAGACAAGTTTTAGGAGGTACAAGAAAGCGACGCAAAAATAAGAAACATAAAAAACATAAAAAAAAATTGTTAAGCTTTAAAAGATCACATATTAAATATTAAATATAAAAAATTAGTATATAAAAATATATTTTCTTATCATAATAGGTAATAAAATATATTATGGCATTGGTGAAAGAATATTTAGATATTACAAAAAAGTATAAAGCACATTATGGAGAAAAAACATTAATATTGATGCAAGTAGGTAGTTTTTATGAATGTTATGCTATAAAAAAAGCGAAGAATGTATATGAAGGAAGTAATATATTAGATTTTACTCAAATAAATGATATGATTATTGCTAATAAAAATACATCTATAGACGGTAATGAGATTGTAATGGCTGGATTTTGCTTAGCACAAAAAGAGAAATATGTTAAAAAAATGATTAATAACGGATATACAGTATTAGTATATGATCAAACTAGCGATACTAAAAATACTACTCGCACTTTAGATTGTATATATTCTCCAGGAACATTTTTTGATAATAATGATTATTATAGTTTAAATAATGAAGATAGTAATAACACAAATATTAATATAAATAATAATTTAAGCAATAATACAATATGTATATGGATTCATTATTCAAAATCTAATAAATTACATAAAACAGAAAATATTACAATTGGATTAAACATTATTAATATTTTTACAGGTAAAATTGTAAGTTATGAATATTATCATCAATTCTTAAATAATCCAACCACATATGACCAATTAGAAAAATATATTTCAATATATAATCCCGCAGAAGCAATAATTATTACAAATATTACAAATAACATTTATAAAACAAATAATGATGGCAAAAATACATATATTGATGATGTGATTAGTTTTGCCAATATTTGCTCATATAAAGTTTATAAAATTTATTTAGATGAGACACAAGAAAAACAAAAAGATAAAGAAAAAGAAACTAAAACTAAAATAATTAGTTTTGAAAAAATAGCGTTTAATTGTGAAAAGCAAATATATCAAGAAGAATTGATTGATAAAATATATGGAGAAGGTTCATATAGAGAGAAATATGAATTTCAAAATTACACTATTGCCAATCAAAGTTTGTGTTTTCTTATTGATTTTATATATAAGCATAACCCTTCATTAATTAAAAATATTAGTTATCCTTGTTTCGATAATGTTAATAGTAAGTTAATATTAGCCAATCATTCTCTCAAACAATTAAATATGATTAGTGACCAGCGCCATAATGGCAAATTGGGATGTGTATCCAATTTTTTAAATAACTGTATTACTAATGCTGGAAAACGAAAATTTAATTATGACTTATTACATCCAATATGTGATGTTGATGTATTAAATGATTGTTATAATGTAACGGAACATTTAATAAAAACAGAATTTTATAAAATTATTAGAGAATATTTAATAAATGTGAGAGATATTGAAAAAATAGAACGTAAAGTTTTTTTAGGTAAAATAGATCCAAAAGACTTCGCAATATTACATAATAATCTCTCAAATATTTCAAAATTGTTTGGAAAAATAATTACTAATAAAGAAAATAACCAACTAGCCGAGTATATAAATAAACATAATAATTGTAATATTTCTGATTTATGTACTATTATAAATAAATATATTGAGCAAACATTTGATTTAAATAAACTTGATGCTATTGTTATTGATAAATTAAATAGTTATAGTCTTGATGAGTTGGTCTTTATTAATGAAAATTATAATGAGGAGCAAAATATATTATTCAAAAATAATATTGATTCTAAGCAACAATTAGAGGTAATTGTTAATTATTTTTCTAATTTATTAAGTGACTATGAGAAACCAAAAACTTCAAAAAATAAATCAAATAATGAATCAAATAATGAATCAAATAATGAATCAAATAATGAATCAAATAATGAATCAAGCAGAATGTCATACGTTAAAATTCACGAAACCTCTAAAAATGAAGCATTATTACTTGTTACAAAACGCCGAGCAAGTATTTTAAATGAATTATTACAAAAAATTATAAAAAAATCAGGAGCAAAATGTAATATTAACTATATTTCAAAATATAGTAAAAAAAATGAAACTATTGAATTAGATTTATTGTCTATTGTATTCAAAAATCACGGAACAAACAACTCAAATAATATTATTGAATGCCCACATATAGTAAAAATTGCGCAAACAATTCAAAATTCGAGAGAAGATCTAATAATTACAATAAATAAAAATTATAAAAATATTGTTGCTGAGTTTAACAGTTTGCTATTAAATGTTGATAATAGTTTTAATTTAAATAGTACAAACATATCATTATTAGGCCAAATCTCTCAATTTATAGGTCATATTGATGTATGTTACGCTAGGACATACAATGCTGTTAAATACAATTATTGTAAGCCTATAATAAATAATGAATTGTGTGAAAATAGTACAAAATCATATGTTAATTTTAAAAAAATTAGACATTGTTTAATAGAGCATTTAAATACTAATGAATTATATGTAACAAATGATCTCTCAATTGGTTCTAATAGTAATGGAATATTATTATATGGGACAAATGCTGTTGGTAAAACAAGTTTTATTAAGTCATTAGGAATAGCCATTATAATGGCACAAGCCGGAATGTATGTTCCTTGTGAAGAATTTACATATTATCCATATGAATATTTATTTACACGCATTTTGGGAAATGATAATATATTTAAAGGTCTCTCCACCTTTGCTGTAGAAATGTCCGAATTACGAACTATCTTAAAAAATGCTACGGCTAAAAGTATTATTTTGGGAGATGAATTATGTTCTGGAACAGAAACTACGTCGGCACTAAGTATTTTTGTAGCCAGTTTGGAGAGATTACATACATTAGAAAGCACGTTCTTATTTGCTACGCATTTTCACGAAGTATTAGATTATGAAGAAATTAAAAATCTTAGCAAAATGAAAATTTATCATATGAGTGTTTTATATGATTATAATCAAAATTTGTTAATTTATGATAGGAAATTGAGAGAGGGGTCAGGTGATTCTATGTATGGTCTTGAAGTGTGTAAATCATTGGCTTTACCAGAAGATTTTATTGAGCGAGCATATAGTATTCGAAATAAATATAACAAATCTAATGTTAGTATATTAGAAGCAAAGAAAAGTCGCTATAATTCTAATAAATTACGCACACAATGTGAATTATGTAATGTTTATGAAAGCATAGAAGTCCATCATTTACAATTTCAAAAAAATGCAAAAAATGGAATTATTAACGGAGAATTTAATAAAAATCATAAAGCCAATTTAATAAACATATGCGAGGCTTGCCACCAAAAAATTCATAACACAAATCAAGAATTTAGAATAACTAAAACAAGTAATGGTTATAAATTACTTCCATTGTAAATTATTATTAAATATATTATTATACTATAACAATAGTACTATAAAATGAAAGGTTCAATGAAAGGTTCAATGAAAGGTTCAATGAAAGGTTTAATAAAAAGTTCAGGAGCCGAAAGGAAAGAATACAATTATATTATTCATTCACATGGAGCTATTTTTACAAGCCTTCAAGAAAATGTTAAAAAATATATGGCTATAAATATACCAGAAAATGTAGAATTATTTACATATACAACATTTGGAAAAGTAGTAGTCACTAATTGTAAAAAAAATTATTTTATATGTGATAATCTTGATAAAGTTGAAGCTAAATATAAAAATTCATTATTTAAGATAGAAAAACCTACTCATAAATATAAATATAAAGAAGGCACACAAAATATATTTCCTGAGGCGATGTTAATACCCGATACAGGACCCATACTTAAATTTTATAGTGGTATAGTACATTGTATTCCGCACGCTAATAGAACAAGTTCTATTAAAGGAATGGAGATTATTCACAATATGGATGCTAATAATGCAAAAGATTGTGCAGATGACTCAATAAGAAAATATTATAAATATACAGACGCTGAAGATAAGCAAAAACTTTATGATACTAATACAAAATATAGTGAAGAATATAAAGAACTTATAAAAACACAAGGAAATAAGCGTGAGGCACCACTTGATACTATTAATAAATGCGGAGCAATTTTGCTAAGCGAAGCAATTAAAATAATTCAAGCACATTGTGAAAAAAAGTATGGTGTTAATAATACAATAAAAATTTATTTAAATTTCTGCTTAGGTGAAATGAATATTGAAGAATATGGTGAGGATAAGAATTATTATTTAAGAGAGAATAAAGATGAAGTAATAGAATTTATGACTCAGAATAAAAAAACTCTAACTCCAGAGCAAATAGATAGACTATACTATGATTATTTAGATTATCATAGTTTAGATACTGAGTCTATAATTAGTAATAATTTGCATGCCACAAATTTAGAAGAATTTGCTGAAAATTTAGATACAGATTATGTAGCAGACATACAAGATAGTTTTAGTTATGATTATGTATATGATAATAAAAATTTTAAACTTATATTTTCAAAAACATCAACACACGAACTTGATACTGCTAAATATCATAAATATGATATGGTTAATAGTGAGCATTATTTGGAGTTAATAGATAAAGTAATACGTAAGTTAATTAAATATTTGGCTAGTTGGCACATTGCCTATTCTAATCTTCCTAAAAATATTACTATTGACGTAAGAGAATTTGAGCGACCAACTAAGGACGATATTTTTAAAAAATTAATACACACTTTAACTTTAATGGTTGAAAAATTACAAACAACTCTTAAATTTAATTCAAAAAAAAAAACATGGCAACTAGTAATTAACTTATTACACGACGATTATTTAGAAAATGAGAATAAGGAATATGATAATAAAATATTTAGGGTAATAGAAAGAATATTTGAACCTATACAAACAACATATAAAAATATGTTATCTAAAATTATTAATTTTAACTTAAAATTATCCGTATTAGATGAATCAGAGGATAAGTTATATGAGAGAATGGAGCAACAAATTATAGAACAATCAGACTTAGAGAAAGCAACACAAGCAGAAGCAGCTGCCGCACGTGAGAAGGAGCATGGTGATTTGGCAGAACTTGAAGAAGCAGCTGCGCGTCAGAAGAAGCTTATCGATTCCGCAAGAGAAGTTGCGGAAGAAGCAGAAAAAGCAGCAGCAGAAAAAGCAGCAGCAGAAAAAGCAGCAGCAGAAAAAGCAGCAGCAGAAAAAGCAACAATAAAAGCAGCAAAAAAAGCAGAAAAAGCAGAAAAAGCAAGAAAAGCAGAAGAGGCAGCAAAAAAAGCAGCAGAAGCAGCAGAAGCAGAAGAGGCAGCAAAAAAAGCAGCAGAAGCAGCAGAAGCAGAAGAAGCAGCAAAAAAAGCACAAGAAGAAGCAGCAAAAAAAGCAGCAGAAGCAGAAGAAGCAGCAAAAAAAGCAGCAAAAACAAAGAGAAATTTGAGTCAAAGATTAATGTCTTCTTTTGCTCGTAGCTCCAGAAAAGTTGCTCCAGAACCAAAAAATATGACTACAAATAATTCACAAACAAAAAAACTAAGTATGATTCAACGATTAAAGTCTTTTTATTTAAATTCTAGATCTAGAAGAATTGCTCCAGCACCACAGAATGTTGTAGCTGGTATTAAAACAAAAGTCAGAAGAAAACATACAAGAAGACCTCGCAAAATATAATAAATATTAATTTAAAGATTGTTGAAATTTCTTTTGCTCTTGTTTCGCTTAATTTTTAATTTTTTAGACTGCTTTTGCCTGCCACCCGCAGATTCTAAAATCTGACTTGCATCTGAATTCTCTAGTGTATTATCAGAACCTGCAGCTGTTTCTGCATCTTGTTGTGCGTTATCTACTAAATTTTTAGTTTCTTCCGTAATCGCTCCAATAGCACTGCTGATTTTACCTGTTTTTTGTTTAATATCATCTTCAATCCTTTTTTTCTCTTCTAGAGACAATGAAGACAATGAATTATAATCAATAGCATATCTAGATGTTATTGTTCCAAAGTTTCCAGTCATTATAATGTATTCTCTCAACATTTCGTTATATCTTGTAAGTGCGGTTCCAACATATGATGAACCAACAGCAACCATACTATTAATACCACTAACACTAGCAATACGTGACATACTGGATGGTTTAGATTTAGGTACCTCATATTTTAACTCCTTCATTATTCTTTTTAATTCGAATAAAAAATCCAAATATATAGATACTTCACCTTCATCTGCATCGTCAGTCTTAACTTTCTTTTGTACTTCGGCTTTAGCATCTAGTGTTGCGTCCAAATTAAAAATAGGTTCAAAAAGATAATTCTCCTTTCCTTGTAATAACTTAAATTTTTTATATGAAGCGTTTCTATTTTTATAAGTTGTTTTTATTAATTTATACATATTATATTCAATAAGTCGCATAATAATATCGTTATTATTTCTACAGTTATTTAGCATTTCTTCATCGCAAAATGCGCTTGATATCTCTGTTTTAGGTCTTCTCGAGGGAACTTTGCTATATAGAGTCAAAAATGAATCTTTATTGGTATTTAAATTAATAACTTTTTGATAATTATTACTGCCTGGATCTTGTAATAGTTTTCGCAACTCCTCAGTTATGCACGCATCACAAGAATATCTATAACTATTTGGAGATAAAAAATTGTCATAATTTTTATCAGAGAAATCAATTTGTTTTAAAAATGAAACCCAAAATGAATATTGGACTGCTCCTAAATTATCAGCTGTAAAATTAATATTATCAATTAAAAAATATAAAAACTTGAATACATTTTTTTGTAAAATGTCATATAAGGTAGCGTTCCTTACTATGTTTTTTTCTTTAACTATATCATTCGAATAAAAAGCATTCATAACTGCTATATCTTTTGTAATATTTGATATATAACTTAAGCAGTCGGAAGATAAATAAGACAATTCCTTATCTTTTTGATATTTATTAATACCGAGAAGAGCAACTCTTGCCAAAGTAAAAAATTGACCAGCAAAAGGAACCAATGCTCCTGCTGCTGCCGCTAATGTTAAAGCACCTGTAAGACGTTCGTTTCTTTTATTAACAGAATCAGATGGATTCAACTCTGTCATTGTTTTAGATTCTTTATTTGAATATGATATTATACCGTTTTTTTCTAAGGTCTTTCTTATCTTGTCATTTTTTAAAGCACATTGCTCTTTTTTTTCTGCTATTTCTTTTGTTTCCTGTTCTTTTTTTTCTGTTATTTCCTCATAATTTAAAGGTTTTGGCGTACTATTATTACTAACAACATTACTCATACTGCTTAGAGCACTAGTAGCAAAGTTAAAACCACCGCTTCTTTTCCTTTTCATTGTTTTATTAATTATTTGTCTCAAAGACGATGACATATATATATATATGTATATATATATA
>Ga0187844_10003006_pt1 | contig 11475 bp, 7 predicted proteins | sample SpaLakP09_SKY_50_FD_134517 | JGI IMG/M metagenome (GOLD analysis project Ga0187844, IMG submission 134517) | Oligotrophic lake water microbial communities from Sparkling Lake, Wisconsin, USA - SP09_SKY_50 | ecosystem: Environmental > Aquatic > Freshwater > Lake | place: USA: Sparkling Lake...
ACTGAAGACTGGGAGTGACTTAAAAACCTGAGTCAGAAAAGAAAAAAGGGACTAGATTTTCATCTAGTCCCTTGAATCTGGTGCGGCTGGCAGGAATCGAACCCACGACCCCTTGGTTCGTAGGAACGCTTGCAAGCCATAAACTTATATTAATCAACGCCTTGTGCAACTCGCAAATTGCTAAACCAAGGTGAAACCAGGCCAACTAAGGCTAATTTGACTTTATGCTAGCTGCAGTTTAGCTGCAGCACGAACTATAAATATGTTCTTTTATATTAGATGTGCATTACCGCCTAGTCGGCCCAATTTGGAAATGCAAAGTTGACCTGGTACAGAAAACGCGTCAGAAGTATTTTCTTTGCACCGATGCAAAAATACCACCATGCAGAGCCCCCCCATCAAGAATTAGAACCCATCTCTGTTAAGTTGGGAGTCTTGATCCGTCTTAGTGATGAAAATGGCGGTGGGACTCGAACCCACAACCTCCTGCGCGCGTTGGTAAAGCGCGTTATAGGGGGGCCTCTTGAATCCACCCTTTCTTGCGCAGAGCTTTCACAGCATGGTAGGGATTGAGAAGTAGCACGAATTGGCATGGACCAGCGTGTCCCTTCTTATAATCGATAAACCCCAGTTCCTTAAGCACCCGTAGATGTTCGCGCCAAGTCGTGACATTGCGTTCGCCGGTATAACCTGCTTCCATCGCCGCGGCCGCCTCCACATCGATCCTGACAAGACCCTCGTCGAATACGCGACACCACAGGACTAGGTAAGCTTTACCAGTCGGAACCGATTTGCTGCCGGTCGTCACCTGCTTGGAGGCGTCAGCGATCAACTCCATGAACATTGGCATCGTACGTGGGATCGTAGTGAATCCAATGCGGTTTAGGTCGCCGCGCAGCCAGAGATCATCGTCAGTTATTGCCGGCCACAGTTCCTTACGTATCGCCAGTGTTGCCTTTTGAGCTTTAGATAGACGCTTACTGGTGGCTCTCTCGGAGAGTGCCGGTTTCGCTAGCACCGATTTTGTCCCTGCTGTTGAGGTTGATTTTGGGTTGACTGGAATTTTGGCCATCTTTTTAACCTTTCATTGTCTTCGTGTTATTTGCAAAATGTGCGTTCCACTGGACAGAAATACGACATAAATTACTTTAAAATCAGATACATACGATTTTTATACTCGGAAAAAAATTGTCACCCTTGACGCAATCAGTTTTTGCTATTTCATTAACACTATACAACTGATATTCTTAGATGTTAATTATGCCGACATTGAACTAGCGCATACGCTGCGGCAGCGCGGGTCTGCGGGAAAAACGTGGTGCTCCCTGTGCTCATCGTGTTCTCGGCGCTCATAGGTATTCCAAAAGGGGCTGCGACAATGCGAGGTGATTGAAAAAATTGTCAACGTTGTATCGGCTTTTAACGTTATTCAATGAACTTACAAACGGTAGGCGAGACAGGCACTGTCATGTTGTTTCAATTACCTGCCAAGTCCCACTTCGCAACTACAAAAATCTCCACTTGGCGCCCAGGTGCTGGAATAGGGGAAGAAACATTCAGCATAATTCACCGTGCATACCTAAGTAGCTGTTGTGCAAGCTATTAAAAGACCAAATAAGGTATAGTTATATTAGTACCATCATTTCTGGTACGGAGGCGAACGTTAGGTCTATACCCATCGCCCGCTTAAAATATACTTCAATAACAATATGGGAGTGGTATGGCCACAAAGAAGAAGCAGCCAAAAGACCAAGAATCTCTTGCGGACCTCTTATTTCCAACAGAAGAATCAAATGAGTTCGAGGAGGCAATCCTATCGATCTCCCCTGAGAAACGCGTACTACGAACAGAGCAGTATGATTTTTCGGTAGCGACATTAGTCGCGATGATGGAAAAGGGTGAGGTCGCAATACCGGAATTTCAACGCAGGTATGTTTGGAGTGAACGGCAGGCGTCAAGGTTAATTGAATCCCTCATTATCCAATGCCCAATTCCGGTAATCTATTTAAACCAAGAAAAGGATGAAACGTTTTCGGTAATTGATGGCAATCAGAGGCTTGTCAGCCTAAAGAAATTTCTCGACGACGGGTTTACGCTGACCGGTTTAACGAGTTATCCGGAGCTTACCGGCTTGAAGTATTCGCAACTCGACAAACGCTTTCAACGCCATATCAGCAACCGTGTACTACGATGCACTGTAATCCTGAAGGAAACACACCCTCAGGTTAAATTCGATGTATTTGAACGTCTCAATTCCGGCGCGGTTGCGCTAACTCGCCAAGAACTTCGCCACGGGCTCTACTATGGTAGCTTGTTAAAAAAGGCCGCAACGGTTGCAAGAGACCTAAAATTGGAAGCCCGACTAGGCAACCGCAAAGATAAACGCATGAAGGCTGAAGAACTGGTAATTAGATATTGGGCACTTAGCGAGGGCATTGGAAGTTACGAAAAGCCGCTCGCTGCATTTATCTCAAATTTTGCTGAATCGAATCGAAATGTTCCAGACGATAAGCTGACGGAATTAAGCGAGGACATTTACACGGCATACAATCGAGCCGTTGCACTTTTTGGTGTACATTGTTTTTCCTTTTCAAAGGATGCTACCACAAGGTTCAACGCAGCCGTGTTCGACGCCCAGATGGTAGCTTGTTCAAAGCTTTCTGTCGCAAAATTCCAAAAGCTCAAAACTCAATTAGGGCCAATTCAGAAAGCGTATGAAACACTGCAAAAAAATACTGAGTTTGCTAAGAGCGTCACGCTTGCGACCAGTGACAAAGCGGCGCTGCAGGGGCGAATACATAAGGTTTCAACACTTCTAAAAACATTCTCATGAGTTACCGGCAGAGTCGCGCTCGCCGCGAGTTCGAGAGACAAATAAAAGCGGCAATTCATGAACTTGCGCCAATTTACAAGTACGCAAATAAGCGAGGCAGCGGCTCGCGCTTGCTTGCTGCATATTATGTATTTGCGTATTCCCAGCTGGAAGTTTACATTAAAAGTTTTGTTGAAGACGCACTTAACGCTCTAAACTCGACGGCCCCTGCATTTGACAAATATCCAGACCTTTTGTTGGGCTATCTTTTGCACAGTGGTGAAAAGTTGGCTGCCGAATATCAACGATATGGTGTTACTGACGACGAGGGCGCAATTTTACAAAAATTAGCTGATACAGCAAGAAAGGTCGCCTCTTGGAAGACCGGGGGCACTACCGTTGCGTCCGCCAACGCAACGGAATTTCTTGAAAAGAAAAAATATCCATCCCCAAAGAATTTACCTCAATTGTTCCGAAGGCTTGGCATATTGCAAATTTGGGCGGTGGCGAGCAGAGCTGGGAGAATGAATTCGGAATTAATTTTGACATCTTTAAATGATCTACGCACAGGAATTGCGCATGAAGGCAGGGTACCGCCTGGATTTAGCATGTCTGATTTCCGAGACCGCATTGATCAAATGTCACGCTTCGTGGCCGCCCTTGATCGTGGAGTCGCTTCACATTTTTGTGCTGGACCTATGACGAGAATGACCTGGAACGGAAAAATGAGTTAGATGGTAATGCGCCAACCCTTCCGTCGAACGTCAGCATGCGTATAGCCGACTACTGCGCTTACCGTCCACAAGGCAAGGGTGGTCGCTGAACGTTAGGCCAACATATCGGCTCAAACAGGCAGGCCTCGCAGCAGATACGTTCATCGATCAGCGGAATCTGACAGCGAGTCTGACGGCGATCTTGGATTCCTTGGTGCGCACAATGATGAGGTTGCTCGTCAAAGAAAAAGGATCTTGGTTTTCCCGTCCGGGGCATCAAGATGGCCCCACCGTCGTCGGCCTCGCCTTCTAGATGGCATTCCCTCCAACGATGAAAACGGCAAACGATGTCTGGTGCCATTTTCAAAAAGTGCGTCACCATCCCCGTTATCAACACCCAGTGGTCGAGTGCCGTTGCGTATCGCTTCACAAATGACTTACTTTTTATCCCGTCGGTCGTTGCGCCGATCGGGTAACCTGGAAACTCGTCTAGAGTCGCCGTAGGTACGTCGCGCCCGAGTTGCTCGTTGACTCGTCTATATAGAGCCTTCGCCGCGACATCTACCTCGCATAAATGAGGCTCGAGCGCCTTGCTCAGATCCTCTATGTCCCGGCGATAAGAGAGTTCCAGCGGATCCACACCGTCGATCACCGTTATTAGTGCATCGTCGTCGCGTCGAAGCACGAGCGCTGGATAAATCAGGATGCGCGGGCGTGGAGAAAACAATTGCGACCCGCTCGCCTCATAGCGGAGATGAAGTGCATGGAAGCAATTGACCACGGATTCAGGTGTTACGTAGTTCAGCACTTGCGTTGCTCGAATCCGAAACGGAACCTCAACGTGAAGCGTTGCAAGCGAGAGCAATCCATACAGTTCGCGCGCCCTCGATACATAGTCTACCTTTTGAAATACCACGATGTCGATTGCGCTTGGAGGTTCGCTGCGAAAGGTCGCGACGGGACGCTTGAATACGATGAGCCACTGGCCACTTGTCACGACCGCACGCGGAAGTTCGTGTTCGTGCACATCTAGAAGTCCGCATACGTAGCCGCCGACCTGCTCAAGATAATCATGCCACTCAGGCGCTGCCGGTGAGGTCGTTCGATCACCCGCGTTTCGCCAGTGATTAATCGCTTGAGCAATGAGAGTCGCATATTCGAAGCTGGCATTCCTTCCTTGTCCGCGAGATGTGATGAAGGGCTTATCCCAAGCCTTTGCCTCGATCAAAAGGACCGGCGTGCTCGACTCGGATGCGACCCCCAAGTAGTCCATGCGGGTCACTGTGCCATTTTTCAGCCGGGCTTCTTCGGACATATCGCCGCCGAGTCCAAGCCTCCATCCGAGAAGCTCCACAAACTCGTCGAGAAGGTGAACCCGCGTAGTATGCTCGTGCGGTTGGCCGGCATGCTCGCCTGCATACGGTCCAGGCGCATTGATCTCGAGTGATCGATCAAACCGTGTGAGCAACTCAACTAGTCCTCGCTCGAACGCGTCTTCATCGGTCTCACGCGTCATTGAATGAGCTCCGGTAATCGATATAACAGCCGCCGCGCCGCAGTCCATCCGGCTTCCATAAATATTTCGAGACAATCGACCAGTGCTTGGCGGCGCGCTTCGCTTTCGAAAATTTCCTTGTTATCCGCCAAGAACGTACCTACCAGTCGAACCATTAGATCCGCACCAAGGGATTCGAATTGGTAACCACCCTGAACGCCTCCGGAGCGGATTGTATGGACCGTAAGGTCGAATGCCTTGACAGCGTCATACGGCGCGAGGACCTCAATCAGCTGCATGATGTGATAAATTGTATGAGGTGACGCCCGATCTCCGATGCGTTTAATCGTTTCCGCCGCTTCCGAAAGGAAGGTGGCGCAGCCAGCGTCGCTTATCCCTTCGCTATCGCCGCCCGCTTTCCCTGTAGCGAAGTACAACTCCATCCCTGTGGTATCCAAAAGACCCATGCACACTCGGAATGCCTCCACTTGTTCGCTCGGCACTTCGACGCGAGGGTTGTAATCAGCAAGCACGCGGTTTACAGAAAGCACGATCCGATGCAACAGCGCCTGGGCCCGATGTCGAACGCGGCTATCTTCTGGTTCACCGGGCCTTAGTCCAAGGGTGACTGCTCCTCTGAGTGTCACAACGATTTTACTAAGCGGCTTGCCGTGTGCGACAGGTTGCTCGATCCATTGAGACAACATCGCCTCCATGACTTCGCTCGAATAGACAACGGACAGAATAGCAACAATGTCGGCAGTCATTTCGACAAGCCGGGCCTGTTCTGCAGTGCCCTCAAAACGCCTCAGAGCAGCGAGAAGTTGAGTTTCGGTACCAGCGTGATCAGCATGAAGTACTCGTCGCAAGATATCGACGAGATGGCTCAGCACACCGAAGTTGGCCTCGCGCCTGAACCGAGATCCCAAACAAGTCCAAAATCGCTCGTGGTCGAGATCCCAGATTCGCACCAATTGTGAGGCAGCCTGCATACGAGTCGCGGGATGCCGGTCGTCCAGCAGACGATCGATATCATCCTTCAGAAGTTCGTAAAGATCTGGACGCGACAAACAGACGTCTAGTACGGCTACGGCAGCTTCGACACGCGGAGCAGGCGAACCCCATGATTGAGACTTCTCGAAACGAGCTTCGGTTTCATCGTCTACCGTCGGGCTAACTGACTCAATGGCGATCCGCAGAAAGTTCAGAAAGAGATCGGCCGGATCGCTTTCGCATTCTTTGAAGGCAAGTCGCCCACCTTTCGCGAGCAAGACACACGCTTGCCCTATTACACCCTCCCCCAAACATCGAAGGTCTATGTTGAGATCCATAGGTTGGAGACACTGTACAATCGGTGCCAATACGTCGAACACCATTGACGTTTCGACCTCGCGTTTTGCCGGTTGAGCAGGTTCACCGAGGTAGTCTCTCGCGACCTCGATGGCAGCTATCATAAGAACATTCGACTGTATTGATCGGTCAAGATCCCGAATCCAATCGTATGGTCCTACCTGACTCCAGCCGGTTTCAAGGCGAAACATGCGCTCGTTGTCTATACGCGCTTCTGCTGGTAGGATCTTGAGATGCGATCGAGCTTCTTTTGTGACAAGTTGATCTGCACCTATAGCGCCGAAAATCCTGCTGAGCATCGCTTCTTTTGCCATTGTGGGCTCTTTGTATTCGCTCATATCGAAAGCAAGTGCCATTTGCTCGAATGTTTGCTTTTCGGAGAAAGTGCGCATCTTATAGCCAGCAGAGACTAAGTCGATTGCGTCTTTGCGGGTATCAAGAAGCCTTAGCCACGGATCACTTGCGGCAACAGGCCACAGCAGATCGATGAGGCCATCCTGTCGTCGTACCGCAGCAAAAAAGAGTCTCGCCCAAAAAACTGCCGACACAACTCTCGAGAGCAACTGGTTTGCAATTGAAAGGGCCGCCGCTTCAGGAAGAGCTATCAACGCTGCCGTGAACTTTGCGATCAGAACTTCACCATCTTGACCATATTGAGTGTCTGGGTCGTGTGCCCATACGTAGCTCAGGTCTGGTTCAAGGTGAAGTGTGCGCCCATTTATGCTCACCGAAAAGGGTACGCCCTCGTCATCAGCCTGTCGCGAATGCTCCCTCGAGATGTATGCCTCTACCGCGCCAACAAATGCTTCGACGGCATCCACAGGGTGACTCGCTAGAAAATTTGGGAAATATTCCGATAGCGAATACAACGCCATGCTGTAGTCTTGGCGTGCATTGGAAGTAAGTGAAAGGATCCTGCTCTCACCCATGTGAGTCACCACGTCCGAATCAACCCGTCCGGCATATGCCCTCGAATACACTTGTACTGCAAATTTGGGTGCAACCTGTGCAAGCTTATTTATCTCTCGGCACAGCGACGGTACGTCCTCCCATCCATGTGCTGCAAGTCGAGATGGATCAAAGATGCGACTGAGAAGTGCCGTTGATTCAGTTGGTGCGGTTTGAAGCGTGGCTACTACGAGCGGAATTAACGACGCCGCAAGCGCCCCGGCTTCTTCTCGCGCAAAGCAATCGCCGAGCAAGGCCCTGGCGGCTCTTCCGACCGCTGGCGACAACAGAGGCGACCTGGCGGTGTTAATAAGTAGATGGGTAAGGAATCGCAGAACGTGGGGCACTCTTCCTACGCAACCAGCCATTGCATCGGCGAGGGCAGTCCAAGGCTCAAAAGGTACACCTGGATCATCCTCCAATCGAACCGCTAGGGCTGCGACGATGTGTTCGAGAGCAATGAGAACGAGCACATCTCCTTCGATCACAAGTTTAGAAATAACTTTCAAATCGCCGGCCACTTCCGGCAGTTCGACGCTTAGCCTTCCTGCGACGCTCCGAAGTACGGGGTCTCCTTCCCTATCGCCGAGGATTAACCTTACAGCCTCCCAGTAACGACTGCGCTCAGCATCGTGCACCCAGAGCTCTTGCAGCAGGAAGCCGAGTGCTGGTGCCAGCATCAAGCCCTTCGCCTCCACTTTCGGAAACCTCAACCGAGCAGAGATGATTGCATCAGGATCCAGTAATAGGCGCGAGGCAACGTAGTCAAACAGCAGATGATGTCGAAACTGTACGTAGCGCTCGTTCTCAACTCGAATCAATACACCGCGGAGGCAAAGCTCGTCAAACGCTCGCGGTTCATTGGCGCTTGCTGCCACCGCTGAAGCACGGAGCGTTCGGGTATCGACCATACTTTGAACGACTTGGCGCAGACATGCTTCCGCCGCTCCTCCTAGAGGAACGACTCGGTGGTCCCAAAATAGTCGCAAGAGCTGCGCTTGGCTCGCTAGATTCTGCATGCTTTCGGCCGACACACCGGACTGAAGGAGCTCATAGATGAGTCTCGTGTTGAAAGGCACTTCAGCGAGGTGTCGCAGCTTTACCGGAGCACCGTCCAATGCCAATTCCAATTCCGGCGCCTGAACCAAAACTTGTTCGAACTCATGTTGCGACCATGCCGGCACTTGCACATGTCGCACGCTAGAAAATGTCAAATCACTATAGTTAGCATCAGGTGGCTTTCCAGAAAATAGCTCGCGAAACCGAATACCCATGCGTAAATCGAAGGTTCTGATGGATGCAACGACCTTCCAGCGCCCCCCAAGTACTAAAACACGTTCTATAAGTGCGCGGAACGCACCTTCGCCCTTGCCCCCGCGGGTCGCATCAAGGGCATCGATGATCAACCATCCGTCGTTTGGGCCATCCCATGCCTCAAGCACTTTGACAAGGTTGTTCTGGAGACCTATCTCAGCGCGGAGGTCATCGAGATTTTCTACATTGTAACGATCCACAGCGAGTTCGACGACGTCGCCCACAAGTCGAAGGTCCCGCGCTAATGCGTTGACGACGGCGCTTTTGCCTGCGCCCGGCTCGCCAATGATCAGTACAGACTGATGTAATGCGGCCTGAAGTACGGCACCCTGGCATTCACGTAGGATTTGGATCCTACCCGCGGCCTGGTCGATCGACTCGTAGCGATTCAAAGCTTTGGCGACCTCCAGCGAATGCTCCTGAAGAATCCGAATGTCTTGAAAATAGAACGGTTGCGCTACCAGTGACACATGCTCTTGCATTATCGACTGGCGTAGTTTTGTTAAATCTGCACCGCCTCGCTCGCTCATCCAGCGGTAACACAGGCTGAGCAAGGCAGTCAGAAGCGCTCGGGATTGGCCAGCAACCGCTACAGATTCTGCGATGGCCGCCATTACTCTTGCATCGGAACCGTCCGGATCAAACGTCCAAACCACAACTAATCGAGCAAGTTCATCGACCAAGGTCGAGTTCCACGTTTCGCCAGTAGTCCCCGTCCATGCCTGTTCAACACATTCTTCAAAGATCTTCAGCGCCTGCTCTTGATCGCGGCTCAATGCGGCGAATCCAGGTTGAAGTCGCAACCGAAGGGCCGCTGGCAAGTCGACTCGCACAGATCTCGGAGCACCTGGGCCTATCGCGAGCACGAGCCGATCACATTTCGCGTCCAACGGTCGGTTCCACGCTTGCGCGCCATCTCCATCTCGACATACTAGCCAATGCCGCACAAATTGCTTCACTGTCCTAGCCAAGCCGCCGTCTGGCGCAGCCGAGAGGTTCACCGAAGTCTTAGCTTGAATGGCAATGAATCCGCCTGAAGATGTCGCAACGATGATGTCATCCACTGGCGCCTCTGACTCAAAGCGTATCCATAGTGGCACGGCATCACCCAGTCCAAGAGCATGGTCGACTGCACGTTCGCTTACTAAACCAAGTGCGAAATAGACGCCGATTTGGGACTGAAAGCGCATCCCACCGGCTGCGGCAGCTCCTCCGCTTTCGAGAGGTGGAGGGGTAACTGGAGGACGTGGTGGATGTACCAATTTAGACGCTCGATCGTTGTTTTTTTAATAAATTTCGCGCCAATAGTATTAACAACGAAATCAGTTGAGCAATATTCGACCCTCTGGCGTTCGTAGCATTGAAGCTAACCATTGACATGGTTCACCGACGGCATTTGCACACGAACTTCAAATTCACAAAAAGCACAAGTTAATTTGCTTTTATACACCGTTTTACTTCAAGGCTATTCCTAAGTTTAATATCTTTTTGCTTTTTTTAGTTAGCTGGCAAAATCTCGCGGCCACAGCAATCGCATTTAATCTCATTGACGAGAATCCGAACCTTGCAATGATGATAGCCAACCCGTTTTGGTCGGACCTTGATCGACAAATCCGAATCGAACTGATTCAATTCGACAGATGCCTTTCGATTATTTTAAGGGATCCCGGCCAGGGCGCGTTTCGAAGCATCGAGAGGTGCACAGGTGTGAACGTATCATTCCGAGGCAATTTGAATCATTTCTATGACACGATATCCTTCGAAAGGATACAAAAATTATGCGCTATGAACTCAAAGATTCAATCTCGAATAGGTAAATTGGCCGCTGGCATGATGTATTGTCCCCTAGGTGCAATTCCTTTGGATCGTGCGATAAGGACCGATTTGGAACTTTTCCGCAACCTGCGCCATTCCGGCGCTACTTGGGGACAAATCGCAAAGGCTTTGGGCGCCGCCGGTGTGCGACGCCCGGACGGCGAAGTTATTCCAGAAGACCAGATCCTCAGTGCCGTCTCTCGCCAACTGCGAAATTTCAAAGAATCTCCAATCGATCAAACGGACCAGGCAAAAGCTGCCCAGAACCCGACGAACGTTTCGGCAGGGACTAAAACAGTCGCGAAAAGCAACCCGCCATTGAAAAATCAAATCGAGAAAAAAGAAAAAATTGGACCGATAATAGGGCTATACAGAAAAGAACCCAACTTTATCTTGTCGTCCCCAAGCTTCGTAGTAAATAGTGTTAAAAACTTTTCAAATGTTTCGCAAGTACTACTTCAAGAATTAAAAATTCCTCCAGTAAACGCCTCGCAATGCATGATTTTCTGTGAGACTTACACAGATGATGCCGCTCGAGCTAAATTTACGGATAATATATTAGGCAAATCGGCAACTCCTACATAAATAACACGCTTTTAGCGAACTAGCATGTTATCCCCAGCCCAGCCCGCTGCTCAATGTATAGAGCACGGGCGGGCTGGGCTGTGGGTAACTTGCGGCACCTTACCGTGTTACAAAAAAACTTTACCCTCCTTGCAATAATAAATTGACTGCAATAAGATCATCACGTCACTGGTTTGGGATTTGAACCTTGCACAACGGCGCCGACTTAAATATCGAAATAGGCAATTAGCTCCTATCGAACCTCATTCAGGCTAACCGCACAACCTAAATTACCACCCTCCCGTGACTTCATCGTTTTTTTAATTTGACGATGGGGTCATAACTCACTTCAATTGAGATTTTGATTCCATCGTTCTCACGAATGGAGTCATCATGTCTAAAAAAAATTATCGTCAAAAACAGAATGCAATGGCAATCGACAGCAGCCTCGTCCTTCAGGACGA
>Ga0187844_10003007_pt1 | contig 11475 bp, 11 predicted proteins | sample SpaLakP09_SKY_50_FD_134517 | JGI IMG/M metagenome (GOLD analysis project Ga0187844, IMG submission 134517) | Oligotrophic lake water microbial communities from Sparkling Lake, Wisconsin, USA - SP09_SKY_50 | ecosystem: Environmental > Aquatic > Freshwater > Lake | place: USA: Sparkling Lake...
GATCTGCCCAACCATCACCTTTTGCTAAAGCTTTTTGTTCATTATTTGGCTCACCAAAGTGCCAGATCGCACCTTTATCAGGTCCTGACTCAACTAATACCGCGCTCATTACTTGCTGTTCTTGTTAGCGCACTTGCTGCACAAACCATAAATAGCAAAGTGGGTTACATCAGTCTTAAATCCGTAATCATCTGAGAGGGTGTTAACAAAATTAGCGGCAGTCTCAATTGGTGCGTCTCCAATTGATTGACAATCAGAACAAACTAAATGCAGATGGGTAAGTTCTTCGGCCGCATGATAGGTAGCACCACCATGACCAAGGTGGGTGTGTAGTACCAAACCAACATTTTCTAGCGTTTCAAGATTTCGATAAACAGTTGAAAGATTAATTCCAGGGTGAGTGGCACGAACTTTTTCTGCTACTTCCTCAGGGGTGGCATGGCCTAATTTCCTTACTGCTTGCAACACCAACTCACGTTGTGGTGTTAAGCGCAGCCCTTTTTCCCGAAGCTCATTTGGTTTAACCATGGGTTAAGTCTAACCGCTAGTTTTTTACCACCTAATTTTATGCGCTTAAACGAGCTTTACCACGCAAAATTAGCAAATAGAACTGGCAACCAAGGCAAAAACCAAAGGCAGCATTTAAAAAGGCCGCAGCTAATGCAAAGCTAGTTGCAATTAAAAATACTGCACTATTTCCAGTTACTCCACCAACTAATGCAGTTGCTGCAAAGAGTGCGCCAATTAATTGAGCAAATCTTGGCGCTGCCTCATGCTCACTCGGCACCGGCCCAGAAAGTCTTGGCTGAATTAAGTTACGATAAATAAAACCATAGAGTGACTTGCGCAGACCAAATAAAACTGCTGATAAAAAGACTGCAAATTGAAATCCAATAATTAAATTAGATTCTGTAACTAATGCAGCGGACAGAACTACTGTTGTGATTGCTGCGGTATATCTTGGACCTCTGGCATCGATTAAACGCTCAGGCCTTGCTTGAGTTGTACTTGACACTTTCTTCTCTCCTTTGTAAGATAAATAAAATTAATTTTGTAAAGCTAAAGAAATTAACTATTTATCCAACACATGCAACCTTTGTTGCGGGCAAAATCGATTACGCGCCGCTTGGTGAAGTAAACAGGTTGTATGAAGAACATAGTGGGAATTTTATATTATTTACTTACTTCTTGCAAAGCATTTGCACAAAAGCCTTAGATTGCTTTGATCGCCTTGATAAGTTGATCACGTTTTGGTGCACCTTTTGCTCTGGCAATCTCAAACCCCTTGCTATCTAAAAAAATGGTGGTTGGGGTGGAGCGAATATCAACTCTTCTAACCAAATCAAGATTTGATTCAGCATCAACTTCAACATAGGTGATGTCCTTGGAATCCTTTACTACATCTTTAACAATTGATTTTGCAGTTCGGCACTCAGAGCAGAAGGTGGTAGAAAATTGCAGGATGGTAAGACGGGGGCCATATTTTCCACCGAACTCACCTTCTGAAATTTTCAACCTTGATCCCTTTTTAATAACTCCCTTTTTAGCGCGCAGAGTTAGCCCAATTACTGAGGTGAGTGAGATCAGTAAAAGAAGTGGCAGCAAACTTTCCATAGCGGTATTCTTGCACTCTTATGGCACGCCTACTTCTTCTGACAAACTCAAGCGGTGCTAGCGCTGATGTTATGCCAGCACTTGGCTTATTGCAGCATGATGTGAAGATCTTGCCAATTGAGGCTTCAGTATTAGTTGAACCACCAGTAGTTGATTGCTTACTAATTGATGCTCGCCGAGATCTGCCAGCTGCTAAATCATTTACTAAGTTAATTACTTCAACAGGGGTAGATGTGCCGATCATGGTTGTTACTACAGAAGGTGGCCTATCTGCAATAAACGCGGATTGGGGTATTGATGATGTAATTCTTGATACCGCTGGTCCTGCCGAAGTTGATGCACGAATTCGGATTGTGATTGGTCAATCTGCGATTGCACAATTAGCAAGTAACCCATCCTCTGGTGAGATTAGAAGTGGTGAGGTAATGATTGATGAGGCCTCCTACACAGCCAAGATAAAGGGACGAGTTCTTGATCTAACCTTTAAAGAGTTTGAACTACTTAAGTATTTAGCTCAACATCCAGGCAGAGTATTTACTAGATCACAATTACTTCAAGAGATCTGGGGATATGACTACTTCGGCGGCACTAGAACAGTTGATGTTCATATCAGGCGTCTTCGATCAAAATTGGGGCCAGAGTTCGAAGCAATTATTGGCACGGTGCGTAATGTTGGCTATCGCTTTTCAGCACAAAATAATCAAACTACAGCTGATATTAATTAATACCCCTTGCAATATTTAAATCACTTATCTAATTCACAACAAGAAAGTGTTTTGGTTTTGATTAAGGCCGCCCATGATTTTGATGGCACACCTCCCATCGCAGAGCATGTATTACTTCACCTTCGCCATGGCGGTGATAAATCAGATTCACACATAGTTTTTGAAGAAGGTAATCAAGTAATTGCCTACGCCCACCTTGATACAACTGATCTAGTTGCAGGGCCTAGTGTTGAAGCAGTTGTCCATCCAAATCATCGTGGCAAAGGTTTGGGATCATTGATTTTAAAAGAGGCTATTAAAGTTTCAGGTGATAAAACTCGAGTTTGGTCACATGGTGATCTACCGGCTGCAAAAAGAATCGCTGCCTCTTTAAAACTTGAACGCATTTGGTCAAATCTATTGATGAGTAAATCACTGGGTGATATACAACCAGTGACTTGCAAATACCCAATCCGCACATTCATTCCAACTCTTGATAATCAGGCTTTCCTGTCGCTAAACAATGAAGTCTTTGCCGATTACCCAGATCAAGGTGGATGGAGTGAGGATGATTTAAAAGTGAGGCTTAATGAAGATTGGTTTGAGAAAGAAGGATTTTTTGTAGCAGAAGATAAGGGTGAATTAATTGGATTTTGTTGGACCAAAATTCATGGCGCTCATACCCATTCACATAACGGTTCGGATGTGGATCATGGCCATGACGCTATCGGTGAAATCTATGTGTTGGCAGTTAACCCAGAGTACAAAGGTAAGGGCGTGGGGAGAGATTTAACTATTACCGGCCTTAATTACTTAAAGTATGAAGGATTAAACAATGTGATGTTATATGTTGGGGTTGAAAATAAGCCAGCATTTAATCTTTATAAATCACTTGGATTTAGTGAGTTCGGAAGTGATGTTATGTATCGGGTTAAAAGCTAATTTATAAATCTTCAGTAAAGGTAATTAAGCACTCAATATAACTATCGCCTTGAATTCCTAAGTTTTGGGCATCAGGGGGTGCTGTAACTGGTTCTATACAAATACCATCTTCATCCTGGCTATAAACCATCCAGTAAGGCGTATCGCACTCCATTGTTAATCTGGCAGCCCCTGACCAAATGATCTCAGGAACTCCTTTAATTTCCACAAATGTGTCATCCCATGGTGGCTGGGTTGGTGTAATGATTTCACCTGTTGGCAGGTAATCATCACCTCTTTTAAACATCTTATTAGCAGCAAATAAAAGCTCAGCTGAATCTCCTTTGCCAATCTCACGAGCAAACCATGGATGAAAACCTAGAGTTACTGGAAGATCACAACCATTTGCTTCGTAATCAAGTGACCAACGAATTGCGTTATCTAAGATCTCATAACTTTGCGTAACAGTTGCGCCATTAAAAGGTGACGGCAGCTCTAAGAATTGCCGGCCGCCGCCAATATCCTCCCAAGAGGATTGCGCGCCATATCCAATTAAGGCGTGCGGTGGTTCAAAGTTATTTGGTAATTGATATTTATTACCCATTGAATCTTTAATAATTCCATCTTTAATTCTTCCCGCAAAGGGAACCATAGAAAACCAACCCCAACTTAAATCCTGTCCACGAAAAGCAACTGCAAACTGCATATCCCGCCACTGCACAGATGCAAGACGTGCTCCTTGATCTAAATCAATTGCTATTGAGATTTGATCTCCATCAATATTTAACACTTACTCAATCTCCTTTAGTGTTGGTGGATTTGCACCACTTCTAGAAACAGTTATTGCAGCAGCCTTTGCAGCTCGTTTAAGCATCATTTCTAACCTCAACCCACTCAAAGTATTTAGACCATCTTTTGCAATCGCCTCAACCAAAATAGCACCCACTGTGTCACCAGCTCCCACTGTGTCAGCAACTACAACCTTTATAGCATCAACATTTACCTTTTCACCTACTCGATATCCAGCTAACCCTTTGTCACCATATGTAACCACAATCAGTGATGGACCTTTTGCAAGCCAATTATCAACAACCTGATTAATTCCAAGAGTTGGATAAAGCCATTTTATATCTTCATCACTTACCTTTACGGCTGATGAAATAGACACCCATCGCTCAACCTGCTTCACATATTGCTTTCGATCATTCATTACAGCTGGCCTTATGTTTGGATCAAAAACAATTGGTGCAACTTTTGCTACAGATTGTGCCCATCCAAACAACACAGATGCTCCTGGCTCAATTACTGTGGCAAGGGTTCCGATATGAAGAAGTGCTGGTCGCTCAGTTTGAACATTTGGCAGCCAAAATGGGGTGAAATCAAAGGTTGCAGTATTTTCAATTACAAACTCATAGGAAGCAGATCCTGAATCACTAAGTGAAACTATTGCTAAACATGTTGGCTTATCTGAATACTTTACGTAATCAAGTTTTACACCTGACGCAACTAATTCATCCTTTGCCATCTGGCCATAATCATCGGTTGACACTCCATCAATAAACTGAGCGTCAATACCAAGCTTTGAAAGCGCTTTTGCTGTGTTGGCAGGTCCACCACCTACAATTGGCTTACGATCTAAACCATCTGGAATCAAATCAATTAAAACCTCACCTACCACCCAAACTTGACTCATTAAAGCTCTTCACCTTTTCGAGCCAAAAACTCAGTTAAAACTTCCACAGCAAATAAATGGTCTTCAACTTGAGGCAATCCGCTAATAATCAATATCCCCTTAAAGCTCTCATCAGTGATCAAAGGAAGTGCCCCACCATGAATTGCGTGTGTTTCATCTTGCAAGTTATTTTCTTTATGCCAATCGACTCCACGCTCTTCGGCAGAAACTCTTTCATACATGGTTGAATGTTGCTTTAACTTAACCACCGCCACCTTACGATTAATCCACCAATCATTTTCAGGCTTTGAACCTTCAAGGGAGGCGTAGAAAACAATCCAATCGCCAATTCGAACCTGAATTGCAATAGGTACTTTTCTTTGATTACCTAAAGTAGTTGCTATCTCACCGATTTCAATTGCATCAGAATTTGTAAGTGAGGGTAGTTTTAATATTTGCTCTTCATCTAATAATTGCTTGCTGCTAAAGCCACCCGTTGTCATACCCGTTAGCCTATTGGAGTTATTACTTGGAGTTAAAGGCTGCGATATCTTTAATGATTTGATCAAGATTGATTTCAGGTGTCCAACCTAAAACCTGCTTAATCTTTGATATATCAGGTACTCGCCTTTGCATATCTTCAAACCCTTCTGGATATGCCCTCTCATACGCAACCTTTTCAATAGAAGATGATGATCCAGTAAGTTCAATTACTTTCTTTGCTAGCTCCATAATTGTGATCTGCTGGTTGTTTCCAACATTGAAAACTTCCCCTATCGCCTTTTCTGAATCCAACACTAAAAGTAATGCTCTAACTGCGTCATCTACATGGCAAAAGCATCTTATTTGATCCCCGCTGCCGTAGACAGACAAGGACTTATTTACCAGGGCTGCGCTGACAAACCTGGGCACAACCATTCCATAATGACCAACCTGGCGGGGTCCTATAGTGTTAAAAAATCTAACAATGCGAACAGGTAGTTTGTTCTCTAAGTAATAAAAATAAGCAAGGCTTTCATCTACAGCTTTTGCTTCACTGTATGACCAGCGCGATTTAAGGGGATGGCCAATTACTCGATCATCCTCTTCGTTTAATGGCACTTTATCGTTTTTGCCATAGATCTCACTTGTAGAAGCAATGAGTATAGGTTTTCGATACTTATCACATGCCTCAAGAACCGTCTCACTACCTTGAAGATTTGTTTTAAGACTCTCAAGAGGTTTATTCACAATATTAAAGACACCTAATGCTGCTGCTAAGTGAACTACGTAATCACACTCTGCCACAAGTTTTTCTATAATTGATCTATCTAAAATATTGCCATTATGGAATATAGCTTTACCCTCAACATTTGCTAGGTTTTTTGGTGTCCCAGTTGATAGATCATCAAGAATTACTACTTGATCACCTCTTGCTATGAGACTCTCAACAAGGTGTGAACCGATAAAACCAGCACCACCCGTAATTAAATAGTTCACTAAGTTGACCCTCTAGTATCAAGAATTGGAATGTCGCCAAGTTTTGTTAAGTCCATATAGGCATGAGGAGTAGAGATGATCGCTAAATCAAACCCAGATTTCAAATCGACAGATTTCTCATCATTCCACTCTTTAACTAAGTCATCATGCCAAGAGACTTGGGCGCCTTTTTCTCTCAAACCATTTATTAGAGCAGAGACCGGTGTTTCCCTTACATCTGCCACATTTGGTTTATAAGCAACTCCCACAACTAGGATCTCTTTATTCTTAAGTCCACCTAATTTTTCCTCAGCTCTGCCAACAAAGTACCCAGGCATTTCTCGGTTGATCTGCTCAGCTAAATTGATAAAACGAGTTGGAGCACCTATTTCACGCGCCTTATTTGATAGGTACAGTGGATCAACTGGAATGCAATGCCCACCTACTCCAACACTGGGATAAAAGGGCATGAAACCGTAGGGTTTTGTTGCAGCTGCTTTAATTACCTCATTCACATCAATACCTAATTTTTGACAAAAAATTGATAATTCATTAATAAATGAGATATTGACTAATCTAAAACTATTTTCTAATAATTTCGCAGTTTCCGCAATTTCTAATGATTGACATTGAACTAATTCATCAATAAAATTTCCATAAAATTGCATGGCCAGCATGCAGGCTGTATCTGTAAAACCTGCCACTAATTTCGGAGTATTTTTAATATGCCATAAATGATTAGATGGATCAATTCTTTCTGGCGAAAAAGCGACAAAAAATTGATCACTAGTTAATCCGGAGCCCTGTTCTAGAATCGGCCTAAGGAAATTTCTTGTTGTGCCCGGCTCAACAGTTGATTCTAGAATAATGAGAGTTCCTGGTTGAATGTATGGCGAGAGGGAGTTTGCTGCTAATTCAATGTGAGAAAGATCAGGCTTAAAATATTTATTTAATGGTGTCGGAACACAGATTAAAATTACTTCAGAGCCACTAATTTCTGAAAAATCATCACTAATTAGCAAATTACCCTTATTAATTGAGTTCAAGACAGCAAAATTTTCTATATCCTCAATGCTAGTCCCACCAGCTTTTAATCGGTTAACTTTATTGACATTATTATCTATTCCGACAACCTTATAACCAGAATTAGAGGCACTTAGAGCGAGAGGTAGCCCAACATAACCTAAACCGATTACGGCAATTTTCTTATTCAAGAAGTACCTAACTTCAATTTTGCAAGTGCTGCCTCTTCCGAATTCGGTCCAACTCTTATAATTTCTCTAAACATCATATTTGATCTTGTAATATCTCCTTCAAAAGCATAAATCTCACCTAATAAAAACTTATTCCGCAAATTCCAAGGATCAAGAGTTGCAATTTGAACTCTTGAGTTCCTAGCACTTGGTAGATCTTTGAAAATTTCGCTGTAATATGCAATTGAGTTTAGATAAGCTAAATTTCGAGGGTCTTCCTCTGAAAGTTTTTTTATTTCAGTAAATCCTTCAAGGTCAAGCCCAGTATCAATTAGCGCCGTAGCAACAACAAACCTATAGTAAGGATCAGCCAAAGGGTTATTGACTAACTTTATATAATTTGCTCTGACTATCTCTTGTCCAGTTGGATTCTGCATAGTTGCATAGCTTCGAGCAATGTAAGTAGTGCTCTCTGCTCGATATAAAAATACAGAAAATACTACGGATACCGCTACAAGCACCGTTGAGATTATTGGTTGTAAAGCATCGATTCCTGCTGATGAAATTTTTTTCTGCCGAGTGTCAGAGGCTTCCTGTTTCATATGCTCTGTCCAAGTGTTTTGCGAAACACCTACTATCAGACCACCTAAAACCCAACCCCAAACAGAAATTCCTAGGTTATCTATCGATACAAATGATTGAGCTTGAAAACCTATCCAGGCTGAAAACAAAATTATAGCAATCACTTTTTGATCTTTGGGTAACTTGCGAATATTTAGGATTCCACAAAATATGACCAGAGCGATTATCGCTAAATAACCTAATCCAACAAATATTCCACCGGTAGCAAATAATTGGATTACTGTATTGTGAGCATTTGATGAGGTTATATTGAATCCATAGGTAAGTGCATACTCAACTTCACGATACTGTTTAAAATACCAGTTATAACTATCAAGACCAATTCCAGTAAGGGGGGAGTTCATAAACATCTCTAATCCCGCACGCCAATAATAACCTCGCACGCTCACAGAATTCTTGTAAAGTAGTGCTTCTAACGGACCCTTTTGAAGCATTCCCATAATTCCAATCACAACTATAATGAAGGAAAATAGTGCAAGAATTCTACTTGCTATTTTTGAGTACAAATAAATGAAGAAAGTTATAAAGACTAACAAACTCACAGTCAGTGCAATGAGTCCTTGACGTGAATCTGACTTTATAATCGCCCAAAGTGATAAAAATCCAGACACAACTGCCAAAGTTTTAAATACAAGTGGAAATTCTTTTAGAAAAATAGACGTAAAAGATATAAACCCAAGAATAGATAGCAGTGCAGAAGCAAAATTAGGGTTTCCCAACGTTCCAATCATATTATTATAGGGGTTATCCCATGAAATAAAATCTTTACCTAAGATCTGAATAACACCGTAAGAACTCAAAACAAAATTAGTTATAATTGCAATTATAAAAAACTGCTTGATAGACTTAAATTCAGCCGAGTTGATAGCAGAAAGAAAAAAAATTATTAAAGCTAAATAAGAAAGTAAGCCATTTCGCCGTTGTGTATCCCCTATTAATCCAATGATCTTTGAATCTGTAAATATATATGCAAAACATAAAGATGCACCAAAAGTAATAGCTAGGATGAGAGCAATAAATCTATAACTTTGTTTTTGCAGGAAGCTAGTTTTAAATGACCGTAATAGATGACTGAGTAACCAGGCACTGATCAATAACAGCAAAATCATTTTTGGGGTGTTAAATGGGTCCTGTATGTTTGGATTGAAGTAAAGAGTAACTAATGCCACCCCTAGGAATAATAACCGAGCTGGCTTTGGATCATTGTGTAATTTATTATTTTTTAGCTTCTGTTTCACGGACTTAGAGTATCAAATGTAGTTAATAACTTTGGCCTAGTCTCAAAATCAGAGACTAGGCCAAAGGTTTAATTCAGATCAGTAGGGGTTTTTAAGCCTTTACCTTCTTCTGAATCTTAAGAACTAGATTAGTTAATGTAGTAATCAAGGTCTTAAGTGATGCAACAGTAGTTGCTAGTGCAGTTACTGCAGCAAGTGCGGCTGCACCTGAATCAGTAATTGTTGCAGAAGCAGTAGTTGATACTTGATTTGCAAGTGGAAGAATTGATCCACCCTTGGCAGTAATTGTCACAGTTCCACCAACTGAAGGCATGTAGACCCTGTATAGGCCAATAGCTGTAGTTGATGAATAGCCACCCTTAATTGCGCCACCAGAACCATATGATGTTGATGTGGTAGTGGTGCGTAGATTAATTGTTGAGGCAGTTGTTGTGTCTGAGCCATTACCAAATGCAAGTGAGGATGTGATACCTGCACTTGACAAAAGGTTTGCGAGACCTGAGTTAGGTCCAACTGGCTTGCCAGCTGCATCAACTGCAACGATTCTTATATAAGCAGCCTCACCAGGAGCATAACTTGCCTTATCAAAGGCTAGAGAAACCTTTGCTGCTGCCTGAGTATTAACTGTCATGGTTACCGCTGTAGATGACTTTGTTGAAAGAGCACCTGTGCTCTTATTTTTGATAGTGATAGATGCAGTTCCATCAGATGAGCCAGTTAGAGAACAAATATGTCCACCGTCTGATGCACTGTATGTACATGCAGTTCCTGTAGGGAGTGCAGCTGTTCCACCAGTAGCGATCACATCTAGATTAGATGAGTAAGCATAGGTTGATGTGTTTCCAAGTATTTGGTTTCCTTTTGCATCATAAGTCTTAACAAGCAAGGCATTTGATGCTGAAGAACCAATTACTGTGGCTAACTGAGTTACAACATAGTTGTCAACTGAATCTGAATAGAAAGTAACTGACTTGTTGGAGAAAGTAACCGATGTAGTCTTAATGGTAATTGTTGCTGCACCAGAAGTTCCATCAGCGAAGATACCAATGTCATTGATACCGTCAGCATTTCCTATAAAAGTTACGGTTTTACCGGTTGCCGCTGATGTAGTACCAACGTTTCCGATAGTTGTTGTAACAGTTATAGATTCACGTGAAGCAGTTCCATCTGCCTGTTTCTGAGTTACCCGAATTACAGCAACTGGTGCTGAGGAAGATGGGGTATCAGATACGATGACAGCATCATCAACAGAAACTGTTGAATAAGTTGCACCAGTGGACATCAAAGCAGTTGAGGTTCCAGCTGCTGAAACTGCTCCAGCTGCTGCTGCTCCTGCTGTTGAAACAACGTAGTTTACAGAACCACTTCCACCTTTTGTGGTGTCAAGAACGCCACCAGAATAAATTCTTACAACATAGTCAAATGTGTAAGTTCCTGCAGTTTTATTGTGAGCAGCTAATCTTGTATCCAAGAAAAAGCCGAACTTAGAATAAACGAATCCGACCGCTGAAGGAGCGACACGGCCAGAAGCAGTAGCTACAGTCATTGAGTCTGATCCCATTCTGCCAGCAGCGCCTGCCCATGCTGTGGTTGTAGGGTTACCTGTATAAACAGGAATTCCACCTGATGACGTAGTTGTATCAAGAAGTGTCATCATGATGCTTCCTGAATCAAGAGTAGCAGTCGCTGGACTTGTACCAAGAGACACCTGAAGTGTCATTGTATCTACAGTCACGCCAGCTGGGCCGTTACCACCTGAAGCGAAATATCTAACTGCAATAGTTGCAGCAGTTGTTGAATCTGACACGTAATTTGTTGCTGATCCTGCAACAACCGTAATGGTTGCCGCACTATCAATGGTTGCTTGCGAAGGAGCTGAGCTAAGAACACCCAGACCCAAAGCAGCAACAGCAACAAGCGCAATGCGCTTGAAGTTTGTCTTTGTAGACATTTGTTTCCTTTCGTTAGTCGTTACCAGGAATTTCCTAGTAGCGGCTTCGAGATGAGTCGCACGTGCTGACGCATCTCTTTCC
>Ga0187844_10003009_pt1 | contig 11472 bp, 12 predicted proteins | sample SpaLakP09_SKY_50_FD_134517 | JGI IMG/M metagenome (GOLD analysis project Ga0187844, IMG submission 134517) | Oligotrophic lake water microbial communities from Sparkling Lake, Wisconsin, USA - SP09_SKY_50 | ecosystem: Environmental > Aquatic > Freshwater > Lake | place: USA: Sparkling Lake...
GTACGGCGTCGGCACGGTGCGCGAGATGCCGTCGGCGCGCACCACCGTCACGGTCTGCGTGCGCGCCTGCCGAGCGAGCTGACGATCGCCGGCGAACGCGGCCACGTCCGCATGAACACCATGTTCCACCGCACGCAGACCGTGACGGTGGTGCGCGCCGACGGCATCTCGCGCACCGTGCCGACGCCGTACATCGGCAACGGCTACGTGCACGAAGCGATCGAGGCGCAGCGCTGCTGGCGCGCGGGCCTCGTGGAAAGTCCGGGCATGACGCATGCGGACACGCTGGCGCTGATGGGCGTGATGGACGAGATCCGGCGCCAGATCGGCCTGACCTATGACGCCGACAACTGATACACCACCAAGGAGACTACATGAAACGCGATCCCCGTTCGACCAGCCGCATGCGGCGCCTGAATCCCCGCCAGCGCAAGAAGCTGCGTGTCGGCGAATTCAAGGAACACTGCTTCGACGTCGAACTCGTCTTCCACAGCCCGATGCGCGGCGAGCCGTATCACGACTTCATCAACGACTTCTTCGGCGTGCTGGAAGAACGCGGCCTGCTGGGCGGCGGCTTCGGCGGCCGCGAGCCGTTCAGCGAGACGGAAGGCGTCGTCGCCCGCATCGAGCGCGGCTCGCCGTCGGAAGAAGACCGCGAAGCCGTGATCGCGTGGCTGCGCGCGCGGCCGGAAGTCGTCGATGCCCGCGCCAAGGACTTCAAGGACGCGTGGCACGGCTACGGCTTCTGATATGGTCGAGTTGTAAGGATGTGTCAGCGCGGTAACCGTTTGTAAGGCCCGTCAACAGGCGGGCGAACGGCCGCGTTTTAGGGACAAGTGCAGCGCAAAACGACCTGCACCGAACCCCAAAAACTCTGAGGACCCTTCATCATGAAAAAGACCATTGCTACCCTGATCGCCGGCCTGTTCGCAACCGCTGCCTTCGCCCAGGCGCCCGCACCTGCCGCCGCTACCACGACGCCGGCCGCGGCCAAGGTCGAAGCCAAGCAGGAGAAGCAAGCCGCCAAGGCTGAAGTGAAGGAAACGAAAGCCGCCGCAAAAGCCGACGTCAAGGAAGCCAAGAAAGAAGCCAAGGCAGATGTGAAGGAAGCCAAGGTCGACGCCAAAGCCGACGTCAAAGAAGCCAAGCTTGATGCCAAGGAAGTCAAGAAAGACGTCAAGGCTGACGTGAAGGAAGCGAAAGCCGATGCCAAGCATGCCAAGGCCGAGCACAAGGCCGAAGTGAAGGCAGAAAAGGCCGAGCACAAGGCAACCACCGTCGCTGCCGCCAAATAAGCGTCCGTTACGCCGTTACAAAGCCCGCGCGATGCGGGCTTTTTTGTTTCCGCTTTTCGCGAAAAAAATCCCATGCCGCTTCCGCGACTTCCAGGTCCGCGTTCTGCAGGCCGGTCAGCCAGTTGATGAAGCGGGGATAGCGTTTCAGGCGGCTGGGTTCCGCGTGGCCGGCACCATCGATCCGGTACAGGCCGACCTGCAATCCATCCGGTTCCCGGCCCCACAAGAAGCGGGTGACGCTCGTCCGCGCGCGCGGGTCGCTCACCGGGAGTTGCACGACGTCCGGCGTGTCCGGCAAGCCCGCCAGTTCGCGCCAGGCGTGCGCGGAGTCCTCGATGCCGCGCACTGGTTCGGCAAAGCCGAGCGCATACCAGGGCTTGCCGCCGTGATAACGGATCAGCGGGTCGGCCGTGCAGCCGAAGATCAGCGCCGGCAGCGGCACCGTGGGCGCCTGCGTGCGGCCGGGCGGCGGCATTCCCGCCAGCACGACCGAGAATGCGGCCAGCCGATGCGGGAGCCGCGTAGCCGCCGCATACGCCATCCAGCCGCCGCGCGACACGCCGATCAGGTAGACGCGCGCCGGGTCGACGCCATGACGGGCAATCGCGTGGTCGATCAGCGCGTCGATGAAGGCGACGTCGTCCTTGCTGGCCACCCGTGTTTTCGACGCGAAGCAATCGCTCCACCCGCCCTTGCCGGCGTCCGGCGCGATCACGACGAGTTGCTCGCGCGTCGCGATGTCCAGCCAGACGGACAGCGGAGAAGGCGGAAACGCCTGTCCCAGCACCTGCGCCGCCGACGCGCCTGCGCCGTGCAGCACGATGATCAGCGCCCGGCCGCCGGGTGTCGTGCCGGGCGGCGCCGCGACGAGGTAGCGGCGCGGTCCTTCGGGGCGAGTCAGCGTGGCGGGCAGGGGAACGAGGCTGGGCATGAGGGCTCCTTGCAGAACGTTCAGGATCGTTGCATTGCTTGTAAGTATCTGTCAACCACGTAACCGATTGTAAAGTTGGTCAACACACGGACAGCCAGGCTCGTTGATGGCATAAGTCACACAGAACGATGTGCACATTGACTGACAACCAAAAGGACCCTTCATCATGAAAAAAACCATCGCTACCCTGATCGCCGGCCTGTTCGCCACCGCAGCTTTCGCCCAGGCGCCTGCTCCCAAGCAAGCAGTGCTGGTCAACAACGCCGATGTGAAGGCAACGAAAACGGAGACGAAGGTCGCCCCGGCCGCAACCACGGCAGCGCAAGCCGACGTGAAGGAAGCAAAAGCCGATGCGAAAACGGCCAAGACGCACGCCAAGGATGCGAAGGCGAGTGCCAAGCACGCGAAAGCCAAGACCAAGCATGCAGTGAAAGAAGACACGGCCGCCACGACGGCACCGGCACCGGCTGATGCGGCAGCGCCGGCTACCCCGGCCGCTCCGGCTTCGTCGGCTGCAATGGGCAGCTCCGGTACCTCGGGCATGTCGGATGCATCGCCGACGCCGGCTGCTCCGGCTACCCCAGCTACCCCGGCTACTCCTGCCACGCCGGCGACCCCGGCACCGGAAGCTGCACCGGCACCTGCCGCACCGGTCACCCAGTAAGTCCGGCCACCTCCCTACGAAGCCCGCGCGATGCGGGCTTTCTCATGCCCAAAATTCGGGGTCAGAGCACATTTTTAATCAATGTCCTAACGCCAACTATTCTCCAAACGACGTGTGCGTGCGGCCTCGACATGTCCCACGAGGGGACGCTGGCGGCCTTGCGTGCAAATTTGTCTCAAAGATCTTGCGCCAAAAAGTGCTCTGACCCCGAATTTCGCGTCGGCTCATCTCCGTGCATCGCGCGGAACAACCCCGGACTGACACCGAACCGGCGCGCAAACGCCTTCGACAGCTGCCCCGGCGTCGCATACCCTGCCTGCACGGCCACCGTCTTCAGCGCCATCGACGTCTGCAGCAGCGTGCGCGCGTGATCGAGGCGCAGCGTCTCGACGAAGCGCGCCGGCGTCTCGCCCAGCGCGTCCGTGAAGCGGCGGTGGAAGGTGCGCGCCGACATCCCCGCGCGTTCCGCCAGGCTGGCCACGTCGAGGTCGCCGTCGAGGTGCGCGCGGATCCAGTCGACGAGATCCGCGAACGGGCTGTCCGCCTTTTCCTGCGCCGCCAGTACGGTGCTGAACTGCGACTGGTAGCCGGGCCGGCGCGCATACAACACGAGCCGGCGCGCGATCGCGTTGGCGATGGCGTCGCCCAGGTCGCGCGCGACGAGCGCCAGGCACATGTCGATGCCGGTGGTGACGCCGGCCGATGTCCACACGCGGCCATCCTCCACGTACAGCGCGTTCGCATCGACGGTCACGTCCGGGTGCTTGCGGCCCAGGATTTCCGTCGCCTCCCAATGCGTCGCCACGCGTTTGCCGTCCAGCAGACCGCAGGCCGCCAGCACGAACGCGCCCGTGCACACGGAGCCGAAGCGGCGCGCGCGGGCGCAGGCGCGGCGCAGCCACGCTTGTGCGGCGTCGTCCTGCGCGAGCGCCTGGATGCCGCGCTTGCTGCCGCCGGCGACCAGTACCGTGTCCATGACACCCGGTTTCACGCTCGCCAGCGGCTTTGTGACGACGGCGAGGCCGCAATTGCTCGTCACGGGGCCGCCCTGCGGCGACAGGATGTGCACGCGATAAAAGGCATGGCCAGCGGCGTCGTTGGCGGCGCCGAACACGGCGGCCGGGCCGGTGACGTCGAGCACCTGGACGTCGTCGAACGTGATCAGCGCAACGTGGCGCGCGATGGAAGACCCGGAGGGCATGGCAGGAATCGACACAAGATTGACATTGCTGCCAATGCTAGCCGTTTTCTAGAATGGGGTCATCCTTCATCCACAACGGAGCCCCACATGAACATTGGATTCTTGCTGTTCCCGCGCGTGACCCAGCTCGACCTGACCGGCCCCGCCCAGATCCTGAGCCGCGTCCCCGGCGCCCGGGTGCACCTCGTGTGGAAGACGCGCGATCCGGTGCCGACCGACGTCGGCTTCACGATCAACCCCACCACGACGTTTGACGATTGTCCGCCGCTGGACGTGCTGTGCGTGCCGGGCGGCTTCGGCATCGAGAACCTGTTCGGCGATGCCGACACGCTCGCCTTCCTGCGCCGCGAGGGAGAGCATGCGCGCTACGTCACGTCCGTGTGCAACGGCTCCCTCGTGCTGGGCGCGGCCGGGCTGCTCGACGGCTACCGGTCAGCGTGCCACTGGATCTGGCTGCCGTTCCTGGAGCGCTTCGGCGCCGTGCCCGTCGCGGAGCGGATCGTGCGCGACCGCAACCGGATTTCGGGCGGCGGGGTGACGGCGGGGATCGACTTCGGCCTCGCGCTGGCGGCCGAACTGGCCGGCGAGGACGTCGCGCGCACGATCCAGCTGGCGCTCGAATACGATCCGCAGCCGCCGTTCGGTGCCGGCTCGCCGCAGGGCGCCGGTCCGGAACTCGTGGCGCGTTACCGCGAGATGGTGGCGCCGCGGCTGGCACAGGTCGAGACGACGCTGGCGCAAACGGCTGGGCTGTAAGAGATTGTCAGCCGAGTAAGCATTTGTAAATCGCGTCAACAGGGGAACGTCCCCGGCCGTTTTCAGGCACAGGCGACACGCAAACGTGATCGCGGAAACCCAACACTACCGAGGACCCTTCATCATGAAAAAAACCATCGCCACCCTGATCGCCGGCCTGTTCGCCACCGCCGCTTTCGCCCAGACCCCGGCTCCGGCCGCGACGCCCGCACCGGCCGCGCAAGCCGCCGTGAAGGAAGCCAAGGCCGATGCGCAGGCAGCGAAGGCCGACGCGAAGGAAGCCAAAGCTTCGGCCAAGCATGCAAAGCACACCAAGCACGCCAAGGCCAAGACGACGCACCCGAAGGCTGTTGCCGTCAAGGACACGACCGTCGCTACCGACACCCCGGCTGCGACCAAGTAAGACCGACCTGAATCACCCGTTACCGAATCCCGCAGGAGCCACACATGAAACGTACCATCGCCACCCTGATCGCCGGCCTGTTCGCCACCGCCGCTTTCGCCCAGACCCCGGCCCCGGCCCAGACCACGACGCCGGATTCGGCAACGGCACCGGCCGTCGCCAAGGCCGAAGCGTCGCACGAGAAGCAGGACGCGAAGACGACCACGAAGCACGTGAAGAAGTCCAGGCACGCGAAGAAGGCCGAGACCAAGGAAGCCGCGAAGGATGCGGCGGCCGATGCGGCGGCGCCGGCTGCGACCAAGTAATCCAGTGCATCGTCGTCCCTGCGCAGGCAGGGACCCAATTTCTGCGCGCGCGGCCGTGCACAAAAACTTGGGCCCCCGCCTTCGCGGGGGCGACGTGTTTGGGGTTCACACTTTGAGAAACTCCTCGCGCCCACCCAGCCACCGCTGCAGGTGCGCATCGACAATGGCCTCGGCTTCCGGCCGGTCGGACTCGAGCAGCCACGCCGCCACGTCGCGCGCCTGTTCGACGATCCACTGGTCCGTCTCCAGGTTCGCGAAGCGCAGCATCGCCTCGCCGGACTGGCGCGCGCCGAGGAATTCGCCGGGGCCGCGGATTTCCAGGTCGCGCCGGGCGATCTCGAAGCCGTCCGTCGTCTCGCGCATCGTCATCAGGCGCTGCTTGGCGACGGGGCCCAGCGGGCTCTGATACAGCAGCAGGCACGCGCTCGCGGCGGAGCCCCGGCCCACGCGGCCACGCAGCTGGTGCAGCTGCGACAGGCCGAAGCGCTCGGCGTGCTCGATCACCATCAGCGACGCATTGGGTACGTCCACACCCACCTCGATCACCGTCGTCGCCACGAGCACGTGCACGTCGCCCGCGGAAAACGCATCCATGATCACCTGCTTCTCGGCCGGCTTCATGCGGCCGTGCACGAGGCCGACGACGAGATCGGGCAGGGCGGCGGCCAGGGTCTCGTAGGTCTCGGTGGCCGTCTGCAGCTGCAGCGCTTCCGATTCCTCGATCAGCGGGCAGACCCAGTACGCCTGCCGGCCCTCCTGCGCGGCCGCGTGCACGCGTTCGATCACTTCGTCGCGCCGGTTCTGGTCGATGGCGCGCGTCACGATGGGCGTGCGGCCCGGCGGCAGTTCGTCGATGACGGAGACTTCCAGGTCGGCGTAATACGTCATCGCCAGCGTGCGCGGGATCGGCGTCGCCGACATCATCAGTTGATGCGGGACCAGCCCATCGCTGCCCTTGTTGCGCAGGGTGAGGCGCTGGCCCACGCCGAAGCGGTGCTGTTCGTCGACGAGCACGAGGCCCAGCCGCGCGAACTGCACGGTGTCCTGGATCAGGGCGTGCGTACCGATCACGAGGTTCGCTTCGCCCGATTCCGCCATCTCGCTGGCCGCCGTCTTTTCCTTCTTTTTCAGGCTGCCCGTCAGCCACGCGACCTTCACGCCCAGCGGTTCCATCCACGCGGCGATCTTGCGGAAGTGCTGCTCGGCCAGGATCTCCGTCGGCGCCATCAGCGCGGCCTGGTAGCCGCTGTCGATGGCCTGCGCCGCCGCCAGCGCCGCCACGACGGTCTTGCCGCTGCCGACGTCGCCCTGCAGCAGGCGCTGCATCGGGTAATCCTCGCGCAGGTCGCGGCGGATCTCCTCGACCACGCGCTGCTGCGCATTGGTCAGCTTGAACGGCAAGGCTTCCAGAAACGACGACGACAATGTGCCGACTGCACCCAGTACCGGCGCGCCTTTTTCGCGGCGCGCCTGCTGCGCGCGTTTCAGCGACAGCTGCTGCGCGAGCAGCTCGTCGAACTTCACGCGCGTCCAGGCAGGGTGGCTGCGTTCCGTCAGCGCGTGCTCGTCGACGTCCGGCGGCGGGTAGTGCAGCAGGCGCACGGCCGGCTGGAACTCGGCCAGGTTCAGCTTTTCGCGCACGGCGCGCGGTACGGTGTCGGTCCAGTCCACGCGCTTCATCGCGTCCGCGATCGCGCGCCGCAAGATCGTCTGCGACAGGCCTTCGCCGGCCGGGTACACGGGCGTGAGGGAATTGGGCAGCGGCGCGCCCTCGTTGACGATCTTGTACACCGGATGGACCATCTCGGCACCGAAGAAGCCGTGCCGGACCTCGCTGCGGGCGCGCACGCGCGTGCCCTCGGCCAGCTGTTTCACCTGGCTGCCGTAGAAATTCATGAAGCGCAGCTGGATGTCGGACGTCTCGTCGGCGATGGTCACCAGGAGCTGGCGCCGCGGTTTATAGGCGATCTCGTTCTTCGTGACGACGCCTTCGACCTGCGACACGTGGCCGCCGCGCAGGCAGGCTTCGCGGATGGGCACGATCTGCGTCTCGTCCTCGTAGCGCATCGGCAGGTGCAGGACGAGGTCCATGTCCGTGCGCAGGCCGAGCTTGGCGAGCTTGCTCTCGATGCTTTTTGCTGCGGGTTTGGCTGCGGCTTTGGCCGCCGGTTTGGCATTCGTGGCTGGCATGGCGGTTCGTTGGCGCGTGTTGTCGGCTTATCAGGATTTGGGCATAACGGTGATGGCCCGCGCCCGCCGGCCGGAATCCGGGTGTAAAATAATGGGTTCGCCGCACGCTGTAGCCCATATTGTAAGGCTCTATTAGCTGTTTTTCCCAGATGAGCAAAACGTACTCCCTCTCCGACTTCGATTTCGACCTGCCGCCCGAGCGCATTGCCCAGGTGCCGCTGCCCGACCGCAGCGCGTCGCGCCTGCTGCAGCTGGACGGCGACCGCATCACCGACCGCCATTTCGCCGACATCGTCGACCAATTGCAGGCCGGCGACACGCTCGTGATGAACAATACCCGGGTGCTGAAGGCGCGCTTCTTCGGCCAGAAGGACACCGGCGGCCAGGTCGAGGTGCTCGTCGAGCGCGTGCTCGATCCGCGCACCGTCCTCGCGCAGGTGCGCGCGTCCAAGTCGCCCAAGCCCGGCTCGCGCATCCGCCTGGCCGATGCGTTCGAGGTCGGCGTCGGCGAGCGCGCCGGCGAATTCTTCACCTTGCATTTCGACGGCGACGTGTTCGAGCTGATCGAAGCCCACGGCCGCCTGCCGCTGCCGCCGTACATCGAGCACGATGCCGACGATTTCGACGAACAGCGTTACCAGACCGTGTATTCGAAGGAGCCGGGCGCCGTCGCCGCGCCGACTGCCGGCCTGCACTTCGACGAGGCGCTGCTCGACAAGGTCGCGGCCAAGGGCGTGCGCATCGCGTACGTCACCCTGCACGTGGGCGCCGGCACGTTCCAGCCCGTGCGTGTCGAGAACCTCGCGGAGCACAAGATGCACAGCGAGTGGTACACGATCCCGCAAGAGACCGTCGACGCCGTGCGCGCCGCGCGCGCCGCCGGCCGTGATGTGGTCGCCGTCGGCACGACGTCGCTGCGCGCGCTGGAATCGGCGTCGCAGTCGGGCGAGCTCGTCGCCGGCAGCGGCGACACCAATTTGTTCATCACGCCGGGCTACCTGTTCAAGACGGTCACCCGGCTGATCACCAACTTCCATCTCCCCAAGTCGACGCTGATGATGCTCGTCTCGGCCTTTGCCGGTTACGACGAGATCCGCAAGGCGTACGCGCACGCGATCGCCAGCGAATACCGCTTCTTCAGCTACGGCGACGCGATGCTGCTGACGACGCATTCGCGGGCAACCAAGACGAATTGAACCCATGCTCGAATTTACCCTCCTCAAGAAAGACACGAGCGGCCTGTCGCACGCCCGCCGCGGCCGCCTCAAACTGAACCACGGCACCATCGAGACGCCGATCTTCATGCCCGTCGGGACCTATGGCTCCGTCAAGGCGATGGCGCCGAACGAGCTGAAGGAAGTGGGCTCGCAGATCATCCTCGGCAACACGTTCCACCTGTGGCTGCGCCCGGGCACGGACGTCATGGACAAGTTCGGCGGCCTGCACGGCTTCATGGGCTGGGACAAGCCGATCCTGACCGACTCCGGCGGCTTCCAGGTGTTTTCGCTGGGCGCGATGCGCAAGATCACGGAAGAGGGCGTGAAGTTCGCGTCGCCCATCGACGGCTCGCGCCTGTTCCTGTCGCCGGAAATCTCGATGCAGATCCAGCGCTCGCTGAATTCGGACATCGTCATGCAGTTCGACGAGTGCACCCCGTACGAGATCGACGGCCGCCCGGCCACGAGCGAGGAAGCGGCCAAGTCGATGCGCATGTCGCTGCGCTGGGCCCAGCGCTCGATGAACGAATTTAACAAGGGCGAGAACCCGAACGCGCTGTTCGGCATCGTCCAGGGCGGCATGTACGAGCGCCTGCGCGACGAATCCCTCGCCGGCCTGGAAGAGATCGACTTCCCGGGCCTGGCCATCGGCGGCCTGTCGGTGGGCGAGCCGAAGGAAGACATGATGCGCGTGCTGCAGCACGTCGGCCCGCGCCTGCCGGAGAACAAGCCGCACTACCTGATGGGCGTCGGCACGCCGGAAGATCTCGTCGAGGGTGTGGCGAACGGCGTCGACATGTTCGACTGCGTGATGCCGACCCGGAATGCGCGCAACGGCTGGCTGTTCACCCGCTTCGGCGACCTCAAGATCAAGAACGCCCGCTACAAGGACGACCAGGCGCCGCTGGACGAGTCGTGCTCGTGCTACTGCTGCAAGAACTTCTCGCGCGCCTACCTGCACCACCTGCACCGCTCCAAGGAGATCCTCGGCGCGCGCCTGAACACCATCCACAACCTGCATTACTACCTGAACCTCATGCAGGAGATCCGCGACGCCATCGATGCGGATGGGTTCCACGCCTTCCGCCTCAAGTTCAACGCCGACCGCGCGCGCGGTGTCTGATTTTCCCGGCTGCGTTGTCAAACTGTAGGGTGGGCACCCTGTGCCCACCAATCGCATGCGCTAACGCGACGTCATGGTGGGCACAGGAGTGCCCACCCTACGATATGCGCATCCCATATCGTCGCCACCCGTCAAATTAATTTTCCGATAACGTCTTGCATTTCGGCATGCCAGTTCCCACATGGCGGGAATCTGGCTGCTGCCAGTTTGCCGGTGCTAGAATACAGCGCTTGTTTTTTCAATTAATACAATCGGAGTCCTTGTGTTCATTTCCAACGCGTACGCGCAAACCGCCGGTGCAGCCGATCCGGGTCTGATGGGTAACCTCACCACGTTCGCCCCGTTGATCCTGATGTTCGTGGTCATGTACTTCCTCATGATCCGCCCGCAGCAGAAGCGCCAGAAAGAGCTGAAAACGATGATGGACGCGCTGGCCAAGGGCGACGAAGTCATCACCGCCGGCGGCCTGCTGGGCCGTGTCTCCAAGGTGACCGATACGTACGTGACCGTCGAAGTGGCGGCCGGTACCGAAGTGGTCGTGCAGAAGAACGCCGTGACCGCGCTGCTGCCGAAGGGCACGCTGAAGTCCCTGTAATCCGGCCGCGCGGCCCGCGCCGCGCTTTCCGCCCGATCCTGAACGCTGGAACATCATGAATCGTTACCCCCTCTGGAAGTACATACTGATCCTCGTGACAGTGCTCGTTGGCCTGCTGTACACGGCGCCCAACTATTTCGTCGACTCGCCGGCCCTGCAGGTGACGACCTCCAAGGCGACCGTCAAGGTCAACAGCGACACGGCCACCCGGGTTGCCGAAGCGCTCAAGCGTGACGGTATTCCTGCCGACGCCGTGGGTCTGGAAGGCGCGGGCGACAGCGCTTCCGTGCGCGCGCGCTTCGCGACCCCCGATATCCAGTTCAAGGCCAAGGCGGCGCTGGAGCGCGACCTGAACCGCGACCCGGCCGACCCCGACTACATCGTCACCGTCAACCTGGTCAAGAACACGCCGGCCTGGATGCAGGCCATCAATGCCAAGCCGCTGAACCTGGGCCTCGACCTGCGCGGCGGCGTGCACTTCCTGCTGCAGGTGGATGCGAAGGCCGTGCAGGAGACCCGCGTCAAGGGCGTCCTGTCCAGCGTCCGCAGCGAGCTGCGCGACAAGAACATCCGTCACGCCGGCATCGACCGCGTCGGCAACAACATCGAGATCAAGTTCCGCGACGAAGCCACCCGTACGCAGGCCCGCAATGCGCTGGCCCAGAACGCCGACCTGGCGTTTGCCGACGCCGCCGACGGCTCGGACCTGAAGCTCGTCGTGACCCTGAAGCCGGCTGCGCTGCAACGCGTGGTGGAAGAGGGCGTCAAGCAGAACATCAGCGCGCTGAGCAA
>Ga0187844_10003010_pt1 | contig 11472 bp, 7 predicted proteins | sample SpaLakP09_SKY_50_FD_134517 | JGI IMG/M metagenome (GOLD analysis project Ga0187844, IMG submission 134517) | Oligotrophic lake water microbial communities from Sparkling Lake, Wisconsin, USA - SP09_SKY_50 | ecosystem: Environmental > Aquatic > Freshwater > Lake | place: USA: Sparkling Lake...
ATGTCGCACTTGTCGGCGGCGTAGTCCATGGTCACGACCTTGTAGCCTTCCATGGCGGCCTGCAGCGCGTTGATGGGGTCGATTTCAGTGACCCACACCTGAGCAGACAAGGCGCGCAGGGCCTGGGCACTGCCCTTGCCCACATCGCCGTAGCCGGCCACGCAGGCGACCTTGCCGGCGATCATCACGTCGGTGGCACGCTTGATGCCGTCCACCAGCGACTCACGGCAGCCGTAGAGGTTGTCGAACTTGCTCTTGGTCACCGAATCGTTCACGTTGATGGCGCGGAACATCAGGCTGCCCTTGGCCGACATTTCCTTGAGGCGGTGCACGCCGGTGGTGGTCTCTTCGGTCACGCCGATGATCTTGGCACCCTTGCGGCTGTACCAGGTCGGGTCCACGGCCAGCTTGGCCTTGATGGCGGCGAACAGCTCGCGCTCTTCCTCGCTCTTGGGGTTGGCGATCAGCGAGGCATCCTTCTCGGCGTTCTTGCCCAGGTGCATCAGCAGGGTGGCGTCACCACCGTCGTCCAGGATCATGTTCGGGCCTTCACCGTCCGCGCCCTTGGGGCCGAAGTCGAAGATGCGGTGGGTGTAGTCCCAGTAGTCCTTCAGGGTCTCGCCCTTGTAGGCGAACACCGGCGTGCCCTTGGCCACCAGAGCGGCGGCGGCGTGGTCTTGCGTGGAGTAGATGTTGCACGAGGCCCAACGCACTTCGGCACCGAGGGCTTCCAGCGTTTCCACCAGCACGGCGGTCTGGATGGTCATGTGCAGCGAGCCGGTGATGCGTGCGCCTTTCAGGGGCTTCTTGGCCGCGAATTCTTCGCGGATGGCCATCAGGCCGGGCATCTCGGTCTCGGCGATCTTGATTTCCTTGCGGCCCCAGTCGGCAAGCGACATGTCGGCAACAACGTAATCCTGGGCGGGTTTGAGAACAGCACTCATGGTGGACTCCAATTCAAAGCGAGGTTGAACGCCACCGGATGCGCAGAGAGAGCGGACTCACCTCCCCGCAAGCGGTGGGTGAGCGCAGTTGGAAGGCAGGGCATGCTGCCCCGGGTTCCGAGCCTAACCCGTCTCGGCCTGGTGAAACAGGCGGGACGAGCCGCAACGCTCCTCGGAAAACCGCGATTATACGGAGCTTGGCGCTTTTGTGCTGGCCCGCCGGTCAAGCCCCGGCCAGCTCCCGCGTGAGCTGCGCCGCGGGCACCGGACGGCAACCACTGGTGTTTTGCCCAGCCCAGAGGGGGGAGAAGTCCCCGCTGCCCGCGGCTTCCGCCTTGGCCCGCAGGGGGGCCACCGCCGCCGTGGCCAGCGGGAAAGCCGGTGCCAAGGCGTTCATCGGGCCCTGCTCACGCATCAGCCGGGTCAGGATGCCGCGCGCCGGACGTCCGGTGTACAGATTGGTCAGGGCGGTGTGGGTCGCCCCCGGGCTCTGCAGGGCGGCCTGGTGCACGGCAGGGGTGGTGGCTTCGGGGCACAGCAGGTAGGCGGTGCCCACTTGGACACCGACGGCGCCCAGCGCCAGGGCAGCCCGCACACCCACGGCGTCGCTGATGCCACCGGCCGCCAACACCGGCACCCGCACCGCACGCACCACCTGCGGCAGCAGCGCGAAAGTACCGAGCTGGGTGCTCAGGTCCTCGCTCAGGAACATGCCGCGGTGTCCGCCCGCCTCCAGGCCCTGGGCGATGATCACGTCCACGCCGCGCGCCTCCAGCCAGCGCGCCTCGTCCACAGTGGTCGCCGAGGACAGGATCCTGGCGCCCCAGCTGCGCACGCGCGCCAGCAGGGCTTCATCGGGCAGGCCGAAATGGAAACTCACCACCGGCGGCTTGAACTCGGCCAGCAATTCAGCGGCAGCGGCATCAAAAGGCAGGCGACCGGGGCCCGCGGACAGGGTCGCCGGGTCAATATCAAACTCTCGGTAATAGTGGGCCAGGTTTTGTCGCCACAGGGCCTCGCGCGTCGCATCGGGTACGGGCGGGCGGTGACAGAAAAAATTGACGTTGTAGGGCCGGCTCGTCTGGGCGCGGATCTTGTCCAACTCGGCCCGCATCGCGTCCGACCCTAGCACGGCACAGGGCAGGGAACCCAGCCCCCCGGCATTGGACACCGCAATGGCCAGCGCGCTGCCCTGCACACCGGCCATGGGCGCCTGGACCAGGGGCAGCTCGATCCCCAAAAGCTCTTGCAGACCCATGCTCGTCTGGCCCGGATTCAGCGCGCCTTGCCCATGGCTTCGGCGATGCGCTTCTGATCGATGTATTTGCCCAGGTCGGCCATATTGGCGGCCACGCTCGGGTTGGAGAACAGCTCGCGCGCGGCTACCTGGCCCAGCACCTGAAAACTCGAACCGATGGTCTGCGGGCCCTCGTACTGCACGGCCTGCTGAACCTCGGTACGGCAGGAATCGGCCAGCAGCTTCTCGAAGATCTTGGCTGTGTTGCGGGTCATCTCGGTGCGCTGCGCCGGCGTGACGGACGAGATGTCGGCCACCTCGGGGTGCAGCGCCACGGCGGCAAAGATCCATTTCACCAGGGTCCGCTTTTCCGCGTCGCCGGTGGAACGCACCAGGCACTTGGACAGGTCGTCCGAATAAGGACCGGCGCTGGCAGGCACACTGCCGAGCATGCTGGCCACGGCCAGCGCGGCGATCCACATCTTTTTGCCAGGATTCATCATGACAGCAGGTCCTTCTCCAGTGTTCAGCGCCAGTACGCCCGGCAAACCGGTGCCGGCGTCATCGAATGCACTATAGCGCCGGCAAGCGGCCCGCCGTGGGCTGCCCGGGTAAAATTGCGGCCATTGCAGGCCCCGACCTGCCGGCTTGCCGGCACGATCGCTCTGCCATCCTGTCTGTCGCCGAGCGCCCCTTGCCCGGCACCACCACTGTCTGGAACCTCCGTGTCCTACGCCCCTGAAACCCGGCGCCGCCGCACCTTTGCCATCATCTCGCACCCCGACGCGGGTAAGACCACGCTGACCGAGAAGCTGCTGCTGTTCTCGGGCGCGATCCAGATCGCCGGCTCGGTCAAGGCGCGCAAGGCCTCGCGCCATGCCACCTCGGACTGGATGGAGATCGAGAAACAGCGTGGCATCTCCGTGGCCAGCTCGGTGATGCAGATGCAGTACCGCGAGCACGTGATCAACCTGCTTGATACCCCTGGCCACAAGGATTTCTCCGAAGACACCTACCGCGTGCTGACCGCGGTGGACTCGGCGCTGATGGTGATCGACGCGGCCAACGGCGTGGAAGCCCAGACCCGCCGCCTGATCGAGGTCTGCCGCCAGCGCGACACACCCATCATCACCTTCGTCAACAAGATGGACCGCGAGGTGCGCGACCCGCTGGACATCCTGGACGAGGTGGAGCGCGAACTCGGCATGCCCTGCGTGCCCATGACCTGGCCGGTCGGCCAGGGCAAGAGCTTCGGCGGCATCATCAACCTGCGCACCCAGGCCATGACGGTGTTCGAGTCGGGCAGCGAGCGCCGCCCGCAGGACTTCGACACGGTGCCGCTGAGCGACCGCGCCAATCTGCTGCGACGCTTCGGCTCCGAGTTCGAAGCCGCCGAAGAAAGCATGGAGCTGGCCACCGGCGCCTCCCCCACCTTCGACCGCGCGGCCTTCCTGGCCGGCAAACAGACCCCGGTGTTCTTCGGCTCCGGTGTCAACAACTTCGGCGTGATGGAGGTGCTGGACGCGCTGGTCGACCTGGCGCCCTCGCCCGGCCCGCGCACCAGTTCGCTGGTGGTCAACAAGCAGGCCGTGGTCAAGGAGATGCAGCCCGACGACGAAGCCTTCTCCGGCGTGGTCTTCAAGGTGCAGGCCAATATGGACGCCAACCACCGCGACCGCATCGCCTTCGTGCGCGTCTGCTCCGGCAAGTATTCGCCGGGCATGAAACTGAAAGTGCAGCGCAGCGCCAAGGAGCTGCGCCCCACGTCCGTGGTGACCTTCATGAGCCAGCGCCGCGAAGCCGTGGAAGAGGCCTATGCCGGCGACATCGTGGGCTTCACCACGCACGGCGGCGTGCAACTGGGCGACACCATCACCGACGGCTCCATCGCGCTGCAGTACACCGGCCTGCCATTCTTCGCGCCCGAGCTCTTCATGACCGTGGTGCTCAAGAACCCGTTGCGCACCAAACAACTGCAGCAGGGCCTGGCCCAGCTGGGTGAGGAAGGCGCCATCCAGGTCTTCCGCCCCGAGATGGGCGGCAATATGCTCCTCGGCGCTGTGGGCCAGCTGCAGTTCGAGGTGGTGCAGCACCGGCTCAAGGGCGAGTACGACGCCGACGTGCGCCTGGAAGGCTGCCAGTACACCGGCGCGCGCTGGATCACGGCCGACACCCCGGCCGAGCTCAAGGCTTTTGTGGATGCCTACCCCACCCGCATGGCGCGCGACGCGGCCGACACCCTGGCCTACCTGTGCACCTCACCCTATGACGTGCGGCTGGCGCAGGAGCGCTTTCCCAAGATCCACTTCCATCCGCTGCGGGAGCATGCGGGCTTGGCGCTGCAGAGCGCAGGCTGATCAGGACGCAGAAAACCAGTCCGCCACCGCGCGCTGAAACCGCGCATGCCCCTTCTGCAGGTGCAGCATATGGCCGCCCTCGGGCACCAAGGTGTATTGCTTGTCCGGATTCGGCAGCGCCGTAAAGAAGGGCAGCAGGCCCGGCAGGTCCGCCACGTCGTCGTACTGACCATGGATCAGCATCACCGGCACCGTGATCTTCGTTGCATCGATCAGTGGCTGGCGCGTCAGCAGATCCACCTGAGGACCTGTGGGTGACTTGGTCTCAACCAGGGCCGCGGCCTTGGCAAAGGCATCCATCACCACCGGGTCGTTGACGGCTTCGGGTGTCATGGAGTTGAAGCGCAGTTTCCAGCCGGGCTCGGAAATGCGGATGTAGGGCGCGCGCTGGAAGGTGGCCAGGCGCTCGCGGCGCGCCAGCAGGTCCGGGCTCTGCGCATGCATCTGCGCATAAGCGGCATAGCGTTTCACCTTCTGCGGCTGCGCCATCACGAACTGGCCGCTGTACTGCGTGCCCCAGGACCAGGCCAGAAGGTGCACCTGCGCCACGCCGCGCAATTTGCAGATGAAGTCCACCACGGCGTTCAGGTCGTCAGCCGCCTGCTCGGTCGTGATGTGACCCTCGGGTTTGGTGGAACTGCCGAAGCCGCGCATGTCGGGTGCAAAGACATCGAAGCCCCGGCGCGCCAGGAAGTCCATCAGGCTGTATTCGGGATGGCCCGGCACCTTGAGGTCGAAGCTCTCGCGGCCCGCTGTGGCCGAGCCATGCGCCAGCACCAGCACGGGCTTGTCCCGGGGACCGCCCTGGGATTTCTCCCAGACGAAAAGCCGCAGCCCTTCCTGCACCACCCAGTGCTGGGTACCCTGCACGGGCAACTCGTTCTCTTTCATATCGCTACAGGCGTCTCAGTTAAAGTTGCTGCGATTTTGCTTGAACACCGCATGCACCCCTTATCCGACTGGCCCGCCGAGCAGCGCCGCACCATCCACGGCGTCCTGACCGACATCGACGACACGCTGACCACCGAAGGCGCCATCACGGCTGATGCACTGCAGGCGCTGGCCGACCTGCGCGCCGCCGGACTGCACGTGGTACCAGTGACGGGCCGCCCGGTGGGCTGGAGCGTGCCTTTTGCCCAGACCTGGCCGGTGGACGCCATCGTGGCAGAAAACGGCGCCGTGGCCCTGGTGGACAGCGGCACGCGCAAGATCTATCAGCAGGACGGTCCGACGCGGTTCGCCAACTATGCCCGCCTGCAGCAGGTGGCGCAGCGCGTGCTGCGCGAGGTGCCGGGTGCCACGCTGGCGCAGGACAGCCCCGGCCGCGAGACCGATATCGCCATCGACCACAGCGAGTTCAGGCAGCTGCCGCCGGACAAGATTGAACAGGTGGTGCAGCTCATGCGCAGCGAGGGTTTGCAGGCCACTGTCAGCAGCATCCACGTCAACGGCTGGATTGGCGCGCATGACAAGCTGGCCGGCGCGCGCTGGATCGTGCAGGAACTGCTGGGCCGCGACCTCGACGCGGAAATCGGGCACTGGGTCTACGTGGGCGACTCCACCAACGACCAGCTGATGTTCCAGCACTTCCCGCACAGCGTGGGCGTGGCCAACATCCGGCGTTTCGAGGCCCAGCTCAGCCACAAGCCGCGTTACATCACGCGCCTGGAACGGGGCAGCGGTTTTGCCGAAGTCGCGCTGGCCCTGCTGCAGCATCGGGCGACCTGAAGCGGCGGCGGGCGCCTTGGGGCGCCGGCGTCAATCTACGTATACTGATCCGCGGGAACAGGAGGAGCCCCACTTCCTCCCTCACGGCCGGGGAGGTCGTCGCGTTGATGTCAGCCGTCTTCAACTTCTGTCCGGGATTGAACGGACAGCACCAGCGCCTTGTCGCCATGCTGATCATGCACAGGGGCCTGCGTCGCAAACCCACGCCATGACCCCGTCCGCCCCTGCTCCCGCGCTCACGCTGCGCCAGGCCCTGCTGGTCCTCCTGTTTTACGGTCTGGCGGCCCTGCTGTCCATCCGGCTCACGACCCACCCAGGTCAGATCGCCGCGCCCTGGTTTGCCAATCCCATCGGCACCGTGGCCCTGCTGGCGCTGCCGTCCAGACGCTGGCTGCCCATGCTGCTGGCCCTGGGCCTGGTCAACCTGTTGGTCCAGTTGGGCTCCATACCCGGGGCCTGGCGCTGGACGCTGCAGACCTGCCTGGAGGCCGCTGCCTTCGTGCCGGGCAACGCTGCCGAGATGCTGCTGGCAGCCTTGCTGTTGCGCCACCTGGGCATGGACGCCGACGCCCTGCGACAGCCCGGACATTTCGGCCGCATTCTCATATTGGGCGCGTTGCTGCCAACCTTCTGCAGTGCCTTTGCCGGGGCGGCCCTGGTCGCTGCGCCGGCACGCCCCTTTGCCGATGCCTGGACCCAGTGGTTTGCGGGCAGCCTGATCGGCACCGTGGCCGTGCTGCCGCTGGCCCTGGCGGTCTGGCTGCACGGTACGGCAACCTTGCGCCGATCACTGCGCCAGCCCCGCACACTGGCTTATCTGTCGCTCAGCGCAGCGATCACCCTGCTGGCCATGATCACTCTGCCGCGCCCCTTCGTGGTGATGAGCATCGGTCTGGTGCTAGTGGCCACGCAGACCAGCTTCACCGTCACCACCCTGGCCACTCTGGTCAATGCAATCCTCCTGGCGCTGCTGCACACGACGGGCGTGCTGGTCCCGCCAACCGCCGTCACCTGGTGGGAGCCCGGTCTCTACCAGATTTCGATCATCGCCAGCCTGCTACCCGGCCTTCTGCTGTCGAGCTCGATGGAAGGCCAGACCCAGGCCATGCGGCATCTGCTCGCCAGCGAGCAACGCTTTCGTTCGCTCTACACGCGCACACCGGCCCTGATGCATTCGATCGATCCGCAAGGCCGTATCCTCAGCGTGAGCGGGCTCTGGCTCCAGACCCTGGGGTACGAGGAGCATGAGGTGCTGGGCCGTCATTCGACTGAATTCATGACGCCGGAAACGGCGCGTTATGCGCGCGATGTCGTGATCCCGCAGGCCAAGCGCAACGGACGCTGCGACAACATCGAATACCAGATGCGCACGCGCGACGGCCGCGTGCTGGACGTGCTGCTCTCGGCCATCTGGCTCTACGACAAGGACGGCCAGCCCCTGCACAGCCTGGCCGTGCTGCAGGATGTGACGGAGAAGAAACGCCTGCAGGCCCTGAGCTACTACGCGGCCCACGACCCACTGACCGGACTGCCCAACCGCGTGCTGCTGCAGGACCGGCTGGAGCGCAGCTGCGTGCAGCACGCGCGGCATGGCACGCGCTTTGCCATCGGTTTTCTGGATCTGGACCGCTTCAAGGCCGTCAACGACACCTACGGCCACGACGCGGGCGACCTGCTGCTCAAGCGCGTGGCACGCCGCCTGCTGGCCGCGCTGCGCGCCTCGGACACGGTCTGCCGCCTGGCTGGCGACGAGTTCGTCCTGCTGTTCGCCGACGTGGAGCACAGTGAAGACTTGGCCCCGCTGGTGCAGAAGATCCTGGCCAGCTTGTCCCAGCCCTACCGTCTGGGCGATGGGCCGGAGTCCCCGGTCGTCAGCGTGGCCGCCAGCATGGGCCTGGCTCTGTTCCCCGAGCATGGCGAGGATCCCCAGACCCTGATGAGCCATGCGGACAAGGCCATGTACGCGGTCAAGCGTAACGGCCGCGGCCGTTACGGGTTCTACCGGCCCGACGACGCTCCGCCGGCTTGAACCGCGGCGCCGGGCTGGCCCCGTTCAGCGCGCCACGACCTTCAGGTTCACCGCTTCGGCGCGTGCCATCACGCTGGCGGGGTCGGTGGTACTGGCCAATTCCAGGCGCAGGGTGTAGTCATCGGCGGGCGGATTGAGCCAGACTTCGGTCTGCCCTGCAGTGAAGTTCATCACCTCCGGTTTGCGGCCGGGGCGCTCCATCACCAGGCGGAAATGGCCGGTGTCAGGCGCCTTGGCCCCGACGTGGGAGATGTTGTAGCCGCTGGCATGGAACTGGACCCGGAAGGGCGGACGCACCGTCGCACTGTCGGCCGGGCTCATGATCTCGATACGCGCCGGACCCTGTACGCTGGCCGGCGTCACACCCGGGTTCTGCTTGGCGATGGTCAGGGTCAGCGGCTTGCTATAGACAAAAAAGGGAATGTGCCCCTGGTCGGCCAGCAGCATGCGCAGTTCGTACTTGCCCGGTGGCAGGTTCAGCACCGCCTCCATCTGCCCCTTGCCGAAGTGAATGTACTTCTCTGTGAAGGGCAGCGGCTGGTTGAAGTCCAGCGGCAGGGGCTGGTTCACCAGCAGGTGGTGGTGACCGGCACGGCCGGCCGACTTGCCAGCCGGCACGATGCCGCGCATGGACAGGCCGAAGCGCACGACCAGCGGCGACTCTTTCACGTCACCGTCCTTGAGGTTGGTGAAATAGGACTCGGCCGTACGCGTGCTCGGCAAGGTCACCCAGGGATGCAGCACGAGTTCGGGCGCCTCGCTGGCCGGGGCCGCCCCCTGGGCTGCGGCCGGACCCGCGAACAGCAGGGCCGCAAGGGCCGGGAACAACAGCAGGGACTTCTTGTTTTTCATGCGGCCTTCCAGGCGAGTGCCAGCAGAGGCTAACAGGAAGCGATGGCTGTCGTTAGCGTAAGGGCATAGGCTCCAGGATGGTGCGCTGGCGTTCGGCACACCGCATGTCATCAGCGTCGCGCCAGCACCGGCCCCAGCGCCTGCCCCGTGTGCGTGCCCAGCTTGACCACCTCTTCCGGCGTCGCCGCCGCCACGATGCGGCCACCGTCCTTGCCACCCTCGGGGCCCAGGTCCAGGATCCAGTCGGCTTCGGCAATCACGTCGAGATCGTGTTCGATCACCACCACGCTGTGCCCGCCGTGGACCAGGCGGTGCAGCACGCGGATGAGCTTGTCCACGTCAGCCATGTGCAGGCCCACGGTAGGCTCGTCCAGCACGTAGAGCGTGTGTGGCGCCTTCTGACCACGCCGACCCACTTCGTCGCGTACCTTGCTGAGTTCGGTCACCAGCTTGATGCGCTGCGCCTCGCCACCGGAAAGGGTGGGCGAAGGCTGACCCAGGGTCAGGTAGCCCAGGCCCACGTCCTTGAGCAACTGCAGCGGGTGCGCGATGCTCGGCATGGCGGCGAAGAAGTCCACGGCCTCGTCCACTTCCATCTGTAGCACGTCGCCGATGCTCTTGCCCCGCCAGGTCACGGCCAGAGTCTCGGGGTTGAACCGCGCACCCTTGCAGCTCTCGCACAGCACCTTGACGTCGGGCAGGAAGCTCATCTCGATGGTGCGCACGCCCTGGCCCTCACAGGTCGGGCATCGCCCCTCGCCGGTGTTGAAGCTGAAGCGACCCGCCGCGTAGCCACGCGCCTTGGCTTCCAGTGTCTCGGCAAACAGCTTGCGGATGGTGTCCCAGAAGCCGATGTAGGTGGCCGGGCAACTGCGCGGCGTCTTGCCGATGGGCGTCTGGTCCACCTCGAGCACGCGGTCCACGGCTTCGAAACCGCTGACGCCCTCGCAACCGCTCCAGTCCACACCACGGGCCAGCGCGTCGCGCCCGGCCTTGGTGGCGCGCTTGGCCACGACAGCCGCCACATTGGCCAGCAAGACATCGCGCGCCAAGGTGGACTTGCCGGAGCCGCTGACCCCGGTCACGGCCACCAGGCGCTTGAGCGGCACTTTGGCCGTGACATGCTGCAGGTTGTGCAACTGCGCGCCATGCACGGTGAGCCACTGCACATCCTTCGCCAGCACATCGTGGCGCGGCTGCAGCGGATGCTTCATGGCGTGCAAGAGGTAACGGCCGGTCTGCGAATCGGTCGCATCGGTCACGTCCTTCACCGAGCCTTCGGCCACCAGCCGGCCGCCGCGCTTGCCGGCACTGGGGCCGATGTCGATGATGTGGTCCGCGCGGCGTATGGTGTCCTCGTCATGTTCCACCACCACCAGGGTGTTGCCCTGGTCACTCAGGCGCTGCAGGGCATTGAGCAGGATCTGGTTGTCGCGTGCGTGCAGGCCGATGGTGGGTTCGTCCAGCACGTAGCACACCCCCTGCAGATTGCTGCCCAGCTGGGCGGCCAGGCGGATGCGCTGCGCCTCGCCACCCGACAGCGTGGGCGCGCCACGGTCCAGCGTGAGGTAGCCCAGGCCGACCTGCTCCAGGAATTCCAGGCGGCTCTTGATCTCGGGGATCAGGTCACGCGCGATATCGCCTTCGCGCTGGGTCAGACGACCGATCACCTGCAGGGTTTCGACCCAGGCCCGCACATCGCTCACGCTCAGGCGCGCAATCTCGGTGATGCCCACGCCGCTGAACTTCACGGCGCGTGCCGTGGCGTTCAGGCGCGTGCCACTGCAGCTCGGGCAAGCCGTGTCGGCCAGGTCTTCCACCTCGGGCTCGGCAAAGGTTTGCTCGCGGCCTTTTTCCTTATCGTCCTGCACCGAGTCGTCAAACACCTTGCGCTGGTCTTTGGTGAGCTTGACGCCCGTACCCACGCAGTCGGGGCACCAGCCGTGTTTGCTGTTGTACGAAAAGAGGCGCGGGTCCAGCTCGGCATAACTGGTGGCACACACGGGGCAAGCGCGCTTGGTGGAGAACGCTTGCAGATGGCCAATGCCCGCCGTGGCGGCACCGCTTTGCATGGCCTCCGCCAGCGTGCCGATGCTGCTGAGCACATGCACCACGCCCTTGCCGTGCGTGAGCGCGTCGGCCAGCGCTGTGCGCAGTGCGGCTTCGTTCTCGGGCGACACATCAATGCTGGCCACAGGCAGCTCGATGGTGTGTTCCTTGAACCGGTCGATGCGCGGGAAGTTGGTGGTGGGCAAGAAGTTGCCGTCCACGCGCAGATGCGTGAAGCCACGCGGACGGGCCCAATCGGCCAGCTCGGTGTAGACG
>Ga0187844_10003012_pt1 | contig 11468 bp, 8 predicted proteins | sample SpaLakP09_SKY_50_FD_134517 | JGI IMG/M metagenome (GOLD analysis project Ga0187844, IMG submission 134517) | Oligotrophic lake water microbial communities from Sparkling Lake, Wisconsin, USA - SP09_SKY_50 | ecosystem: Environmental > Aquatic > Freshwater > Lake | place: USA: Sparkling Lake...
ATCCAGGGGCGCCTGGAGTTTCTGGAAGAAGTGGGCCTGGGCTATCTGACCCTGGACCGCGCGGCGCCCACGCTGTCGGGCGGCGAGGCCCAGCGCATCCGCCTGGCCGCGCAGTTGGGCAGCAACCTGCAGGGCGTCTGCTACGTGCTGGACGAGCCCACCATCGGCCTGCATCCGCGCGACAACCAGATCCTGCTGAAGGCGCTGGCGACGCTGGGTGACAAGGGCAACACGCTGGTGGTCGTCGAGCACGACGAGGACACCATCCGCCGCGCCGATCACATCATCGACATCGGCCCCGGCGCCGGCAAACGCGGCGGGCGCGTGGTGGGCCAGGGCACGGCGGCGCAACTGGCGCTGGAGCCTGAATCGACGACGGGCCGCATGCTGGCTCACCCGCTCATCCACCCGCTGCAGGCGCGCCGGCCCATCGAGGCCGATGCGCCCAAGCTGACCGTGCTCAACGCATCGCTGCACAACCTCAAGGCCGTGACGGTGGACGTGCCGCTGCACCGCCTGGTGGCTGTGACGGGCGTGTCGGGCTCCGGCAAGTCGACGCTGGCGCGCGACGTGCTGCTGGCCAACATCGCGGTGGCGGTACCGCTGCGCAAGGCGCCGGCCAAGTGGGTCGGCTGCGACGGCATCGAGGGCCACGAGCAGGTCGACCGCGTGCTGGAGGTCGACCAGACCCCCATCGGCAAGACGCCGCGCTCCTGCCCGGCGACCTACATCGGCTTCTGGGACGCCATCCGCAAGTTGTTCGCCGAGACGCTGGAGTCCAAGGCGCGCGGCTATGCGCCGGCGCGCTTCAGCTTCAACACCGGCGCGGGCCGCTGCCCCGGCTGCGAAGGCCAGGGCATGAAGACCATAGAGATGAGCTTCCTGCCCGACGTGAAGGTGCCCTGCGACCAGTGCCACGGCCAGCGCTTCAACCCGGAGACGCTGGGCGTCAGCTGGCGCGGCAAGAGCATTGGCGACGTGCTGGCGATGGAGGTCGACGAGGCCGTCGAGTTCTTCGCGGCCATGCCGTCGATTGCGCATCCGCTGCAGTTGCTGAAGGACGTGGGGCTGGGCTACCTGACGTTGGGTCAGCCGTCACCGACGCTGTCGGGCGGCGAGGCGCAGCGGATCAAGCTGGTGTCCGAACTGGTCAAGGTGCGCGACGACGTGGCGCGGCGCGGGCAGAAGGCGCCGCACACGCTGTACGTGCTGGACGAGCCCACCGTGGGGCTGCACATGGCGGATGTGGAGAAGCTGATCCGCGTGCTGCATCGGTTGGTGGCGGGCGGGCATTCGGTCGTCGTCATCGAGCATGACCTCGATGTGATTGCCGAAGCCGACTGGGTGCTGGATCTGGGGCCGGAGGGTGGCGACGCGGGTGGGCGTGTCGTCATCGAGGGCACGCCGGAGGCGGTTGTCGCGAGCGGCAGTCATACCGGTGTGGCGCTGAAGCCGGTGCTTTCTCGGGTGGCTTGAGGCTCGCCAGCTTCTGTTTTCCAGAAGGTTCGCTGCGGACCGAACACCTTTCTCGGAGAGGTTGGACCGCACACACTCCGCCGCATGTTTGACAGGAGGTGGTGCCATGGTGATCGTTGCAGGATGGGTGCTGGTGTTGCTGCTGCTGGCGGTGTGGTCCGGACTGGTGTGGTCGGGCGAGGCGCTGCTGGCGGCGGTGCTGTCCAAGGCCGGCACGCTGAGCACAGCGGACTGGAGCCTGCCCGAGGCGCTGACCGCCTGGTTGCCGGTGCCGGCGGCCGAGTGGCTGGTCGGGACGCTGGAAACGCTGACACCGCAGTTGCAGGCACTCGTGGGCACGCTGCCGTGGTTGTCGGGTGGCGTCACTGTGCTGGCCTGGGTGGTGTGGGCCCTGGGCGCACTGTGTTTGCTCGGCGTCGGCGTGGCCATCCATGTCGGCGTGGCGCTGTGGCGCAAGTCCAGGGACTCGACCTTGCCGCCTGCGGCGGTGGTCGGGCGGACGTGACGAACAGGCCCGCTGCGCTGGTTTCCTAGAATTGGCCCGCCCCTGACCCGAGGGGGCAATTCAGGAGACCCCTTGAAGCCCGTGAACTTTGCTGCCGCCGGCAGCCTGGCCCTTGCCTTGGCCTTTTCGGCCGCTGCTCCCTTGCAGGCGCAGACCGCCGTCAACCCGTCTGTTCCCACCCTTGAACAGATCTTCCGCGCCGAGCCCTATCGCGGCGAGAACGCCAAGGAGGCTGCCTTCAGCCGCAGCGGCCGCTACTTGGCCTGGCTATGGAGCCCGTTCGGCGAGCCTGGTAGCGACCTATGGGTGCACGACACCCGGACCGGCAAGACGACGCGGGTCACTTCACCGCAAGTGATGGCCGCCTTCGAGGCGCCCGAGGACCTGGAGCGCTTCGACAAGAAGCTCAAGCAGCGCCAGGACGAGTACGCCGAGCGCCAGGCGCGCGAGGTCGCGCAGCAGGCCTATCTGCGCGGCGACAAGGTCGACCTGTCTCAGTGGGAAGCCGCCCAGCTGGCGGTGCTGAAGAAGGAACTGGCCGAGAAGAAGGCCAAGGACGATGCGCAGAAGGCGCTGGACAAGGCCGAGGCCGAGGCCGAGAAGCAGGCCATGGCCGCGCTGGCGGCCAGGCGTGCCGGCAAGCCCGCACCTGCGCCGGCTGCTGCCGCTTCGGCGCCCGACAAGAAGGGCGAGGACAAGGAGAAGGAGCTCTGGGAGCTGCGCGACGAGCTGAAGAAGAAGCTCGCCCGCGACAAGCTCAAGCCCACCGACCTCTACCCCGGCCCGGCCCAGTTCGCCTGGGCGCGCAAGGCCGACGAACTGGTGTTCCAGTACCGCGGCGGGCTGTACCGCTGGAAGGCGGACGACAAGGCGCCCACGGTGGTGGTGGCCACGCAGCGCGAGCTGCGCCTGGTGGGCTACACGGCCGACGACAGCGGCGTGCTGTTCTCCGACGACACCCGGGTGCTGCGCGCCAGCTTCCGGCAGCCCGGCATCCAGGTCGTCAACCGCGAGCTCATCCACCCGGACGACGAGCAGAAGAAGTACAAGATCGCCGAGACCGCAATCAGCGAGGACGGCCGCTGGATGTCGCTGCTGGCCAGGGCGCCGGTGAAGACGGCCGACGACAAGCCCGCGCCGCCGCCCAAGCAGGTCGAGATCATGAGCTACAGCGAGCGCTGGGCCACGGCCAAGAAGGTCAACCGCGAGGTGTCCGACGACAAGCGCACGCAGCAGCCCTTGGCCCTCTACATCCGCCAGATGCCCACCGGCAACGAGGCGCCGCGCAAGCAGCCCGCGCCGGTGTTCACGCAGGCCGGCGGTGATGTCTGGTTCGAGATGAGCGACGTGGCCTGGGCCAAGGACGGCAGCCGCTATGCCTTCACGACCTGGGAGCGTGAGAAGGAGCTGCTGCGCGTCTACATCGGTAACGCGGATGAGTCAGCCAAACCCGAGCTGGTGCTGGAGCGCCGTGGCGATGTCGGCCACGAAGTTGTCAACGTGCTCAAGCCCCGCTTCACGCCCGACGGCAAGACGCTGGTGCTGGCGCTGGATGAGGCCGGCTGGCGCCAGCCCTATGCCATCGATGTGGCGAGCAAGGCGCTGCGTCCGCTGGTCAAGGGCGAGTTCGAGGCCCACCAGATCGTCGGCTTCACGGCCGACAGCAAGGCGGTGTTCGTGCTGGCCAACCAGGGCGACCTGGCGGCGATGAATCTGCTGCGCGTCGACATGAGCTCAGGCGCCACGCAGGCGCTGGGCTCGGCCGGCGAATTCCACCGCAGCGCGGCGGCGTCGGAAGACGGCCGCTGGGTCGCCGCCAATGCCGGCAACTGGGCCCGGCGCCCGGAGCTCAAGCTGCTGGCTACCGACGCCAAGGCCGCGCCACGCACGCTGACCGACAGCAGCGACCCGGCCTGGGCGGCGCTCAAGCTGCTGCGGCCCGAGCGCTTCGCCTTCACCAACCGCCATGGCGACCGCATCGAGGCCTATGTCTTCAAGCCCGCCGGCGGGCAGGCGACGGACAAGCGCCCCGGCATCGTCTACGTCTACGGCGGCCCGCTGAACGATCGCCATATCGTCGAGGTCGACAGCTTCCAGAACACCGCCTACCTGTTCGGCCAGTACATGGCGGCGAAGCACGGCTACGTGACGGTGGCCGTCGACCCGCGCGGCCACAGCAACTACGGCCGCAAGTTCTCCGATGCGAACTGGGAGCGCCCCGGCGAGCCGCAGGCCGAGGACCTGGAAGACCTGGTCAAGCTGCTGCCCGCGCAGTACGGCGTGGACCCGGCGCGCATCGGCCTGAACGGCTGGAGCTTTGGCGGCTTCCAGACGCAGTACACGATGTACACGCGGCCCGACCTGTTCGCCGCCGGCATTGCCGGTGCCGGCCCTACCGAATGGGAGAACTACAACAGCTGGTACAGCGGTCGCACCATTGGCAAGGTCGACCGCAGCAAGCCCAATCTGCGCAAGTATTCGCTGCTCCCGCTGGCCAAGGGGCTGAAGAAGCCGCTGATGCTGGTGCACGGCATGCAGGACCCGAACGTGCTCTACCAGGACACGGTCAACGTCTACCGCGAGCTGCTGGACTCGGGTAAGGAATCGCTGGTGGAACTCTTCCTGGACCCGGACGGCGTGCACGCCATGGGCGGCGTGGTCAAGCCGGCCGGCTGGCACCGCAAGTACGAGGCCTTCTGGATCAGGCATCTGGGGCGCGCTGCCGCGCCCTGATGCCCGATCTTCAGCTGCGGCGGCGGCGCGCCATCAGGCCGACACCGGCCAGCCCCGCCAGCATCAGCGCATAGCTGCTCGGCTCCGGCACCGGTGCCAGCGCGAACAGCGTGGTGCCGGCGTTCACGCCGTCGGCACCTTCGCTGGCGACGGCCAGGTAGTGCATGCCGTCCATCGTGAAGCCCTTCAGGCCTTCGGGGCGGAACTGGCCGACCTTCAGCATGCGCACGAAGCTGGTCTTGCTCGGGTCGTTCACGTCGATGTCGAACACCGCCACCGCGCCGGTGGTCGTGCGCTCCAGGCCGACAAAGGCGAAGGTCTTGCCGCCGATCTCCATCAGCTCCACGCCTTCGGGCTCCACACCCTTGTCGCGGCTGCGGTTGTCGTCATAGATGCCGGCCACATTGGCCTGCACGTCGAGGATATTGCCGCTGTCGTAGACCAGGTTGCCGTCGGTGTCGCGGATGGAGAAGGAGCGGGCGCCGGCGGTAAACAGGTTGCCGGCCGACGAGTCGGTGTTGGAGATGCGCAGGGTGCTCGTCGGGCCGGAAGCACCGACACTGCTGGCGGCGGAGCGGTCGGCGTCGTCTTCGCGGTAGTCGCCCTCGTTGGCCATCACCACGTAGGTCTTGCTGCCCTTGCTGAAGCTGGCCATCCCGTCGGGCATGTACAGGCCCTTGGCCGCCACGGCCTGGAAGCTGACTTGACCGTCGTTGTAGACCGCGTCGATGGCATTGCTTGCCTGCGAAAAGTCCTTGGCGCCCAGGCCGATCACCTTGGTGAACTGGCCGCTTTGCAGGTTCAGGACGCCCATGGCGTTGGCTTCCTGCAGGCTCACATAGGCCTCGGTGCCGGCCTTGTTGACGGCGATGTACTCGGGCTCGAAATCCATGCCCGTGCCGGTGCGAATGTGGCTGCCGCTCTGGGCCACGCCGGCCAGTGTGGCCGTCGACGTGACCGTGCGGCTGGCGACGTCGATGATGCTGACGCTGCCGACAGGATCCTTGGCGCTTGGGCCGTAGACGCGTGGCACCGAGGTGCCGACGCGTGTGCCGTAGTCGTTGACGACCTTGTCGATCCAGTTCGGCGTCGCTTCGTTGGCCACGAGCAGGCGGCTGCCGTCGGGCGTGAAGGTCAGCATGTCGGGCAGCGAGCCCACCGTGATGGTGTTCGTGCCGGCGAGCAGCGAGCGGCTGGTCGTGTCGTAGAGCTGCACGACGCCCGGCAGCTTGCGGTCGCTGGCCTCGATGGCGAAGGCGGCGATGCCATTGTGGATGGCCACGCTGTTGATGGCCCCGAAGGCGCTGACGTCGATAAAGCTCAGCGCGGCACCGGTCTTTGCATCCAGCACGCTGACGCCCTTGACGCCCGCGATCCACAGCGTCTTGCTCGCCGCGTCGAAGGCGACGATCTCGGACAGGAAGCCGCTGGGCGTGCCCGCGTGGCTGGTGGCCCAGACTTGGCTGGCGCTGTCCAGCACGCCGGCGGCGTGGGCGGTGCTCATGGTCGCCAGGGTCAGGGCGAACGTGGTGGCAAGGGCCTGGATCAGTCGGGTGGGCTTCATGGGGTGGGCGCGGTTGGACGAAAGCCGCGCATGCTGGGTCGCCCGCATGACAAAGGCGTGACCAAGTCCGACGCCCCCCCCGATTGAACGGCGGGCTTGCCCTAAGCTGCCACCCATGGTGACCCCCAACCTACCGCCCGACGAAGACCGCCGCCTGGCCCGCCTGGCTGCGCTGGCCGTCATGGACAGCGAGCCCGAGCCGTTGTTCGACCACCTCGCCGCCCTGGCCGCGCAGATCTGCGGCACGCCCGTGGCGCTGCTGGGTCTGCTGGACGAGAAGCGCCAGTGGTTCAAGGCCGCCGTGGGCTTCGGCCGCAGCGAGACGCCGCGCGCGCTGACCTTTTGCGCTCACACCTTGCAGGCTGACGGCCTATTCGAGGTGAAGGACACGTGGCTGGACGAGCGCTTTCAGGGCCACCCGGACGTGCAGGCCGAGCCGCCACTGCGCTTTTATGCCGGCGTGCCTATTCGCCTGGACGACGGCAGCCACCCGGGTACCTTGTGCGTGGTGGATTTCTGTCCGCGCGAGTTGACCGAGACCCAGCGAGAGGCGCTGATGCGGCTGGCCGACACGGCCGCCGAGGCGTTGATGATGCGTGAGCGCGCACAGGGGCGGTTCGACGATGCCGCCGCCGGGCATCCCTTTCGTGTGCTGGCCGAGACGGCGCCGCTGGGCATCTTCCGCACCGACGCAGCCGGCCAGTGCGTCTACACCAACCCGGTCTGGCAGCGCATCTACGGGCTCAGCGCGCGGGACGCGCTCGGCGCGGGCTGGGCCGCCACGCTGGCACCTGAGGACGCTGACTCGGTGCAGGCTCACTGGGGGCGCTGCGTCCAGCGCCGCCAGCCCTTCGAGATGCGCTTTCGCGTGCATCGCCCCGCTCACTGCGGCGCGGGCGAGCGGCGCCAGCTGTGGGTGCGCGCGCGGCCGCTGCTGGCGCCCGGCGGTGAGCTGGCCGGTTATGTCGGCATCGCCGAGGACGTGACCGACAAGATCAGCGCCGAGCGCGAGCTGCGCGAAAGCAAGGCCTTGCTGGACCGCACCGGCCGCGTCGCCGGCGTGGGCGGCTGGAGCCTGGACCTGCGGACCGAGGAGCTGGTCTGGAGCGACCAGACCTGCCGCATCCACGACCTGCCGCCCGGCCACCGGCCGACGCTGGAAGAGGGCATCGCTTACTACCGACCGGAAGCGCGTCCTGTCATCGAGGCCGCCGTGCATCGCGGCATCAGCCACGGCGAGCCCTGGAGCCTGGAGCTGCCGCTTGTCACTGCCGCCGGCCGCGAGATCTGGGTGCTGGCTCAGGGACAGGTGGACTGGCAGGACGGCGCACCGGTGCGGCTGGTGGGCGCCATCCAGGACGTCACCGAGCACCACCGTGCCGCGGTCGAGCTGGAGCACAGCCGCCAGCGGCTGCGGGCGCTGTACGAGTCGACGCCGGCGTTGATGCACTCAGTTGATGCGGCCGGGCGCGTGCTCAGCGTGTCGGACCGCTGGCTGGAGCGGCTGGGCTACCGGCGCGAGGAGGTCATCGGCCGCGTGATTGACGACTTCCTGACGCCCGAGGCCAGCCGGCTGGTGCGCGAGGTCTACCGCCCGGCGCTGTGGCGCGATGGCCATGTCGAGGATTGCCCCGTGCAGGTCATTTGCGCTGACGGCCGGCTGCGTGACGTGCTCATCTCGGCGGTCGCCGAGTTCGACGCGCTGGGTCGTCCGCAGCGCGCACAGGCGCTGGTGGACGACATCACGGAGGAGCTGCAGCGCCGCGCCGAGCTGGCCCAGGAGCAGCAGATGCGCCGCCAGACGGAGCGCCATGTGCAGGAGCTGGACCAGCTGCTGCGCGAGCGCTCCGAGATGCTGGACGTGCTGGCCCACGAGGTGCGCCAGCCGCTCAACAACGCCAGCGCCGCGCTGCAGAGCGCCACGGCCAGCCTGGCCGGCCGGGGCGAACCCCAGGCCCAGGAGCGGCTGACACGCGCTCAGGCCGTGCTGGGCCAGGTGCTGGCCGGCGTGGACAACACGCTGGCCGCCGCCAGCCTGCTGGCCGGCGGCGGCATTGCGCGGCTGGAGACCGACATCGACACGCTGATCGCCGTGACCATTGCCGACCTGCCGCGCGACCAGCGCGACCGCGTCGTCGTGCACCGCCACACCGCCACGCGCACGGCGCTCATGGACATGAGCCTGATGCGGCTGGCGTTGCGCAACCTGATGTCCAACGCGCTGAAGTACGCGCCCGGCGTCAGCCCGGTCGCCTTGCATGTGATGGACTTCGACGAGCCCGCCGTGCTGCAGTTCGACGTGGCCGACGCCGGCCCGGGCATCCCGCGCGAACTGCTGCCGCGCCTGTTCACGCGTGGTGCGCGCGGGGGCGGCGCGGAGTCGGCCCACGGCCTGGGCCTGTACATCGTGCGCCGCGTGATGGACTTGCATGGCGGCAGTGCCGAGCTGCAGCGCACCAGCCCGCTGGGTACCGTCATGCGGCTGACCTTGCCGCAGGAGTGAGGCCCCTCGCCCGGCCTTGCCGCGCTGAACGCGGGCAAGCCCGGTCGGTCCCCCGAGGGGACGGCGATGCTCGCGGCATTGAGCCGCAAGCACATCGCCAGCGCGGCCGGCTTGGTGAACTGGAGTCGGACACAAGCAGTCCCTGCGGACTGCTTGTGCCTACGGAAGGCCATGGGCCTCTGGCCCATGGCAGGCCCGGCGCTCGGCCGCAACACCCAGGGGAGTGGTCGTCAGATCAGTTGCAGCGGCGCGCGGAACACATAGCCCACGCGCGACTTGCTCTGCAGCGGTACCAGCGTGGGCGTGGCGCGCTCGATGCGGCGACGCAGCCGGTAGATGGTGGCCGACAGGCCGTCGTCCGCCTCGCCCTCGGGCAGCTCGCGGCCGAGCTTGTTGAGCAAGGCCTCGCGCGTGACCGGCTCGCCACCCGCCGCCGCGAAGCATTCCAGCAACTGGCGGTCGGCTTCGCTCAGCTGGATGCGCGTGCCGTCCGGCACGATGAGCTCGCCGCTGACGCGGTCCAGCTTCCAGGCGGCGTCGGCGGCGGAGGGCTTGGCGACGCGCCGCTGCACGGCGGCAATGGCCAGCGCCACCTGCTCGAACTGCACCGGCTTGACGAGGTACATGTCGGCCCCGGCGGTGATGACCTCGCGGAACACCTCGGGCCCCAGGCGCCCGGAGACGACGACGACGCCGGCATCGGTGCGGCGGCGCAGGATCTTGATGAGTTCCACGCCGTTGACGCCCGGCAGCATCAGGTCCACCAGATAGAAGTCGAAGGCAAAGGCCTCGGGCGCGGCAAGCAGCGCATTGCTGTCGTCATAGCGGCTGACGGCAATGCCCTGCTCCTGCAGGAACTGGGTCAGGAACTCCGAGTACTCGGCGTCGTCATCGATCAGGGCGAGGGTCTTGGGTTGCATGGCGGCGGGGGCACGGAAGCAGCGGGCGAGTTTGCCGCATGACTGAGGCGTCAGGGCGCACTCAACTGCCGGTTGCGTGCCGATTTGCGCAGTGTCGTGGGTGATAAATGATTGACATCGGTCGCGCGCCGTGAGAATTCTCGAACACAAGGAGACAAGCGATGGGTGATGCCACGCGAGAAGATGGCGCTGAAGACGCCGACAGTCTGGGCTGGCTGCTGCCCGGCCACCGCCCCGCGCCGGCCGAGGCGCTGCGGCGCATCCAGGCGCTGTGCGCGGCCTGGCCCGACCTGCACGCCACGATGTTTGCCGTGCTGGCCACGCACCAGGAGTTGCCGCGCGACGTGCTGGCCGCCGCCATCAAGCAGTTCCGCCCCGACCTGGACCCCTACACGCGCGAGGACGTCGTCGGCCTGCTGGCGGCGCTGTGGAACGGCGGCAAGAGCGGCTTCGACGCGGTGCTGCGCACGCGGGCGAATTCGCCCAAGAAGGTTGGTGGCTTGTCGTGGGTCAAGGAGTGAGCCCCTCTTCCGGTCTCGCTGCGCTGAACGCGGGCGAGCCCAGCCGGTCTTGCAGACCGCGCTGAGTCCGGCCTCAGCCCCCGAGGGGACGGCGATGCTTGCGGCATTGAGCCGCAAGCACATCGCCAGGCGGGCCGGCTTGGGGGCGGCCCGGCGCTCGGCCCGAACGCGCCATGGCCGAGGGCTTTTCAGCGCTTGAGGCCGAGAGCCGCCCAGCCCTCGTGACCCAGCCGGGTCAGCGTGTCGAGGTTGCCCTCGAAGATGGCCGCCGTGTCCGGCATGGACTCCACCGCTCGGGTGATGCTTTCCTCGCGCAGCAGGTGCAAGGTCGGGTAGGGCGAGCGGTTGCTGTAGTTGGCGATGTCGTCCGGCTCGCTGCCCTCGAACTGGTAGTCGGGGTGGAAGTCGGCGATCTGCAGGATGCCGTCGAGCTTCAACTCATCGACCAGCGCATCGGCGGCGTCGAGGAAGTCGTTGAAGTCCAGGAAGTCGGTCAGCACGCCGGGGTGGATCAGCAGCGTGGTGTCGACCTCGTCGGGGTCGGCCCGGTTCAGCGCCAGCAGCTCGTGTGCCAGGTCCTTCAGCAGCGCCTCGGGGTCGGTCGCGTCGCTGACGACATAACGGATTCGTTCGTTGACATGCACGGCCTTGGCAAACGGGCAGAGGTTGAGGCCGATGACGGCCTTGACGACCCAGTCGCGGGTGTCGGTGATGACTTGTTCGTGGTTCATTTCTGCGGGTTGTTCAACCACTGTTCGACGAGGCGCACCCACATGGAGCCGCCCAGCGGAATCAGTTCGTCGTTGAAGTCATAGGTCGGGTTGTGCAGCATGCACGGCCCCATGCCGTGGCCGCCGACGCGGTGGCTGCCGTCGCCGTTGCCGATGAGGAAATAGCAGCCGGGCTTGTCCAGCAAGTAGTAGCTGAAGTCCTCGGCGCCCATCGTCGGCTCGAACTCCTGCACGTTCTCAGAACCCACCATGTCGGTCAGCACGCGGCGCACGAATTCGGTCTCGGCCGGATGGTTGATGGTGGGCGGATAGTTGCGGCGGAACTCGAACTCGGCCGTCAGTTCGAAGGCGCCGGCCAGTTGCTCCGTCATGGCCTTCATGCGCCGCTCCAGCAGGTCCAGCAGCTCCAGCGTGAAGGTTCGCACCGTGCCTTCCATGACGACCGTGTCGGGCACCACGTTGGTGGCCTCGCCGGCATGGATCATGGTCACGGAGATCACGCTCAAGGGCAAGGG
>Ga0187844_10003013_pt1 | contig 11468 bp, 11 predicted proteins | sample SpaLakP09_SKY_50_FD_134517 | JGI IMG/M metagenome (GOLD analysis project Ga0187844, IMG submission 134517) | Oligotrophic lake water microbial communities from Sparkling Lake, Wisconsin, USA - SP09_SKY_50 | ecosystem: Environmental > Aquatic > Freshwater > Lake | place: USA: Sparkling Lake...
GTGCTTGACCCCAGCGGTTGGGCAGAGATGAACGTAGCCATAAGCCTGCGCCTTGCAAACTGTAGGTGTTGATGTCACTGGCTACGGGGTTAAATTTATACTTTTTGATGCGGCCATTATCAATAAATGCACTGAGCTTGAAGGGGTGTTGTTGCCACTCCAAGGTTTTTTGGTATTCCACCGTCAGCAGTTGTGCCGCGGTGCCATTGGCCTCCGAGGATGGGTAGGCGCGTACGCCTTGCATGCCACCCAGCGAAAACTTTTCTGAGCCATCCAAATTTTTGCTGGCCATTTGCATTTGGTAAGAGCCCATTAGCTGTGTGGTCGGAGTCAAGCTTTGCTGGCGATTGAAGTTCAAACGCAACTTGGTGAAGCGTCCCGCGGTCATGAAAGTTTTGGCGTCGTCGCCTTCGTTAAGCGAGCCAGCTAAATTCACCAAGCCACGGGTGATTTGTGCGCCCATGCTGTTTTCACCCCCGCCCATCCATTCGTCGCTGCGGGTGGCTTGCAAACTGGTGGTGAGCGAATCCATGGAATAGTCTGAACTCACGCCTACATTGGTGGTGTTGCGGAAAAATTTACGATCAAACGCCACTTGCATGCTGGCCGAGGTGGAACGGCTTCGCAACAAGGGCAAGGTCATGTCCAGCCCCAGGCTGTTGGCCGGTCCTTGGGGATTCAAAGCCAAGTAGTCGTTGGTCACCACTTTGTAGCGGCTGAAAGAGGTGTTAACCCCCCAACGGCTGCCCCAGTAGCCCAGCGGCTCGCTGTGGGACAGACGCAAAAAATCCGTGCCGTCACTGCGCATGTATTGCATGCTGCTGATATCGGCGCGGCCCAAAGCGCCATAGCGATTGAGCTGAGTGCTCATGCGGTTAAAGCCGGTGGACACGGGGCCGGCGTTGTCCCAGCTGACTTGGCCGTCCCAGGCTTTACCTTCTGTGACTTGAATCAGGGCCTCGGTCTCGCCCTCTTTGTCACCCGAACGAAGGCGCATATTGGCTTGCACCCCAGGCACCTCACCCAAGAGCAAGGTGGCGCGGTCGAGCAGGCTCATGCGCACGGCTTCACCCTTGGGCTGGGCGGTTTCGACCAATTTCACCAAGTAATCGGCAGGCAATTTGGGGATGTTGGGGGTTTCCAATTGGGCGCCTGCAAAACGGCCTTCGGTGATGGTGATGACCACAATGCCTTCGGTCAGGTCTTGAGGTAACAAGTCCACGCGGGCCAACACGCCATCCTTTTGGTAAAGCTGGGCCACGGTATCCGCCGCTTTTTGCAAATCAGCCACATCCTGCACCTGGGGCACGGTTGCAGTCAGCAACTGCTGCAAGCGTTGGTTGGAAAACACCTTGTTGCCCTCAAACTTGAACGCCTTGAACACAAATTCAGGGCTAGGCGCTGCCTGCTCGAGAGGGGCAGGCGCAGCAGCGCTTGGCGCGGGCGTGGCTGGTTCTTGCGCCACGGCAGGCGCGGGTGCAATGGCAGGCGCGGGTGCAGTGGGTTCTTGCGCACTGGCTGCTTCAGGCGGTTTAGGTGGGGGCAAGGCCGGAAACTTGATCCAGTTGTCGTCAGTGGCCGTGGTGTTGGGGGTGCTTCGTGCCGCTGGCTTGGGTAGGTCGTTTTGCACTTTGGGCGCTGAAGCGCCCGGGCGGGGCGGAAATTGAATCCAGTCATCGTTGTTGGCGGCCATGGCCACACATGCGGCAGCACCAAGTACCAGCACCAGCCAGGACTTGGGTTTTGACCAGCCAGAACCAGTCGAGTGCGTCAGTTTTGTTCGCAAAAAGAGACCTTTGACCCACGGTGAATGAGACCTGAATAGAAAATCAGGTAGTCTTTGATTCGACACGCCCGCTGAAAAATGAAGACAGGAGAGCCCTAAAGATGAAAAAAATCCCGATATTGCTGGCTTTTATGTGTTTTGCCGCCCATGCCGATTGGCAACTGGTGCACACCGACGCCGAGCAAGCCCGTTTCTATATCGATAAAGACAATTTAAACCTTATCAATGGGTATAGGCGTGCTTGGATTTTGAACGACTTAGCCAAGCCCAATGCGCAGGGAGTCGCATCTTTTCGATCGGTGGAAGAGTACGACTGCGAGCAATCTCAAGCACGGGTGATGCAAATCCACGCCATGACGGGCTCCATGGCCACAGGCAACATCATGGCGCGGCGCAGCGGCAACGGGCAATGGCTCAAGCCCGATGCTGGTGCGGTGGATAAACAATTGATGGACAGCGTGTGCAGCATGCCCTTGAGCAGCAACCCGACTCAGTAACCAATGGCTGCGCCATCGCTGCGCGGGTCGCTGCCGCCAAAGCGGGTTTGCTGCGGCCCTTCTAAGGTAATGCCGTGGGCGTGGCCGGCCAACTCGTTCCAAGGCCCCCAGCGGTTGAGCACATGGCCTTTGGCCGCCAAGGCGTCCAAGGTCTTGACCCCTAAGCGACTCTCCACATGCAGGGTGTCACGCGCCTCACCCAAGGCAAACCGCCCTGACAGCCAGCGCGGTGCTTCCACCGCTTGTTGAATATCCATGCCGTGGTCGAGCATATGGCTATAGGCTTGAAACTGGATTTGCGGCTGCCCATCAGCCCCCATGCAACCCATGACGCTCCACAGCTTGTTGCGGCGAAAGCCTATGGATGCAATCAAGGTGTGCAGGGGAATTTTTGCCGGCGCCAATACATTCGGGTGGCCAGCTTGCAAAGAAAAATAAGCACTTCGGTTTTGCAGCAGCACCCCAGTATCCAAACTGACCACGCCAGAACCAAAAGCGCCATACAGGCTGTGAATCAAAGACACGGCGTTGCCTTGAGCGTCTACCACCGCTATGTAGACCGTATCGCCGCGCAAACTGCCATAGGAGGGCACTTGGTCCCAGGCCAAAGCACGGCTGGTGTCCATCAGGCTTCGCCGCTCATCAAGATAGGCGTCGCTCAGCAGATGCGCCATGGGCATGTCCGTGAAGGCGGGGTCTCCCAGCCAGCGGTCGCGGTCGTGGTAGCTGATTTGTTTGGCCTGCACCATCAAGTGGATGCGCTCGGGATCGTCAAAATCTTTTTTATGCAACGCTAAGGGTTCCACCAACTTGAGCATTTGCAGCACCGTGAAACCTTGGGTGGGTGCAGGGGTTTGGTAGAGGCTTAGATCGCGATAGCTGCCCACAATCGGCTCGCCCCACTCAGCATGCTGCTGCGCCAAGTCGTGGGCCGTGAAAAAACCGCCGTTTTCTTTGGACAGCGCAGCCAAGGCCTTGCCTGTGTCGCCTTGGTAAAAACCAGCTTGGCCTTGCTCGGCCACCGCTTGGAGGGTGCGCGCCAGTGCGGGGTTGCGCAAAGTAGACCCGTTGGTGGGGAGAAGCCCCTGAGGGGTGAAGAGTTCAGACCATCCCAGTTGAGCGCTGCAATCGGCCTGACTGCGTTGCATCCATCCGGCCAGCCGTTGGCTGACAGGATAGCCATTCTGGGCGTAATCGATGGCGAAAGCCAAAACACGGGGCAAGGCCAATTTGCCATAGGCCTTGTGCGCTTCGCACCAACTCGACACTGCGCCAGGGGTGGTTAAGGTGGCAGGCCAGACGCCGCGAAACGGCACTTCGCTCAAACCTTTGTCTGTGAAAAACCGTGGGTCGGCGCTGGCCGCGGCCCGCCCGCCGCCATTGAGGTAGCACACTTTGCCGGTGTGGGCGTCATGTATCAGCCAAAAGGCGTCGCCGCCCATGCCCGTCATATGAGGGTAAATCACGCCCAAAGCGGCGGCTGTGGCAATGGCTGCGTCAACCGCTGAGCCGCCGGCGCGCAGCACATCGCTGCCGGCTGCAGAAGCCAAACTGTGAGGGGAAGTGACCATGCCGCGAAGGCTGAGGGTGGCCGGTCGGCCAGTAGGCATATCCAAGAAAGGCTCCGCAAAGCCTTAGGTTAACGGATGCTGGCGCGGCGTTGCTGAAAAGCCAAACTGCCCATGGCCAACAAGATGTAGCTCAGGCAGGCCAGCAAATAGATCACGGTGCGCTGACGTTCGGTCTGTGCATGCTGCATATTGGCGTCATCCAGGCCAGAGCGGGCTTGTGACAACAAGCCATCGTTGCTGGCGCACTGCACCGCGTAATTGCGCATATCGGGGTCGGCGATCAAGTCGTAGCTGAAGCTTTGGTCTTCCCAACGCTGCTCAGCTATTTTCTTTTTGTACAAATTCACTTTGGTGATTTCTTCCCGCACGATCATGCCGTTGGGATAGCCTTGCAACACGGCGTAATCGACCATGGCTTGGGCCTCGTTCAGCTTGAGTTTGAGCTGCTCGATATTCGCTTGAACTTGGCTGCGGCCATTGGTGTTGTAGGCGCTGAGTTGCTGCTGCAGAGCTTGCACGCTTTCATCAGCCAAATTGCATTGACGGGCATTGAGTTGCTGCCACAGTGTGCGTTCTTCAATCGTGTGTTCAATATCCAGACGCTCGCGATCGCTTTGCATGTTCTGTGGCAAAGACCATAGCGTGACCATGCAGATGCCAACAATGAAAGCGACTTGCAGCATCAACCACAGCGTCCAAGGGTTCAGTTGGAAACTCGCAGCGGATATCGAAGAGGAATGGACATGTGTGTTCATGGATTTATCTCACCAAGATGGAAGCGGTCATTTGGACAAAGGGTTGCAGTGCGCTGGAGGGCGCATGGCCAAAGCTGGGCACATTTCCTGTTTGCAAAGGGTTGATGGCCAATGAGACGGGGTTGGCCGAGGCGTAACGCGGCACTTCGTTGTTGTCGATGTCGGGAATACGACCGGAAATGACCGAGGCGACAAAGGCTTTGCAAGGGGTGGATTCAGGCGCGTTGGCAGCGCAATATCGCCAGTGTTCGGCGTGGGCAAGAGGGTTGAAAAGTATGGAAATGAATACCAAAGAAAGTGCTTTCAACATGTTTTGCCCCTTTTGCTGGTTTTTGTCACCAGCGGTTACAGTCAATGGAATATTGACACTGGCAAAGTAAAAGCAAGTTTCGCGCCGCAGTCATGTGCTGTCTTTGGCATGAAAAATAAAAAAATTAATATCTTTAAGTTAATATTTACAAGTTTTAGTAAATATCAAGCAGGGTAGCCATGGCAACAAAAGTATGTAGCAAGTGTGGAGTCGCGGCCGACGAGCCAAAACCCATGAAGTGTGCGAAGTGCGGTTCACGCGACTTTCATGAGAGTCAGGGGTCGGCTTTTGGTAAAAAGGTACAGATGCCAGTCCCAGAGGAGCAGGCGCAAACCCAGCCAAAGGCGCCAGCAGTCGATCCGTCCATAACCTTGTTCGATAAATACGGTGGCATCCCCACCATCGCCAAGGTTGTTAAAGCCTTTCATCAAGAAGTACTGGCCAGACACCATTTGGCTGCTTATTTTGAAGGTATTGATTTGGAGCATTTGGCCGAGCACACTGTTAAGTATGTGGCTTTTGTCATGGGTAAACCCGCAGAGTTTTATACCGGTAGGGACATGTACACTGCACATGCAAAGTACCACATACACAGCATGCATTTCGACGAAGTTGCCGATGTGCTCAAAGATGTGCTGACCGCCGCCGGTATGAGTAAGCCCGATATTGCGCTGGTCATGATGCGTGTTGAAAGCCTCAGGGAGATGATCATTGCCTAATCAAGTCAGCGAGTCACACCATTTTGAAGAGCTCGCCAGCGTGTACTTGGCACACGCGGCGCTTCGTTTAAGTGCTGACACGCTGAATCGCCGCAAAGATCATTTAAACACCCATTTATTGCCTTTTTGGGGCCATACGCCCCTTTACGATGTCACTGCCATGCGCATTCGTAAATTCACTTACTTTCTAGAGGACAAGGGGCTAAGCCCCAAACAAATTCAGCAACTCATCGTTAGTTTGCGCGCTTGTCTGACTTATGCGGTCAAGCAGGGCTGGTTGAATGTGCTGCCATGGCCCAAGCACAAAGTGTTGCAAGACACTGTTTTGACCACCGATTTGCCCTTGATGAGCACATCCGAGTTCCAAGGTCTTTACACAGATCTGCTGGGCGACCTGTCTGGCGCTGGTGGCTTTCGCTGAAGCTGCCTAGGGTCTTTTAAGGGCTTTTCAATAAACCTTGCAAGATCACAAATTTGGCCGAAAAAGGCGCTTTGGCGCTGCCCACAGCCAAAGCTTTGTCGTCTGCGCCCAAGGCAGTGACGCTGAATTGGTACTCATGTCCCAAAGTTGTGAAATTTTCCGGACAAGGGCCTTTATAGGTTTTTAAAGCGCCGGATTCAATCGTGAATGTATTGCCAAACGCATCGCTGGGTGTGATGGTGCCGCCACCGTGGTCATCTTCTTTTTGATCGAGGTCGGTCATCTTGACCACCAAACGGGTGGTACCTGCAGGAATGTCTTTGAGGCGAATTTCAGGCGAGACTGGCGAGCAGCGGTGGCTGATATTCCAAGTGAAGACCACGTCCAGACGCGACTGCGCATAGCTGGCGTTCATCCCCGACAAGACCAAACAAAGCCAAAGTTTTTTCATCCCAGTCTCCTTGATCAACATTTAATTGGGGTCTGACCCCAATTATTAATCGGGGTCAGACCCCAATTAAATGGGTCTGACCCTTGTGTGGCATTGTGCGTCAGTTTTTTGTGCAACAAGGCGAAAGCAAGCTTGTAAAATTATTGTCACTAAACTTTTTTTTGAGTCAACCATGCGCAGTGACATTGAAATCGCCCAGGCCGCCAGCTTAAAACGAATCCCCGAACTGGTGAAGCAACACTTACACATTGATGATGACCATCTATACGCCTATGGCCACCACAAAGCCAAGCTGTCTTTAAAGCATATTGCAGGCATGCCAAATAAAGCTGGCAGCAAGCTCATTTTGGTGACCGCTATTTCTCCTACGCCTGCCGGCGAGGGCAAAACCACCACCACCGTGGGCCTAGGTGACGCCTTGTGCAAGATTGGCAAGAAGAGCTTGATTTGCCTGCGCGAGCCCTCTTTGGGGCCGGTGTTTGGCATGAAAGGGGGGGCCACCGGCGGCGGCATGGCGCAAGTGGTGCCCATGGAAGACATCAATTTGCACTTCACCGGCGACTTTGGCGCGATCGCGCTGGCGCACAACCTGTTGTCAGCCATGCTGGACAACCATATTCACCACGGCAACACCCTCAAAATCGATACCCGCCGCATTGTGTGGAAGCGGGTGATAGACATGAACGACCGCGCTTTGCGCCAAATGGTGGTGGGTTTGGGCGGCACAGCCAACGGCGTGCCCCGCGAAGACGGTTTTGATATCGTGGTGGCCTCGGAAGTGATGGCAATTTTTTGTTTGGCCACCAGTTTGGCCGACTTGAAAACCCGTTTGGGTCGCATCGTCGTGGCCTACACCAGCGAAGGCACGCCAGTTTTAGCCAGCGATTTGCAAGCGCACGGCGCGATGGCTGCTTTGCTTAAAGACGCTTTGGCCCCGAATATCGCCCAAACCTTAGAAAACAACCTCGCGTTCATTCATGGCGGCCCTTTCGCCAATATTGCCCATGGCTGTAACTCGGCGATTGCCACCACCACCGCAATGAAATTGGCCGACTACGTGGTCACCGAAGCGGGGTTTGGTGCTGACTTGGGCGCTGAAAAATTCATCGACATCAAATGCCGTAAAGCCGATTTAAAACCCTCGGCGGTGGTGCTGGTGGCGACTGTTCGCGCTTTGAAATACCACGGTGGCGTGGGCGTCAAAGAGCTGGGTGCAGAAAACCTAGAGGCATTGCAAAAAGGCATGGTCAACCTCGAGCGCCATTTGGCCAACATCAAAAACCATTACGGCCTGCCTTGCGTGGTGGCCATCAACCACCGCACAGAAGACACAGCAGCCGAAATCAGTTTGCTGGAAAAAGCTTGCGCAGCCTATGGTGCCCAAGTGGTGGTGGCCAAGCACTGGGCCGAGGGGGGTGCTGGCGCGGTCGAATTGGCCAACGCGGTGGTGGCTTTGTGCGACAAACCCAACCAGTTTCAGTTTGTTTACCCCGAAACCGCCACCCTGTGGGAGAAGGCACAAACCGTGGCGCAAAAAATCTATGGTGCCCAAGGCATTTCAGCGGACGCCAAAATACGCGGGCAAATTGAGAAATTGCAAGAGCAGGGTTATGGTCACTACCCGATTTGTATTGCCAAAACCCAATACTCTTTCTCGACAGACCCCAAACTATTAGGCGCACCCTCCGGCCACACCATGAATATTCGTGAAGTGCGTTTGGCGGCAGGCGCAGAGTTTGTTGTGATGGTGTGTGGTGATGTCATGACCATGCCCGGCCTGCCCAAAGTGCCTTCTGCGCATGCCATCGATGTGGATGCGCAAGGCAATATCACCGGTTTGTTCTAATCAGGTTTTTCTAAGAGGCTTGCGATGCGTAAATTCACATGGTTGATTTCTTCTCTGACGGCAGCGTCGGTGTGCAGTGTGGCGCTTTTGGCAGGTACAGCGTCAGGTGCTGCCAGCGACGACCAAGCCTTGCTAGACAAAGCCAAAGCCTTGTTCAAACCCTTGCCTGAGAGCGGAGCCTTGGAAAATACCCCGCTCACACCCGAGCGGGTGGCTTTGGGCAAAGCGCTGTTTTATGAAACCCGTGTCTCCAGCGATGGACGCCAAGGCTGTGTGAGTTGCCACAGCCCCTCTTACCATGGGGGCGACAGCCTTCCCTTGTCCATGGGTATTCACGGCAAAGTTTTGCCCCGAAATGCGCCCACTGTGTTCAACACCGGTTTGTTGGTGGCGCAGCATTACGGCGGCAACCGTGCCAGCGTGGAAGAGCAAGCTGTGAAAGCGCTGACCAGTCCGGTGGCGTATGGCAACACCAGTTTCGAGCAAGTCGAGAAAAAATTGGCGCTCCTCGGCTATCAGCCGTGGTTTGAGAAAGCCTATCCAGGCCAGACCAAGTCTTTGAGTGTGGAGAACTGGGGCAAAGCGATTGGCGCATTTGAGCGCACTTTGCTCACACCTGCCCCATTTGATCGTTACCTCAAAGGCGACAAGCAAGCCCTGAGTGCGCAAGCCAAACAAGGCTTACAAACCTTTATCGACACAGGCTGCGCCGGTTGCCACAGCGGCGTCACCGTGGGTGGTCAAAGCTTTCAAAAATTCGGCATCACCCAAGACTATTGGTTGCTGACTGGCAGCACCGAGAAAGAGGCCTTCAAAGGCTATGACAAAGGGCGTTACCAAGACACTAAAAACGAGGCAGATGCCTTTATTTTTAAAGTGTCGCAGCTGCGTAACGTGGCCATGACGCCGCCTTATTTCCATGACGGCAGTGCTGCCACCTTGTCCCAAGCTGTGCGCATCATGGCGCAGCTGCAATTGGGCAAGCAGTTAAGCGATACCCAAGTCAGCGATATCGTCAGCTTTTTAGAAAGTCTCACCGGCCAAGTGCCCGCTGATTTTGCCAAGGCGCCTGCGCTGCCTGTGGCTTCCCACTGAAGCGCTTGGGCTGTGGTCAGCTGACATGAGCCGTTGGCTGCCCATCTTCGTGTTCATGGCGCTTGCCTTCGGGCTGGGAACCGCGCAGGCGGCATGGACTTACATGGGTCATCTTGATGGCCATGCGGTGTTGATTGACCGCAACAGCATTCAGTTAAAAAAACGCAATGCCTTGGTGTGGATGCTGACCAACTACAGCGCCCCCACTTCCCAACAGTTGCTATCGAGCACCACCCATTTGGAGTTTGATTGCGACAAAAACAAAGTGCGTTATTTGCAGGCTTATGGCTATGAGGGGCAAATGCAATCGGGTGCGCGTCTGATCAGCGTTGTTCAACCAGGCGGCTGGGAGCCGGTGGAGTTTGGCACTGTCATGAAAAGCTTTCAGCAAATTGCCTGCGTGCGCGGCCCCTTTGTTCGCCCTCAAGGCGAGATCAATAAACCGCCAAAGTAACTTCGCCCAAGCTTTTCATATCAAAGCGCAGTTCTTGTCCGGCGGTGGGGAACTGAGACGCCACCCAACTGCCCGTGGTCACCCAGTCTCCTGCTTTGAAGCGCTTGCCGCGAGAGCACAAATGGTTGGCGATCCAAGCCATGGCCGTCAGCGGGTGCCCCATCACATCTTGGCTTTGTCCTTGTCCAATGGCTTGGCCGTTGATATAGGCCGTGGCTTGGGTTTGCCACAGTGCATCAAAGTCTTTGGCGGCAATGGCCGAGCCCAAGACCACGCCATGGTTCCAAGCGTTTTCAGCGACCACACTGAAAAACCCTTTTTTGAGTAAAGCGTAGTCGGCGAAACGGTCGTCAGCAATTTCCAGTGAGGGGTAAGCACAATCTAAGTAAGGCGCAATGCTGTGCCGGTCCCAATCGATGTCTCGCTCGGGCAAGTCTTGGCCAAATTGCAGGGTCAACTCGAACTCAACAATCAGGTGTTGGAATGTTTGCAAGCTCAGCTTGTGGCCAGACGCATAAACGCTGTCAGCCAGCACGCAGCCCGAGATGGCGTCATTAAAACCCACCAAAGCACGCATGGCTGGCGTGGTGATAGCGATTTTGTAACCACCCACCCGCGTGTTTCTTTGTGCAGCCAGCGATTGAACAAAGGCGTCTTGGGTGGCATAGGCCTGGTTCAAACTGGGGGGCTCAAACGGGGCGCTTAAGGGGCGAAAAGTCTCACGCGCAGCCTGCTGACGGACCAGTTCTTGGGCGGCGGCTTGCGCGCCAGACCACATGGGGAGGGCAGGGGCATTCATAGTCGCCAGTGTGGCACAGACCCGCCCATCTGCATCCTGGGTTTGAGTAACATGCGAGCCATGCAATTTATTGAAACCGCGTTGCTGCGTATAGGCTACAAAGAATGGAATCCCGAGGGACAGCACGCCATCGTGCTCACCCATGGCTGGCCCGACAGTCCGCGCTGCTGGCATGAGGTCGTGCCGCATTTGGTGCAGGCGGGTTACCGCGTCATCGCACCGGCTTTGAGGGGGTTTTTGCCCACCACTTTTTTACGCGAAGACACGCCGCGCACGGGGCAGCTCTCAAGTTTGGGGCGCGATATGGTCGAGTTTGTGCACGCCTTAGGTCTTGAAAAACCGGTGTTGGTAGGCCACGATTGGGGCGCACGGGCGGTGGCCAATGCCTGCGGACTTGAGCCTGGCATTGCCAGCCACATGGTGTTGATGTCGGTGGGTTACGGCACCAACGATCCCACACAAGCCTTGAGCATGGAGCAAACCCAGTTGTACTGGTACCACTGGTTCATGGCTACGGCACGCGGCGAGCGCTATGTGCGCGAAAACGCCAAGGCGTTTTCTCAACGCATGTGGGACACCTGGGCACCCAAGGGCTGGTATTTGCCTGCTGAGTTCGATCAAACCGCTTTGGCTTTTAGCAACCCCGATTGGGCTGAGGTGGTGCTGCATTCTTACCAGCACCGTTGGGGTCACGCCCCCAGCGACCCTTATTACGACGCGGATGAGGCTTTGTTGCACCCCGCACCCGTGTTGCATGTGCCCAC
>Ga0187844_10003015_pt1 | contig 11459 bp, 7 predicted proteins | sample SpaLakP09_SKY_50_FD_134517 | JGI IMG/M metagenome (GOLD analysis project Ga0187844, IMG submission 134517) | Oligotrophic lake water microbial communities from Sparkling Lake, Wisconsin, USA - SP09_SKY_50 | ecosystem: Environmental > Aquatic > Freshwater > Lake | place: USA: Sparkling Lake...
ACAGGTTCAACAGCAACAGGTTCAACAGCAACAGGTTCAACAGCAACAGGTTCAACAGTAACAGGTTCAACAGTAACAGATTCAACAGAAGCAATAGACTGCTCTTTAGCTTCTACTTCTGTCTTTGATTCTGCTTCTACATCTGTTTTTGAACCTGTTACATTACTTGATTTTGTCAATGAAGCAAAAAAATCTTGTTTTAATGTACGAAAATTAGTTGTATTAATTTGTATTTTCTTATTTAGCACATCATCAATCATATTAAAAAATCCTTGTTGAAGTGGCAATGTTGTTATTTCCAACTGACCTAATTCATCTATTAAATTTAGTAATTTTTTGAATGGTGTTGCTAATGTACTAGATTGTTGTAATTCTATAAGACGAATGATATTATTAATATCTGATTTTAATCGGTTTATTAATTTTTCCATAATTTCTTTATTTTTATTATCTACTTCAGTTGTAATTATTGGCATATCATTGAGTTGTTTCAATAAGATAACAAATTTTATATATTCATTTGATATTTCTGGAGACAGTTGATCTATAGTTGTATCTATCTCATAATCTACATCTATTATTCTATCTGATATTCTTTTAATGTTTTTCCATATTTCAAGCTGTGATTCAGATAGTTTACTTTCTATTGTTTTAATATTATTTATTGTTTTAATGTTATTAGGACCTCCACCCCTACTAAAAATCTTAAATCCTCTACTAAAAATGCCCATAATACTACCATACCATGATGTTACTGGTACTGCTGGAGCTACCGATACTGCGGATAGTTCTGGAGCTGGTGGAGTTGGTAGTTCTGGAGTTGGTAGTTCTGGAGTTGATGAAGCTGGTAGTTCTGGAGCTGGTAGTTCTGGAGCTGGTGGAGCTGGAGCTAGTTCTGAAGCTGGAGCTGGAGCTGGAGCTGGAGCTAGTTCTGCTTTTTTCTCTTCACTTTTCAATTCAGAAAAATTAATTTCGTCAAGGCCAAGAGCATGTAATGCGGCTACTCCAACTATCATTTTTTCTTCTGTCTTTTTTTCTTCTGTCTTTTTTTCTTTCTCTGCACTATGGTTAGCTATATATTTAGATAAACCAGTACTTGATCCAGAAATATTTAATTCGCGAACAATATCCTTCATATCAGCAGGTATAAGATCATCTGGTTCAAACAATAGATTAAATGCTTTTATTATATCTTCATTAATCACTATTCCTTTCTCTCTAAGAAAAGTGTATGCCAAATAGATATATTTTGCGTATTTAAATTGTGTTTTACCATTAAATGTTGATTCATTTTTATTATAATTATTTAAAATAGAAGGACTTTTATCATAATGTTTTCTAAATCTAGCAATTCTACCCAATGCAATTCTATCTGATGCACTTTGGGAACTTGTACTAATTGTGGCAATATAATTATCAATCATGATATTTAATGTATCTTGAAGAGAATCTAAATTAAACAGTATACATTCTATTGAACTATTTGTAGAAGTTTGTCTATCATATTTGAATGTAAATTGTATAATACTATTTATACCTACTGGTTTATTAATAAAAGGCTCTAATGGATCAAATATGAATGTATATGATTTGTTTCTTATTGTAATTGTATTAGATGTTGTAAATAACATTTTATAATATGGTAATTGATTTGTATAGTCATACATTTTATTTTTGTTCAATCCAAATACCTCCAAATTTTTTAAGTATAAACCTATCAATTCAGCATACATTCCCTGATTCGCTGCAAGTAATGCATACTTTTTTTCTATAGGATTTATAGTATCAAGTATACTATTATATATTTGTATAGTTTTCTTTTGACTTAGAATATTATTTCCTGATTCATGTTTACGTATTATACTATTAAAAAATAGAGGACACTGTGTTCTTTCTATATCAAATTTTGCTTGTCTATAAACCGCATTATTAGAAGGATCTTTAGATTGTATTTTATTTAAAAAATCATCATAATTTCTATTTTCTTCAATTATATAAAATGGAGATGTAACCTTTGTTTCAAATGATTTTATTCTTTCAAGAAATTCACTAAAACGTTGATCATATAGGTTTGATTTCTTTTCAGATTTCTTTTCAGATCCCTCTCCAGATCCCTCTCCAGATCCCTCTCCAGATCCCTCTCCAGATTCTGCTAATAATGCAATCATATTAGGACTTAGTTCTTCTGAACTTTCCTCAGCTTTGGCTTCTTCAGCTTTGGCTTCCTTATCTTCCTTAGCTTCTTTAGCTTCCTCATCCCCATCCTCATCCCCATCCTCATCCCCATCCTCATCCCCATCCTCATCCTCATCCTCATCCTCATCTCTATCTCCATCCTCATCCCCATCCTCATCCCCATCCTCATCCTCATCCCCATTCATATCTGGAACTGAACTAGCAATTGCTACTGCTACTGCATCAGATGGATCTAGTGGCACCTGTAATCTTGCACTACGTTCCTGTTGTATTCTAGCTCTTACATTTTCAATATGAATATCCATTACATGTAATGCAAGTGTTCGCAATAATTGATGAAATACTGCACATTTTGGTTCAAACATCGTTGTTTGTTTAGTACACTGAGCTCCTGTTGGAAAATCCCATATGGCTTTTAATATATCTTTTTTCAATGAATCATTTGCTTGTTGAGCGCCAAAAATTGCAATGATCTTCTTATTTTCATTATTGTTCCAGTCATTATATGGATTTTTTATGGTATATTTTATGTCATAGATGATTACTTCTTTTTTTGGTACAGATAAATCACGAGGTTGTGACTGCGATTGTGGTTGCTGTTGTGATTGTTGCAATTGTTGCGATTGTTGCGATTGTTGTGATTGTTGTTGCTGTGGTTCTTGCATAGATGAAGCAATTGCCACAGCTACTGCTTCAGAATTATCAATCTTTGATTCCTTTTTTTCATTTGAAATATGAACAGTTGTAATAATTGGATTATGATCTGATACCTTAGATAAATCAGATCCCATTGCATCTAGAATAGTAGTACCATCAAGCATTACTCTTTCTTTCTTAAACCATATTGTATCTACAATAGATTTACCTAGAGCACTTGTTATGGTATTATTAGTAGGATGAGAATATGTATAACCTTTTTCGGCTAATAATGTAAATGGCGCTTGATTCCATTTACGTATACGTTCTTTGCATTTTTCTTCTGGGATGGTTGGCTTTTCTTTTAAAAAATATTTATATTGTCCCTCTAAATAGTTAGCATAGTTATCATCCTGATTATTTATACTATTAAAATCACCAACAATAATATCAGCACCTTTTTCTATTGCTTGCTGTACAATTTTAATTTTTTTATCTAATAATGAATTAAATATAGTATCATCTACTTTACATATCTGTGGATCTATAAATCTTCCTCCATCTAAATGAAGATTTGCAATTTTTACACCTTTATAGGTAAATACTACTCCACTACGCACTGTATTATTATCTTTAATAGGTGTATTCTGTATACATTCACTTGATATATCTGTTATATTTGCTTTAACATATACTCGTTCCTGTTCTGAACCACTTCCACAATTTTTAATTTCTTTATATACAGATGATATAATGGAACCAGGATCTTCTTGTGTACATATAATATCTATAGTAGATTGATTAATATAATCGTACGCAGATGGGGTTTTCTTTGTATTTTGGTATACATTGAATGTCATTAGCGTAAAATTGGAAGATTCTAGCGGTTGTTTGTGATCAAGAATAAATAGTTTAGATAATATATATGTTTTTCTATGATTAAGATCATCAATTGCTTTTTTATCTGTATTTGATTTTATTGTAGCTTGTTCTATTAGAATCTGTCTATCAATTACTTCAAGTGTGTCATGTAGTAAAGGAATATCCATTTCATTAATTGTAGTTTTAGCATTAATATTATTTTCTGGTATATACTGAAGTGTCTTATCAAATAAATCCTTCGCAGATACACTTGTAAATTTTGTAGAATCATATGCATCTTTTTTGTCAGGTAAAATAAGTAAATTAAAATGATATCCAAGTGATATAATATCTATATCATTATATGCTGGGTTATGTTCATATAATTTGTATTTTGTTAGTTTATATTCATTTTCAGATGGGTTAGTTGCAACATGTATCCATATATTAATTTTATATTTCTCACTAATATGAGCAATTGCATCTTTACATACTTGTTTACCAAAATTAAATTCTTCTGTTGGTAACCAGTTTTTATTAAAATCTACAATCTTACTAGATAAGTAATCTCTAAATGATTTCAATGTTATTTTTGTATCACCATTTTTTTTCCATTTTAAATGATCTATAATAGAAAGTAACATGCATTGATTTGAAAATTCACCCTCTGCTCCATTATTAATAATCATATCATATTGTATTGATGCAGAAGGATCTCCACCCTTATATAATCCAATAGTAGCATCCACTTGTGGCAATAAAGATACACTTGGATCATATCCAGGTGGAGCCCCACCACCACTCATAGGAGTAATGACTCCACTCCCTTGAGGTAGTAAAGATACAGAGGGATTGTATCCTTCCATTCTATCCTATCTATTCATTTAAAATACAGAAAGAAAGCACCTAAGACTATTCTGACATGATTAAACAATGGTTGAATCTCAAATAATTCAAAAGAAGCGTAAAATAGAATGTAAACCTGAAATGGTTATTTCTAGCTTACAGAAATTCTATACATCGCATCCGGAAATTGATAAAGTCATTACATATCTCAATGGAGAAGCACCACTAAGTCTTCGTATTATTGACTGGTTTGTGACGAAATACAGTCGCAAGAATTTTGTTCGCTATCCTTTGAATGGACAAGAATTTCTTGTTTACCTCAGTTACAAAGGGCAGTTAAAAGCATATTCTAAACAGTATTTTGACCCAAATTGTCGTAGGGAGCGCATTATGTTTAAGATTCCCAATTATGATCAATTTATGACAACAATTGGGAAGCTGAATTTTTTTCGGTGGGCATTGGAATCCAATATTTTAAACTATATTGAAGAGCATGAAGAGGAAATTCGTAAAGGATATAATGCCTATCTGAAAGATATGATTCAAACACAGAAGAATAATAAAGTGGTAGCGAAAGAACAACCGAAAGAACAGCCGAGAGCTACACGGCGACGGACAAAACAATCACCGTCTTCATTGAATAAAATGCAGGTGTATAAAACTCCTGTCGAGTTATCATTTGACTAAATGATAACCTGATTGCAGCAAAGCTGCGATGCGATGCGAGTTATCATTTGACTAAATGATAATCAGGCTATATGATCTTTAATCAATCTAAAGTAAACACACCACTCAATATATAAGATGCTCAAACGAAAGATTCATGACATTATTTATTGCGCCAAGCCTAAAAAATCAAAAGATTCTGAACCCGAATCAGATGAAGAGGTATTAAAAGCACTAGGGGAAATACTTGGACCTGTAGCAGGATCACGTCACAGTGATAAAAAAATTACACGTGATATTAATCATATTTATTATCACAGTGAAGTGGACCGCGATTCCATCTTTGATCTATGTGAACTGATCAAAGAAGCGGAAGAGGAGAGTATGTTTACTTCCTATAAAATGCATATTGATCCTATTCCCATTTATTTGCATATTAATTCATATGGTGGATCTATCTTTGCTGCATTTGCAGCGATTGATTGTATCAATTCATGTAAAGTACCTGTTTATACCATTATTGAAGGGGCGGTTGCATCTGCAGGAACATTGATCAGTGTCTTTGGTAAGAAGCGTTATATTCGTCCTCATGCATATATGTTGATTCATCAACTTTCTTCAGGATTTTGGGGGAAAATGAGTGAGATTGACGATGAGCATAAGAATCTTAGTGAATTGACAGATCGGATTGTTAGTATTTACAAGGAGAATACGAAGATTCCTAAAAAAGAATTGCAAGAATTATTGAAACATGATTTGTGGCTGAATGTGGAAAAGGCATTGAAGTATGGGTTGGTGGATGATATTTACCAATAGTTGCTTTGCAACTATCGCTAAATTAAGGTTGCTTTTAGCAACCGATATTTACCAGTGAACCAATAACCCCAAGAAAACCTACTTTTTTTCAATTGGTTTATTATGATAAAACAAACGAATATCATCCATTTTTGGACGTAAACTTTGCGCTGCCTCAGCCTGTTGAAGCATAACGTCCGAATCAAGCCACCGATTGTCAAAATTTCTCTCCATCATTTTTTTAGATTCCTTTATATATTCGCTATGTTTATCTTCATAGACCGAGGCACGAAGTTCACGTGTCATATTTCGTGAATCTGAGGTTGTATCATATTTATCAAAGAAAGGATTCTGTACTCCTTTGTCTTCTTTAACTTCATACCGAGGTTGAGATCTATAATTTTGATCATTTCCACGACTGTTATTAGGCATTACATCATAAAATGGTACCTGTTTATTCAGATCCGGACGATTGTAAGTCTTACCAGCTGTCTGCCAATGTTCAAATTGTCGTGCATTTACAGTATCAATTGTATTTGTTTCTCGTCGCGTTCTGGTAATAAATTTAGGATGAGGAAATGCACTAATATTAGCACGAGTATGATCATCTGGAAAAATAGGTTGAGTCATATTAAAGCTACTTAATAATATATAAGATAGACAATGTTTATTCTCCCATACATTCATAAACAGACTACAGTGAATCATATGACCATAGATGCCTTTACTATATTGACAATCGGTGGTACAATGTTATGGAATACAGACGAAACAACTTCGCAACATATAGAACAGACATTGGCAGAAAATGATATGTACGTTCATTCTGTAGAGAAACAGAATAATCTATTTCTGTGCAAAGTAGATACAGAAAAAACAAACATGTCCGATTTTTATAAATGGAATGAAGTTACAGACTCCACATTCTGTTGGAGAACATTATATACATTTGGACAGAATCAACAATGGTTACCTCATCCAAAAGAATGCATCAGTGACTATTCATATGAACAAATTTGTACAATGTTACAGTCTAAACCTTAATCTCTTTATATTATATAGATCTAAAGATGAGTCATAAACAATCAAGTGAAGATTTTAAAATATTATTAGATGGTGGTGTTCATGACGCATATATCCGTCCATGGCATCGTATTGAAAGAGGATTGCGTTTGAATCGTCTGCGAAAATACATTGAACAGATTGCAGTAGATCATGACATGACGGTAGAAGAAAAAGAGGGTTTATTTCTATTTTTTCAGAAAGCACTTGATAAAAAACTGTTGAATACATTAAAAGTAGTTCAGTATGATCAGGATAAACAAGAAATCTTATCTATTAAGGGATTTGATCTAAAACGTGTAGATGGTACATTAAAATGGGAATTAGCTGCAAAAAAAGTAAAATCCGAAACAGCAAAATCTACACCAAAAACTGCTACTACACGGAAGAAGAAAGTCACTGCATAATAACCAGATATTTATAAAAAACAATGTAAATAAAATTGATATTATATTATATAGTAAGATAATATCAATGTCACGTATTAAAGATTTTGTTCAAGTATTAGAGGCGTGGTTGCCCTCCCCAAACGATATTGTGCAACTGGAAGAATGGAGCAAAACAGCAGATTATATTGCATATACATATGAATTCTCTGAATATGAACAGATCTATGTGGATACACTCCTAGATATGTATGAAGAACAATTTCGTGAAATCATTTCAACTGCATCCACTGCATCCACTGCATCAAACGCATCCATTCTATCAAAAGAATACATGGATACCTTTCTCCTTAGCAGGACACAGGTAGAACAACGAACAGAGGCATGGTATAGACAAATGGCAACAATTATTTCAGCCAGTGAATTAGGAAATTTATTTGCATCACCCTATCAACGCAGTAAATTTGTAGTGACAAAATCACAACCGTATCAAATGCGTCAACAAAATACAGCGGTTTCATCCCATCATATGTCTGCATTTGATTGGGGTATTCGGTTTGAACCTGTTGTAAAACAAATCTATGAATATAAATATAGCGCTGTCATTAAAGATCTTGGCAGAATGATTCATCCAACAGAGCCACGATGCGCTGCATCACCAGATGGACTTATTTATCATTGTCCTGAAGGAAAACAAGGGCATCTTATTGAAATAAAATGCCCTGTGACGCGTGAAATAGATGGTTCAGTTCCAAAAGATTATTATCATCAAATGCAAATGCAATTACATGTCACAGGATTGCAATTTTGTGAATATGTAGAAGCATCATTTGCATCGGCTTATAATTCTATGCATAAAGAGGGACCTGCGTTATATGATGGATATATTGCATTGATTCGTCGGTCAGAGCCATTGCAAGGACAAGAGTTTTATTATATGTATAGTCCTGTTAATTGTGAGAATTGGTCACCTGTCATTGATGCTGAAGAGGATATTATTGAGATGATTCCATGGCGACTTCATAAATGGAGTGAACATCGGATTGAACGAAGTGAAGAATGGTGGACAATGATTCATCCGATGATTGATGCATTTTGGTGCGATGTGGATAAACATAAGCGGGGTGAATTTACTGTGCTGGAATCTAGTCGCCCTGCGAAAAAACCGAAACCGGCTGAAAAATGCATGATTACATTTACACGTTTGGATCACGAATAAATATTTCTATATTTTGGCAAGTTTCTATATTTTTTTGGCAGGCTTTTTCTTAAAAAGCCTTAAAAAGCCTAAAACTTATAAAAATTCAACACTAATTCCTGCATCGGTGCACTGCAACTATCAGGATATTTACGTTTATAATTATTCGTTAATTGAGAATAGTTTCCTGTTTTTTCTATGGTTCGTTGAAAATCAGTAGCATAGCAAGAACGACTATCCACGCACGAAAGTGATTCTTTTAATCGTGGTTCTTGCATATAATCACTTAACAAGTGATAAGGCTGTGAATTATACAACTCTACAGGGCTCGGTTGATTCGGGCGATAATCCAAAATAGCCTGGTTAGGGTCAGCAGTTTGTTTAAAATGATCACTGTCTACTTCCCTTGCTTTAGGCGCAGGATAAGAAACATATAATGCACCAATAAGTAGCAAAAACGAGATGAATAAGAGAGCAATATTCATTGCGTATCTAATTGTCATTACTGTTAAAAAATTGATTCAATAAAATGAGTAGACATGCGGTATAAATCGTATTCCGGAAAGATGTCAATGATTAGTATGAAGGTTGTTAAACGTAACGGGGAATTAGAGGAAGTATCCTTTGACAAGGTTCTGCGACGAATCAACACTGCCGCTGAGAACTTGGAAGTAAACTCAACTCTGATTGCCCAACGCACACTCCTTCGTATTTATGATCATGTCAAAACATCGGAGCTGGATGAACTCGCTGCTCAACTTTCTATCTCACTTATGACAACGAATCCTGATTATGGTACTCTTGCATCACGCATTGCCATTTCCAATCATCATAAAAATACATCGGATAAATTTACGGACGTGATTCATACATTGTCTAATCAAATCATTAAAAAAACAGGTGAGAAAATGAGTATTATTTCAGAAGAACTGCAATTACTCTGTGAAAAATACGGTGATGAAATTAATGCCAAAATTGATTATCAGCGTGATTATCGCTTTGACTATTTTGGATTCAAAACCCTGGAAAAACTGCAGTATTTGTTACGAGATGCGAATGGACACACGTTGGAGAGACCCCAACATCTTATCATGCGTGTCTCCCTTGCACTATGGGGATCAATCAACTTGGAACAAGCCTTTGAAACATATGATCTTTTGAGTCAGAAATTCTTCATTCATGCTACGCCGACCAATTTCAATGCGGGGACACCTCGGCAACAATGCTCGTCCTGTTTCTTGCTCGCCATAAAAGGAGACAGTATCGCTGGAATCTATGATACACTGAAAGACTGTGCCCTGATCAGTAAATATGCAGGAGGCATTGGTCTGCATATTCATGATATTCGGGCGAAAGGAGCATTGATCCGAGGCACGAATGGAACTTCTAATGGAATTGTACCGATGTTGCGGAACTTCAATGATACTGCGCGGTATGTTGATCAGTGTTTTACTCCTGATACATTGATTGTGACGGAGGAAGGAGAGAAACCAATTGCTGATATTATGCCAGGTGAAAAAGTCCTTACTAGTGATAATCAATTTGCCACGGTTCTAAAACAAGTCATTCATCAATATACAGGACAAATGTATGAAATTATTCTAGAAGGCCACACAGAATCAGTTTGCGTCACAGAAGAACATCCTATTCTGTCTGTTCTGGCCAATGGTGAATCATTGGGAACTATCCTTCATCAAGTAAAAGCTGGACTTAAAAAGGTTGATTATCACGATGTAAAAGAGTTAAATGTAGGGGATTTCACTGCATTTCCTAATGGAACATTTACACAAATTGCATCCATTAACACAGTTCAATACTCAGGAAAAGTCTATGATTTTGAAATTGAAGATCCTCATGATTACACGGTGGCACATCTAGGAGTAGCTCATAATGGTGGCGGGAAACGCAACGGTTCCTTCGCAATCTATGTAGAACCTTGGCATGCAGACATTGAGGACTTTCTCAAGTTGAAACTAAATACTGGATCAGAAGAAGAGCGTTGCCGTGATCTCTTCTATGCTCTCTGGGTTCCTGATCTCTTTATGCAACGTGTAGAGCGTAATGAGCCCTGGACACTCTTCTGCCCATCAGAAGCACCTGGACTTGCTGATGTATATGGTGAGGAATTCAATGCACTTTATTTGAAGTATGAAGCGGAAGGACGTGGTCGTAAACAAGTGGATGCTCAGAAGCTCTGGTTCAAAGTATTAGATGCACAGATTGAAACGGGTACACCCTATTTGTTGTACAAGGATGCGGCAAATAAGAAATCCAATCAGAAGAATCTGGGAACGATTAAGAGCTCAAATTTATGCAGTGAAATCATTCAATACTCTTCCCCAACTGAATCATCTGTATGCAATCTGGCATCCATTTCGCTCCCTGCATACGTCACTGAATCAGGATATGATTATGATATGCTTAAGAAAGTAGTTAAGATTGCCATTAAGAATCTGAATCGTGTCATTGATATTAATTATTATCCTACTCCTGAGACATTGGCATCTAATATGCGTCATCGTCCAGTAGGACTTGGGGTACAAGGTCTAGCTGATGTCTTTGCACTCTTGAGACTTCCTTGGGAATCACCCGAGGCAGCTGATCTTAATCAGCGTATCTTTGAACATATGTATTTTGCGGCAGTAGAATCATCATCTGAGATTGCACAAGTAGAAGGTCCGTATCAAACGTATGAAGGTTCTCCGATTTCACAAGGACTCTTTCAATATGATCTCTGGTCTGTTACTCCGCTGACACAGACAGATGGATCTCTTGATTGGGCTGGTCTAAAAACCAAAGTAAAGCAACATGGT
>Ga0187844_10003016_pt1 | contig 11459 bp, 7 predicted proteins | sample SpaLakP09_SKY_50_FD_134517 | JGI IMG/M metagenome (GOLD analysis project Ga0187844, IMG submission 134517) | Oligotrophic lake water microbial communities from Sparkling Lake, Wisconsin, USA - SP09_SKY_50 | ecosystem: Environmental > Aquatic > Freshwater > Lake | place: USA: Sparkling Lake...
ATGTAATAGCCCTGATCCTCCTCGGGCATGAAAGCGGTGGGCAGGCGCCAGAAGGCAAAGCCCAGCAGCCCGACCACCACGCCCAGCGCGACCATCGCCCGCCCGCCGCGCCGGATCACCCGCGCGACCCATCCGGCATAGCCATCGGTCATGCGGTCAAACAGGCGATCAAACCCGGCAAAGAAGCGCGGTTTCGCGCCATGCCCATCGACTGGCTTCAACACCGTGGCGCAAAGCGCGGGGGTGAGCGAGAGAGCCAGTACCGCCGAGATCAGAATGCTGATCGCCATCGACATGGCAAATTGGCGATAGATCACGCCGACCGAACCACTGGCAAAGGCCATCGGGATGAACACCGAAACCAGCACCAGCGTGATGCCGATGACCGCCCCGGTAATCTCGCGCATTGCCTTTTTGGTGGCCTCGACCGGGGAAAGCCCCTCCTCGGCCATGATCCGTTCGACATTTTCAACCACGACGATGGCATCATCGACGATAATGCCAATGGCCAGCACCATGCCGAACATCGTCAGCACATTGAGCGAATAGCCGGCCATCGCCATCACCGCAATCGTGCCCAACAGCGCGATAGGGGCGACCACCGCAGGCACCAGCGTATAGCGCATATTCTGCAAAAACAGATACATGACGAGAAAGACCAGCACCATCGCCTCGACCAGCGTGTGCAGCACCTTCTCAATCGAAACCCGCACGAAAGGCGCGGTGTCAAAGGGCACGGTCCATTCCATGCCGCCGGGCATGGCGCGACCGATCTCGGCCATGCGCGCGCGCACCGCGTCCGACACCTGCACCGCATTGGCGCCCGGCGCCAGTTGCACCGCCGCCGAGGCCCCCGCGCGGCCATTCTCGCGGGTGGACATCATGTAATTCTGCTGGCCCACCTCGACCCGCGCCACATCGCCCAGCGTCACCGAGCCGCCATTGGTGTTGGCCTTGAGAACGATCTGCTCGAATTCCTGCGGGTTGGTCAATTGCCCGCTGGCGGTCAGCGGCACCAGCACGCGCTGACCCTTGACCGCAGGTTCCGCGCCCAAGGTGCCGGGTGCGATCTGGATATTTTGCGCCGCGATCGCCGTGGTGACATCGGCCATGGCCAGATCATAAGCGATGAGTTTGGCCGGATCGACCCAGACCCGCATTGCCTTTTCCGCCGAGAAGCTCTGGACGCGGCCCACGCCGGGAATGCGCTTCAATTCATTGACGACATTGCGCGCCAGATAATCGCCCAGCGCCGCCCCGTCATAGCGCCCATCGGGCGAGTTCAGCCCGACCAGCAACAGAAACCCGCTGTTGGCCGCCTCGACCGCCAGTCCATATTGGCGCACGGTTTGCGGCAGGCGCGGCTCGATCAGCTTCAACCGGTTCTGAACATCGACCAGCGCCAGTTCGGGATTGGTGCCCGGTTGAAACGTCGCGGTGATCGTGGCCGACCCGGATGTATCGGTGCTGGCCTCGAAATAGAGCAGGCGTTTGGCGCCCGACAATTCGCGCTCGATCAATTCGACCACGCCATCATTCATCGTCTGGGGCGTGGCGCCGGGATAGGTCGCGGTGATCGTGACGGAAGGCGGCGCGACCGAGGGGAAGCGCGCCACAGGGATCGAGGGCAAAGCGATCAACCCGGCCAGAGCAATGGCAATCGCCACCACCCAGGCAAACACGGGCCGCTGGATGAAGAATTGGGGGATCATGTCTGTTGCTCCCTCAGCGCGCCACCGGCTCATGCCATGGCAGCGCCTTGACCGGCGCGCCGGGCAGCACCCGGTCCATGCCCACCACAACCACCTTCTCGCCCGCCTTCAGGCCTTTCAGGACGATGATCGTGCCGTCGACCACATCGCCCGCCTCGATCTGGCGTTCTTCAATGGCGCGGCCGTTCCACACATGGATGACGGCGCGGCCCGCCGCGTCATGGCCCACCGCCTGTTGCGGCACGATGATCGCATGGGGCATCCGCAAACGCGGCAGGCGCGCCCGCACGAACATGCCCGGAAGCAACCTGTTGCCCGGATTGTCCACCAGCACGCGCACCACCGCATTGCCTGTGCCGGTATCGACCGTCACATCGGAAAACAGCAACCGGCCCTTGACCGGATGGGGCTCGCCCGAGGCCGAGATGATTTCCACCGGGGCCGCGCCCGCGCCCGCGCCTTCGGCCACCGCCGCGCGCAGGGCGTCGAGCCGCGCTGCCGGTTGGCGGACGTCGACATAGACCTTGTCGATCTGTTGCACGGTGGCCATCGGATTGGCGTCGCTGGTGCCCACCAAGGCGCCCTCGGTCACGCGCGCCGCGCCGATCTGGCCCGCGATGGGAGAGGTCACGCGGGCAAAGCCCAGATCGAGCCGCCGCCGGTCGAGCGCCGCACGGGCCTGCGCCACATCGGCGGCGGCCTGATCGCGGGCCACGGTGGCATCGTCAAAGGTCTGGCGGCTGATCGCATCGACGCCGACCAGCGGCTTGAGCCGATCCGCCTGTGTTTTGGCGCGGGCATAGGTGGCCTGCGCGCGGGCAAGGGTGGCCGAGGCGCTGGCGGCGTCCGCCCGGAATGGGGCGGAGTTGATCTGGAACAGGGGCTGGCCTGCGCTCACCATCGCGCCTTCGGTGAACAGGCGGCTTTGCACGATGCCGCCCACCTGCGGGCGGATCTCGGCGGTGCGGAAGGCCACCACGCGGCCCGGCAATTCATCGGCCAGCGCGACCGCGCGATCCTGCGCCGGGGTAATCAGCACCTCGGCGGGCGGGGGTGCCATTGGCGCGCCATCGCCGCCGCATGCGGCCAGCAGGAGAGTGGAAAGGGGAAGGGCAAATCGGAGGTGATCGTATCGCATGCGGCCCCCATGCACCTTTACCATTGCCCTTGTGTGTAGGTTTTGTGGAGATTGTGTGGAGGTGTCTGGTCGCCCTGTGCATGGCGGTGATATGTGCAGGGCCATGACAGCGCTTGCCCTGATTGCCGAAGACGATGGCGATATTGCCGACATCCTGCGCGCCTATCTGGAGCGCGAGGGGTTTCGCACCGTTCACGCGGGGGACGGGCGGGTGGCGCTCGATCTCCATCGGGCGCTGCGGCCCGATATTGTGCTGCTTGATGTGGGCATGCCGCATCTCGACGGCTGGGAAGTGCTGGCCCAGATCCGGCGTGAGGCCGAAACGCCGGTCATCATGATTACCGCGCTGGATCAGGATATCGACAAATTGCAGGCCTTGCGCATTGGCGCGGATGATTATGTGGTCAAACCCTTCAACCCGGTCGAGGTGGTGGCGCGGCTGCGCGCGATCCTGCGGCGCAGCGGGGGCGCGGGGGGCGGCGCGGTGCTGCGCGTGGGGCCGGTGGAGATCGACACCGAAAGCCACATGGCCCGCGTTACTGGCGTCGAGGTGCCGCTGACGCTGACCGAATTCCGCCTGCTGGTGCATATGGCGCGCAATCCCCACCGCGTTTTTGCGCGCAGCGAGCTGGTCGATGCCTGCCTGCCCGGATCGGACGCGCTGGACCGCACGGTCGACAGCCATATCAGCAAGCTGCGGCGCAAGCTGGAGGAGGCGGGCGTTTCGGGCATGCCTGCGGGCGTGCGCGGAGTAGGCTATCGGCTGGGTTCAGGGGCGTGAAGGTGCGTTTCGACATTTCGCGCCATCTGACGCTGGCCATGGCGACGGGGGCGATCGGGACGGTGTTGTTCTCTTTCATCGTCTTCTATGTCGCCTATACGCTGGCCGTGTGGTGCGCGCCGCAATTGTTTCCGCCCGGTTTTTCCGCGCTGCCCAGCGGCTGGGATCTGGGCATCATGGGCGTGGTGACGGGCATGGGCATTGGCCTTGGCGCGTGGATCGCGGCGGGCATGGCGCGCCATATCGTCGAGCCCATGCATGCGGTGGGCCGCGCCGCGCGGGCGATTGCCGATGGCGACCTGTCGGCCCGCGCCGCGCCCAACATCGAGGCGCCGGGCGAGACGGCCAAGCTGGTCGAGGATTTCAACGCCATGGCCGGGCGGCTGGAAAAGGCGGCCCATGATGCGGTGAGTTGGAACGCCCAGATTGCGCATGAATTGCGCACGCCTTTGACCATCCTCAAAGGGCGGTTGCAGGGCGTGTCGGATGGCGTTTTCGCGATGGATGATATGCTGCTGCGCGGGCTGTTGACGCAGGTCGATGGGCTGGCGCGGTTGGTTGAGGATCTGCGCTGCGTCAGTCTGGCCGACATCGGGCGGCTGGAATTGCAGGTGGCCGAGGTGGACCTGCGCGCGGGGCTGGAGGATTGGGCCGCGATGATGGCGCCCACCGTTGAGCGCGCGGGCTTTACACTGGGCGTTGAGGCGCTGGGCATTGAGGGCTCGGGGATGATCGCGAGGGTCGATATGGCACGGTTGCGACAGGCCTTGCTGGCGCTGGTGGACAATGCGCTGCATTATGCCGATCCTTGCGGCTTGCGACTGGCCATCCGGCCGCTGGCCAAGGGGGTGGCGATCCATCTGATCGATGGCGGGCCGGGTGTGCCGCAAGATCAGCGGGCCGATCTGTTTCGCGTCTTCACGCGCGGCACGGCGGCGCGTGAGGCCCATCGCACGGGTTCTGGCCTTGGCCTTGCCGTGGTGCAGGCGATTGCCCATGCCCATGGCGGCGGGGCGCAATATCGCTGGCAGGATGGAAAATCGCATTTCATCATCATGCTGGGCACCGAGATCCAGCCGTAAGCCGACATTTTTGGAAAAATAAATTGCCTCTGGCGCGAAGGATTTTGCGCGCCCATGTCTCTTGACGCTCCAAAGGGGGAAAACCCCGAAGACGGGGGGAGGGTGTGACGCAAGGCGAGGTGATCAACGCATTGGCGCGCAGGCGGATGCTGGCGGCGTGGATGGCGCGCGAAATCGTGCCCCACGAGGCCGGGATGCGCGCGTGGCTGGCCCGTGCGCGGGTGTCGGCAGAGGATATTGATGAGCTTATGCAGGAAGCCTATTGCCAGATCGTCTCGCTGCCCAGTGTGGACCATATCACCGCGCCGCGCGCCTATTTCATGGCCAGCCTGCGCCACATGATGCTGCGCCGGATCAGGCGGGCGCAGGTGGTGGCGCTCGACGCGCTGGGCGAGGTCGAGAACTGGCGCGATGAGAACATCATCTCGCCCGAGGACGAGGCGGGCAGCCGGATTTTTTACCAAAGGGTGATGGCGATCATCGCCGGATTGCCCGAAAGATGCCGCCGCGTGGTGGAATTGCGCAAGATCGAGGGCTGGTCGCAAAAGGACATCGCCGCCCATCTGGGCATGAGCGAGAAGGCGGTGGAAAAGCAGGTCTGGGTGGGCGTACGCGCGATCCGTGAGGCATGGGCCAAGGCCGAGGCGCAAAGCGCGCAGCGCATGGATCAGGCCGAACGCGGCGCAGGTGGCGTCCGATGAACCAGACGCGCGAACATGACCGCGATATGGCCGCCCGCTTTGTCGCGCGGATGGATGGGGATAATTGGGCCGAGGCGGATGAGGCCGAATTGCAGCTCTGGCTCGACGGCGGGCCGGGGCGCGAGGGGCTGTTGCTTCAGGCCCATGCCGGATGGCTGGCGGCCACGCCGGTGGCGCAGGAGGAAGAGCCTGCCACCCCCGCTTTCTGGCGCCGGCGCGGGGTGTTGGGGGCGATGGCGGCTTCGGTCGCGGCGGCGGTGGGCGCGGCATTGTGGCTGGATGCGCGCAGCACATTTGCCACGCGATTGGGCGAGATCCGCCGCGTGCCTTTGGCCGATGGCAGCGTGATGACGATCAATTCGGGGTCCGAACTGACCGTGCGGATGGCGCGCGGCAGCCGCGAGGTCGAAATAGCGCAGGGCGAGGCATGGTTCGATGTGGCCAAGGATGCCACGCGCCCGTTCACCGTCGCGGCGGGCAAGGTGCGCGCCCGCGCGGTGGGCACGGCCTTTTCGGTGCGGCGGCGCGAGACGGGCGTCGAGGTGCTGGTGACAGAGGGTGTGGTGGAGAGTTGGTCGGAAGGCGATGAGAGCCTGCGCTTGCGGCTGGTGGCGGGCGAAAGGGCCTTGCTGAGCGATACGGCGGTGGTCCATCATGAAAGCGACCGCGCATCAGCGGTGGACCGGACGCTGGCGTGGCGCAGCGGGATGATTGATCTGAATGGCACCAGCCTGAGCGAGGCGGCGGATGAATTCAACCGCTATAACCAGCGCCAGATCATCATTGCCGATCCGGCGGTGGCCGATGAGCAATTCGACGGACTGTTCCGTATCAATGATCCGCAAGGTTTTGCCCAAGCGGTGAAGGCCAGTCTTAACGTCGGGATTGACGAGAGCGATCCGCGCGTGATCCGTTTGACAAAATCACAATAATGAATGGAGAGTGAATTTTTGACGAAGGATTTTTATTCGTCATGTCTCTTTAAGGTTGCTGACAAAAGCAAACAATGAAAGCCGGGATATTCGGGAGGGATTGATGATGTATTCCACAATGCGTGGAGCTTTTCTTGCGTCTTGCGCGATGGTGAGCGTGGTTGCCATGCCCGCCCATGCCGCAGGCCAGACGCGGCAATTTGCCATCGAGGCGCAATCGGCCACCACCGCGATTGGCGCGCTGGGCCATCAGGGCGATGTACAGATCATCGCCCCGCGCAAATTCACCCAGACCGTGCGCACCAATGCCGTGCGCGGCGATATGACCGTGGATGAGGCGCTGGGCCGGATGCTGGCCGGGACCGGTTTGATGGCGCAGCAGATCGGGCCGCATTCCTACGCCATCACCGCCCGTCCGCAGGCGCCCGTATTGCAACCTATTCGCGCCGTTTCCGCCAGCCCCGTGCCCGCGCTGATAACCGGTGAGCGCGCCGACATGGCCGCCAGCGCGCCGATGCAGGCCGAGGCCCAAGCCGAAACCCCCGCGCCCGACATTATCGTCAAAGGCTTTCGCCGCACGCTGATGAAGGCGCAGGACATCAAGCGTTCCGCCGTCAACCTGACCGAGAGCATCGTGGCCGAAGATATGGCCAAGATGCCCGATCTCAACCTGTCGGAATCGATTCAGCGCCTGCCGGGCGTTGCCATCACCCGCGAAGGCGGCGAGGGTCGCAATATCACCCTGCGCGGTTTTTCGCCCGATTTCACCCGCACGACATTGAACGGCATGGAGGTTCCGGCCAGTTCCGACGGGCTGGATTCGGGCGGCTTCACGCTCAATGCGGGGCGGGCCTTTGACTTTCACGTCTTCGCCTCGGAATTGTTCAACCGGATTGATGTGAACAAGACCCAGCGCGCCTCCATCGAGGAAGGCGGGATTGCCGGGACGGTCGATCTCTATTCGGCCAAGCCTTTCGATTTCAAAGGCTTTCATTTTGTCGCCAGCGGGCAGGGCGGCTATAATACGATGACCCGCCAGATCGACCCGCGCCTGACGGTGATGGTGTCGAACACCTTTGCCGATGACCGCATCGGCGTGCTGGTTTCGGCGGCCTATTCCAAGCGCACCGTCTATCAGGAAGGCTTTTCCAGCGTGCGCTGGACCTCGCCCTTTATCAATGGCGATAGCTGGGCCAACAGTAACCCGAAGGTGACTGGAACCCCGGTCAATTGCGGCGCGGCCAAGGCGACCGATTGCCTCTGGGCGCCGCGTCTGCCGCGCGCGGATTTCTTTGGCAATGACCAAAAGCGTCTGGGGGTGACCGGATCGCTTCAGGTCAAGCCCAATGACCGGATGCTGATCAGCTTTGACGTCCTCTATTCGCAGCTCGACAATGACCGCTACAGCTATAATTCGATGGAATGGTTGCTGACCCATGGCGCGCCTGGCAATTTCGTCGGCCAGACCCCGTTGTCCTTCACGGTCGCGCCCGATGGCAAGCAATTGATCGCCGCATCCTTCAACGATGTGACATCATGGTATGAAAGCCGTCACCAGACTTCGTTGTCGAAATTTCAGCAATATGTGCTCTCGGGCGACTATCGCTTTTCCGACAAGCTGAAGTTTGACGCTATGGCGGGCACTGCGCGCGATGCGGCGGACCGCACCGAATTGCGCTTCTATGCCCGCTCCAGCCCGCATTACTATGCCTATGACTATACCGGCGATCCCGATATCGCCAAGGTCAGCTATGGCAGTTATGATCCGAACAATGTGGCCAATTATATCAATGCGCTGACGGCGGCGAACCGGCTGAACAATGTGGTGAAGGACAATTTCACCTCCAAGGCCAATCTGACCTATACCGACAACAAGTTCAACGCGAAGATCGGCGTGGCCTTCAACCGCCGCATGGTGCGTTACAGCGAGGCACAGGGCGATTTGCCCACTTTCACGCCTTCCTCCTATATGAAGGCCTTTCCCATCGCCCATTTTGGTGATGGCGTGGCTTCGGGTGGGCTGCCGACCTTTGCGGTGATGGATTTCGCCGCGATTGCCCGTTCGGGGCTGATCTCGCCCAATTATGTCGACAATACCAGCGCGGGCTGGACCGTGATCGAAAAGACGATGGGCGGCTATGGCGAAGTCAACGGCGAGTTTGACATCGGTGGCATGACCCTGCGCGGCAATGCGGGCGCGCGTTATGTGCGCACGGATCTGGCCTCGCGCGCGGTGATCGCCGGGTCGCCGGTGCAGGTGGAACGCTCTTATGGCAATTTCCTGCCTGCGGCCAATCTGGTGCTGAACATCACGCCGGAATTGCTGGCGCGCTTTTCCTATGCGCGCTCGATGACGCGGCCGGGCCTGTCCTCGCTCAATATTGCCAGTCCGACCTTTGAATATACCACGCGCACGGTCGGCAATCTGGGCAATCCGGAACTGAAACCCTATCAGTCGAATGATTTCGATGTGAACGTGGAATATTACTTCGGCAAGGGCGGCCTGATTGCGCTGGGCGCGTTTAAGAAGGATATTGTCACCTCGCTGACCAATTCGGTGGTGACCAAGGCGGTGCCGCAGGAATTCTGGGCCGCGATCTATGCCGATCCGCGTTACAGCGCCTCCTATCAGGCCGATCCGGCCAAGGTGCCCTATACGTTCTATACGACGGTCAACGCGCCGGGCGGCAATAGCGTCAAGGGGCTGGAGGTTACGCTCAACGTGCCTTTCACCTTCCTCAAAGGCTGGTGGTCGAGCTTTGGCATCGCCTCGAACTACACCCATGTTTCGGCGCGCGATTCCACGGGTCTTTCGCCCAATTCGTATAATTTCACCGGCTATTATGACACCGGTAAACTTGGGGTGCGCGTCTCGATCAACAAACGCGACGATTACCTGCTCAGCCAACCGGGCGGCAATGGCCATGTGCAGGAGCGCAAATATGGCCCGACGCAGGTCGACTTCTCGGCCTATTACAACCTGACCAAGCGATTGAGCCTTAATATTCAAGGCATTAACATCACCAATGAGAAGGAGCGCATCTATGGCACCGGCGATGGCACGCAATATCTGACCCGGGAATATAGCAAGACCGGGGCGCAGTGGTTTGTTGGTGCGCGGTATCAGTTCTAAAATTGTGTCCGGATATGACTCCCAAAAACTCCCATATCCGGGCATGAAAGGGGGCCGCCGGCGCGCATTGCGTTGGCGGTCCCCGTTTTCATCGGGGCATGAGGAGAAGTCTGTTGCGTTTTGACACCGGTTTCCTTCTTGCGTGCCTGGCCTTTTTCTCCGTGCCCGCCCATGCGCATGAGGTGGATGAAAGTTACAGCATCGCGCGCCGCTTTGCCCAATATGGCGCGCAATATCCCGGCATCCGCTGGCCCGCCATCGCGCCGCAAACCGGGCAACAGATCCTGCCAGACCGCGTGTACAAGACCATGGGTGAGCGCGACCTGCTGATCGACATCTTCCGTCCCGCCCGGTCGCGCGGCCTTGGCATTGTGCTGGTCCATGGCGGGGCATGGCGTTCGGGCGCGCGCAGTCATTTTTACCCCATCGCCAATCTGCTGGCACAGCGCGGGTTTACCGTGTTCATCCCGCAATACCGCCTCTCGCCCGAGGCGCCCTATCCGGCGGGCGCGCAGGATATTCACGATGCGATGGTCTGGGCGCAGGCCCATGCGGGGGACTATGGCGTGAGGCCTGATCGCATCGCGCTGGGCGGGGCATCATCGGGGGGGCAACTGGCCTCGCTGGTGGCCTATGGCGATGGCCTGTTCGGGACGGAGGCTCATCCCTATGCGTTGATCGACATGGATGGCATGCTCGATTTCACCACGCCCGATGCGCTGAAATTTGAAAATGCCGCTGGGGTTTCCTCCTCGGCGGCCAAATGGCTGGGCGGGTCGTATGAGCAGGCCCCCGACCGTTGGCGCGAGGCGAGCGCGGCCAGCCATGTCGGAGCGCATTCGCCGCCCACGCTGATTATCAGCAGCGGCAATCCGCGCTTCACCCAAGGCAAAGACAAGGTGCTGGCCGAACTGGCGCGGCACAAGATTCCCTCGCGCTGGTTCGCCTTTCCCAAAGCGCCCCATGATATCTGGTTTTTCGACCCCTATCTGACGCAAACCGCCGATCAGATCGCCCGCTTCCTGCAATCGCTGCCCCAACGCTGAAAAAGAGGCCCCATGCTTGCTTCGCTCCTGCTTGCCGCCGCGCTGACGCCCACGCAATATGATGTTCGCCCCTCTTGCGGCGCTCAACCCGCGCCTTGCTATACACGCATCCAATCCGCGCTGGATGCCGCCGCGCGGGACAAGAGCGAGCATTGGATCACGATCCATGTGGCTCCCGGTGCCTATCCCGAAAAGCCGGTGATCGCGCGGCCCCGCCTGCGCCTGATCGGTGCGGGCATGGCCAAAACCCGCATCCATTTCGGCGCAGTGGCGCAAACGGCGAAGGACTATCACCGCAATGGCTGGGGCACGCCCGGTTCGGCCACGTTGACCATTGACGCCGATGAGGTCGAGGTGCGCGGCGTCACCATCGAGAACACCTATGACTATCTGGCCAATGATCGCATCGCCTATGGCAATCCCGCGCGCATCGGCAATCCGCAGGCCGCCGCCGTCCTGTTCGACATTCATGCCGACCGGGTGCTGATGAGCCGCGTGGCCATGCTGGGCTATCAGGATACCGTGTTTACCAATGGCGGGCGGGCGCTGGTGCAGGACAGCCTTATCGCGGGCAATATCGACTTCATCTTCGGCAACGGCCAATTGCTGATCGAACATAGCGAAATCCGCAGCCGCCCCCGCGCCCAGCCGCCCGGCCCTGATGGGTTTCAGTCCTATGTCGCCGCGCCCTCGACGCCTTTGTCGCAGCCGACCGGGATCGTGTTCTATGCCTCACGTCTGACGCGCGAGGCGGGCGTGCCCGATGGCGCAGTGGCGCTGGGGCGGCCTTGGCATCCCACCACGCGTTTTGCCGATGGGCGCTATGCCGATCCCTCGGCGGTGGGGATGGCGCTTTATATCGATTGCTTCATGGACCGCCATATTCATCCCGACCGCTGGACGACGATGAACGGCACATCACGCGATGGCGCCA
>Ga0187844_10003018_pt1 | contig 11458 bp, 9 predicted proteins | sample SpaLakP09_SKY_50_FD_134517 | JGI IMG/M metagenome (GOLD analysis project Ga0187844, IMG submission 134517) | Oligotrophic lake water microbial communities from Sparkling Lake, Wisconsin, USA - SP09_SKY_50 | ecosystem: Environmental > Aquatic > Freshwater > Lake | place: USA: Sparkling Lake...
GAACGATGCCGCGGCCTGGGGTGTGTACTCCTGGCAAGGCCCGGTCAAGCCCAGCGTCACCTGGATCACCGACCGTTTCCTGTTCGACAAGACCGACAGCTACGGCGGCTACGTCGATATCCCGCTCGATCCGGCCGTCACGGAATTCAAGTTTCTGGTCACCGATGGCAGCGGCAACAAGAATTGCGGCAACGACCAGGTCCTGGCCATCGCCGCCACCATTGCCACCAAGGGCCAGGAAATCTGGCTGGCGCCCGGCGACTGCACCCTGCACACCAGCGCGCCGGTGATCTCGGCGGCGAAATTGAATGAAGCCTCGGCTTACTGGCTCAGCAGCACGACCCTGGCCTGGCCGGGCGCCTCCGCCAGCGGCAGCTTCAAGCTGTATTACGCCGCCAATGCCGGCATGCGCGGCAGCGCCAGCGGCATCGATGGCGCCGACGGCAGCTACACCCTGGCCCTCGATACGGCCATGCCGGCCGCGCTGCAAACCCGCTTCCCGCACCTGAAGACGGCAGTCTCGCTCAGCCTGCCGGGCGTGGATGCCGCCACCGCGAAAACCCGCCTCAAGGGCCAGCTGGTGCTGGCGCAGTTCGACGCGGCAAGATGGTCCAGGCCGTGTCGGTCCAGACCGCCGGCGTGCTCGACGATCTGTACGCCGCGGCGGCAGCCAATATCGCCTTCGGCCCCAGCTTCAACAGCGCCGGCATCCCCACCATCCGGGTCTGGGCGCCGACCGCCAAGACGGTCAAGCTGAACCTGTACGCGGCGACCACCGGCAGGTTCGACATGGTCGAAGACACGGCCAGCGGCACCTGGAGCTATACGGCGCCCGACGCCAGCGCCGTCAACAGCGCGTATTACACCTTCAACGTCACCGTATTTTCACGCAACGCCGGCAATGCGGTGATCACCACGGAAGCCACCGACCCGTATTCGGTGAGCACCAATGCGAATGGCCGGCGCAGCTTCCTGGCCAACCTGGCCAGCGCCGCCACCAAGCCGGCCGGCTGGGACGGCCATGCCATCCCGGCCCTGGCGCATGCCACCGATATCAGCCTGTACGAGCTGCATGTGCGCGACTTCAGCGCCAGCGACGCAACCGTGCCGGCCGCGCGCAAGGGCAAGTACCTGGCCTTCACCGATCCGGCCACGGCGGGCATGAAACACCTGGCCTTGCTGCGCCAGGCCGGCCTGACCCATATCCATTTGCTGCCGACGGCCGACATGGGCTCGATCGACGAGTTGAACTGCACCACGCCGCTCATTCCCGCCGGCGCCGCCGACGGCGAGCAGCAGCAAGCCGCCGTGGCCGCCACGCGCAACAGCGATTGCTTCAACTGGGGCTACGATCCGCAGCATTACAATGTGCCCGAAGGCGTGTACGCCAGCGACGCCAACGATGGCCTGGTGCGCATCCGCGAATACCGCGCCATGGTCAAGGCCCTGCATGAGAGCGGCCTGCGGGTGGCGATGGACGTGGTGTACAACCACACCGCGGCCGCCGGCCAGGACGAGAAATCCGTACTCGACAAGCTGGTGCCCGGTTATTACTACCGGACCAATGCCACCGGCGGCATCACCGGCGACAGCTGCTGCGCCGACACCGCGCCCGAAAACGCCATGATGGGCAAGCTGGTCGTCGATTCGCTCAGGCTGTGGACCACCGCCTACCAGGTCGACAGCTTCCGCTTCGACATCATGGGCATGCTGCCCCTGGCCGTGCTCACGCGCGCCCAGGCCGAGCTCGATGCCGCGGCCGGCCGCCCGATCTACCTGTACGGCGAAGGCTGGAATTTCGGCACCGTGGAAAACGACAGCCGCTTCGTGCAGGCGCGCCAGGCGAACATGGCGGGCACCGGCATCGGCACCTTCAACGACCGCCTGCGCGATGCGGTGCGCGGCGGCGGCTGCTGCGATACCGGCACGGCCGTCATCAGCGAGCAAGGCTTCATCAATGGCGCCTTCCTCGATCCGAATGCGCGCAGCAGCCAGAGCGCGAACGACTTGCTGCGCATGGCCGACCTGGTGCGCGTGGGCCTGTCGGGCAGCCTGAAAACCTACCGCCAGACCGACCGTTTCGGCGCCAGCAAGACCAATGCCGAGATCGACTATTTCGGGATGGGCGCCGGCTATGTGGGCATGCCGCAGGAAACCATCAACTACATCGAAGCGCATGACAACCAGACGCTGTTCGACATCAACGCCTTCAAGCTGCCTGCCGCCACCAGCAGCGCCGACCGGGTGCGGGTGCAGAACCTGGGCAATGCGATCACCCTGCTGTCGCAAGGGATTCCCTTCATCCATGCCGGCCAGGAATTGCTGCGCTCGAAGTCGCTCGACCGCGACAGCTACAATGCGGGCGACTGGTTCAATGCCCTCGATTTCAGCTACCAGAGCAACAACTTCGGGGTGGGCTTGCCGTCCGCCGAGAAGAACCAGGAAAGCTGGTCGCTGATGCGCCCGGTGCTGGTCAATCCGCTGGCCAAGCCGGCGCCGGCCCAGATCCTGGCCACGCGCAACAACTTCATCGACATGCTGGCCATCCGCAGCGACAGCAGCCTGTTCCGCCTGCGCACGGCCGACGAGGTGTCGCAGCGCCTGCGCTTCTACAATGTGGGACCGGCCCAGGTGCCGGGCGTGATCGTGCTGCGCATCGATGGGCAGACGCCAGCCTACCCGGGCGCGAAGTACAAGAGCGTGGTGGTGGTGTTCAATGCGGACAAGGCCGCCACGACCCTGACCGTTGGCGAACTCAAGGGCCTGGGACTGGCGCTGCATCCGGTCCAGCTGGCGTCGGCGGCCGACGCCGTGGTCAAGACCGCCAGCTACAACAACACCACCGGCGCCTTCAGCATTCCGGCAAGGACGACGGCGGTGTTCGTGGAGTAATCAGCCTTCGCTGACGATGCGGTTGATCAGGGCGCCCTGCACATCGTCGGCCAGTTCGTTCGATACCTGGCAGGTACCGGCGTTCTCGTGCCCGCCGCCACCGTACTCGAGCATGAGCGCACCGATATTGGTGCGCGAGGTCCGGTTCAGGATCGACTTGCCGGTGGCGAAGACCGTGTTCTGGTTTTTCAAGCCCCACAGCACGTGGATCGAGATATTCGTTTCCGGGTACATGGCGTAGATGATGAAGCGGTTGCCGGCGAAGATGGTCTCTTCCTGGCGCAGGTCGAGCACGACCAGGTTCTTGTGCACGGTGGCGCAGCGCCGGATCTGGTCCTTGCATTTTTCGCTGTGCTCGAAATACAGGTCCTTGCGCTCCTTCACGTCCGGCAGCGCCATGATCTCGTCTATCGTGTGGTTCTTGCAATAGTCGATCAAGTCCATCATCAGGCTGTAGTTCGAGATGCGGAAATCGCGGAAGCGGCCCAGGCCGGTGCGCGCATCCATCAGGAAGTTGAGCAAGTCCCAGCCTTGCGGATCGAGCACTTCCTGCTCGTTGAAGCGGGCCGCATCGCCCTTGTCGACCGCGGCCATCATGTCGAACCAGGATGCCGGGAAGGCCGAGGCGCCCCCGTAATAGTCGTACACCACGCGCGCCGCCGAAGGCGCTTCGGGGTGGATGATGTGGTTGTCGCGCTCGCCCTTGTTGCGGATCGTCTCGGACAAATGGTGGTCAAACGCCAGGTGCACCCCCGCCACGAAGGGGAGATTGGTGGTGATGTCATTGTCGCTGATGGCAATTTTGCCGTCCTGCATGTCTTTCGGATGCACAAACAGGATCTCGTCGATCAGGTCCAGGTGTTTCAACAGGACCGCGCAGACCAGTCCGTCAAAATCGCTACGCGTTACCAGACGGAACTTCTTCGCTTCAGCAGACATTTTCCAACCCCTTTCAAAGGATGTTTCAGGCCGACGATAAGCCATAATACCGCGCAATATTGTCGCTGCACAGAGAATGTGGGCTGCATTCCAGGCGCCGATTCCTGCAGACTGTCGCAAACGCGGGGCCGGGCGCGGCGCGCCGGGATAAAGTTGCATCATCCCAACAAGATTGTCGATCCTGTAGGGGTTTTCGCAACGCCGGGCGTTTTAGCCTTACACTCGCCGCTTGCATCATCATTGCCGATCCGGAAATACTGAACATGCCAGCACGCCGTCTCTTGCAGCAACACCTTGCCACCGTCCTCGCCTGGCTGCACCGCGCCTTCGACGCGACCTCGACCTGGGTGAGTCAATTGTCGTGGTGGAAATTTTTACTGGTGGCTGCGCTCTCCCTGTGGGCCGCCAATATCTTGCAGGATGAATTGTTTTCCGGGTCCGAGGAAGTGGTGGTCCGCGCCGACAGTCCCAAGCGCAAGGGCCAGCCCGACAGCAATATCCTGATCGACGACAGCGGCATCCACTTCAATCCGAGGAAGCCGGTCCGCCCGCCCGTCCCTCCGGTGGCGCCGGAAGCGCCCGAACCGCCTGCCCGCGCCGCCGGCGGCGGCGCGTCGGCGCCGGGGCCGGGCGAATCGGTGCACATCGAACTGCCGCCGCAAATCGGCGAAGAATTGTCGAATGCGATCGAGATGGCCGTCGAAAGCGCGGCCGAGGAAAAAGTCACGCGCTACCACAAGCAAGCCTCGACCTGGTTCATCAGTTTCGTGACCCTGCTGATCCTGGCCTTGCTGGCCATGAAAGCCCTGGTCGGCGGCAAGAAGCGCGCCGAAGCCGAAACCATGACGGCCAACGCCGCCGCCGAACGCGCATCGATGCAGCGCCAGCTGTCCGAAACCAAGATGCAGATGATGCAAGCCCAGGTCGAGCCCCATTTCCTGTTCAATACCCTGGCCTCGGTCGAATACCTGATCGAAACCAATCCGCCGCGCGCGTCCGCCATGCAGCGCAGCCTGATCCAGTACCTGCGCGCGGTCTTGCCGCAAATGCGGGACAACGCCGTCGTCACCAACCTGGGGCGCGAGGCCGACATGGTCAAGGCTTACCTGAACCTGCTGAAAATGCGCATGGAAGAACGCCTGATCGTCGACATGCAGATCCCGGAAGGTTTGCGCACGGCCGCCTTCCCGCCCATGATGCTGCAATCGATGGTCGAGAACGCCATCAAGCATGGCCTCGAATGCAAGGAAGAAGGCGGCACCCTGAAAATCGTGGCCGACGTGGCCGGCAACAAGCTGCGCGTGATCGTCACCGATGACGGCGTCGGCTTCGGCGTGGTGCCCAGCGACGGCACCGGCCTGGGCTTGCCGACCATCCGCGAACGGCTCAAGCTCCTGCACGGCGACCAGGGCCAGTTGCACATCGCCGCCAACACGCCCAGCGGCGTGATTGCGACGATCGAAGTGCCCTTCCAGCTGTCCAAGTAATACATTGATTTACGCGCCGTTTCATTGAATAATCAGCACTCTTCTCTTTTTGTCTAGCCTGGACCATGCCTACAGCAATCATTGCCGACGATGAACGATTAATGCGGGACCAGCTGCGCATGCGCCTGTCGCAAGTGTGGCCGGAACTGGAAATCATCGGCGAGGCAAAAAATGGCGACGAAGCCATCGACCTGGTGAACCAGCTCAAGCCCGACCTGACCTTCCTCGACATCCGCATGCCCGGCAAGACCGGCATGGATGCGGCGCGCGCCATCGGCAACAAGAGCAATATCGTGTTCGTCACCGCCTACGACCAGTACGCGGTGGAAGCCTTCGAGCGCGGCGCGGTCGACTACGTGCTCAAGCCGCCCGAGCAGGAGCGCCTGCAGGTGACGGTGGACCGCCTCAAGCAGCGCCTGGCCAAGCCCAAGGAAGCCGTCAACGAGAGCGTGACGGCCATGCTGTCGCAGCTGGCCGAAAAAATGGCCGCGCCCAAGCCGGCCTACCTGCAATGGATACAGGCGAGCATCGGCCAGGACTTGCGCATGATCCCGGTCGAGGAAATCCTGTTCTTCCGCTCCGACGAAAAATACACCTGCGTGCAGACCGACAAGTTCGAGGCCCTGATCCGCAAGCCCGTGCGCGACCTGGCCGAAGAACTCGACCCGGCCCTGTTCTGGCAAATCCACCGCGCCACCCTGGTCAATGTGAATGCCATCGAAGGCGTCACGCGCGACATCCGGGGCCGCCACCTGGTGCTCATCAAAGGCAAGACCGACAAGCTCGAAGTCTCGCGCAGCTTCCTGCACCTGTTCAAGCAGATGTGAGCAAGCGCAAGTTGCGCCACCCCGCTTTGCCATAAGCTGAAGGTGGGCGCGCATTCGCGCGCCACCAACGGCAGGCACGCTTCATGACATTCAAGCGGCATTCGCGCTTTCGCTGGAGCCCGCTCATGTTCGTGCTGGGCCTGGCGGTCGCGCATACACTGGCAAAAACACTGGCGCGCGGCAAGGGTCCGCGCTTTGCGCGCAGCCACAGCGGCGACATCATCCACAACGCCAGCGAAGCCATCATTTCCACCGACGATACCCAAACCGTGGTGCTGGCCAATCCGTCGGCGGCCGCCATGTTTTCCACCTGCGTGGCCAGCATGCAGGGCAGCCACCTGAGCACCTTCATCCATCCCCTGCCCACCACGCCGCCCGACGCCACCCAGGCCTATTTCGGCGACGCGGCCGGGCGCGCCGGACGCCGCGCCACCGATTACGCCGTCACCGGCATGCGCGCCAACGGCGACACCTTCCCGCTGGAAGGCTCGGTCTCGACCATGGTCGAGGGCGGCAAGACTATCAATACCATCATCCTGCGCGACATCACCGAGCGCCAGCTGGTCCAGGAAAAGCTGTCGCGCTCGCACGCCCAGCTGCGCCAGCTGTCGAGCGCCCTGCAAACCGTGCGCGAGGAAGAACGCGCCCATATCGCGCGCGAACTGCATGACGACCTGGGCCAGTTGCTGGCCTCGCTGCGCATGGACCTGGCGCTCCTGAAAAAAAATGCGGAACACGGCGCGCCCGCGCAAGGCTTGATCAGGGGCATGGAAGAAAATCTGCTCACGGCCATCACCTCGCTGCGCCGCATCGCCACCAACCTGCGCCCGCGCGCGCTCGACGAGGGCGGCCTGTTTTTCGCCCTGCAAGGCTTGCGCGACGAATTCGTCGAACGCCATGGCGTCGCCTGCGCCCTGTTCGCCGACGAAGCCGAACTGCGCCTCGACGACGCCGCCAGCACCGCCATTTTCCGCATCGTCCAGGAAGCGCTCACCAATATCGCCCGCCATGCCGACGCCAGCAACGTCACCCTGGCCTTGTACCGGCTCGACAGCCAGCTGCTCATCTCCATCCGCGACGACGGGCGCGGCATCCAGGCCGCCGATTTCGACAAAGCCCAGTCCCTGGGCCTGATCGGCATGCGCGAGCGGGTCTGGGGCATGCAGGGCGACATCACCGTCAGCGGCGACGAACCGCCCGGCACCCGCATCGATATCGTGCTGCCGCTGCATGAAAAAAAGGACGACGTCAATCCGCTTCCGGACCCGGGCGTTTCTCCCACGGAACGCCATCGCAACGCCCCGCACCCCCCAATTTCGTCATAAGCACACACTTTATTTTGCGCTTTCGCCTTTTAACAGGCGAATATTTTGCTTTTTGTACATCGTCGCATTTGCGCCACAAAAAAAGCTTGTAAGGAAGTTGAAATATTTTCTAGTTATACTTCCACGTGATTAAAAGTAAAACTGGTTAATCACTCACTACTTGAAACACTCTTGGAGATTCAAAAATGCAAAAAAATATGTTGGCAATCGCTGTCCTGGCATCCCTGCCCCTGGTCGCTTCGGCCCAATCGAGCGTGGTTGTGTACGGCGTTGTCGATGCATCGGTTGCGAAAGAAGACACCGGCCTGATCAGCCGCACCATCATGGCTTCCGGTAACCAGTCGACCAGCCGTGTTGGCTTTCGCGGCGTGGAAGACCTTGGCAACGGTTTGAAAGGCATCTTCAACCTGGAAGCAGGCTTAGCCGTCGATACTGGCGCAGCCGATTCGGTCCTGTTCGGCCGCCGCGCCGTCGTTGGCCTGCAAGGCAGCTTCGGAACCGTGACCCTGGGTCGTGAATACACCCCGATCGCCGATGTCGCCAAGGCTAGCGATATTTTCGACCAGGGCTTCTACGGCACCAACTTGTCGTCCTTCGGTGGCGGCAAGCTGACTCGCCGTATCAGCAATTCGGTCAACTACCGTTCGGCAAGCATGTCCGGCTTCAAGTTCGGCGCATCGTATGGCCTGGGTGAAATTGCCACCGGCCCGTCGCAAAACCTGGCTGGCGTCTCGGCCGAGTACACCATCGGCGGCCTGTACCTCGGCGCTGGCTATCACACCTTTGAGCGTATTGCTGCGGGCGACGACAAGGAAATGATCCTCGGCGCTGGCTACAAGATTGGCAAGTTCGAAGTGCGCGGCAACTACATGAACGCCGATATCAAGCTCGGTGCGGAATACGAGCAGACCAATCTGGGCGCGTCGTACACGATGGATGCGAACAAGTTCATGTTCAACTACACCCGCAACGAACTGTCGACCGGCGCCAAGGGCACTGGCCTGTCCTTCGCTTACTCCTATACGCTGTCGAAGCGCACCAACGTGTACGCAGCAGCATCGAAGATGAGCAACAACAACCTGGGCACTTTTGGCATCTTCTCGGCCGGCAGCAACTTCGCGCCGACTGGCGCTGGTGCCGCAGGCAAAGATCCGATGGGCTACACCATCGGTCTGCGTCACTCGTTCTAAGCATCTGGCAACAAGTAAAAAGCGCACGGGGTGATGTCACCGCGTGCGCTTTTTTTCATTTCAGCCTGGATGTCAGCATCCAGTAGTATTCCAGCCGCACGATTTTGATTTCACGCACGGACGAGGCCAGCTTCTTGCGCAGCGCGCTGTCCGACGGATACGTCTTCGGGATCTCGTAGCGCTCGCCGTCGGGCGTGGTGCGGATCTGGTAGGTATTGCCTTCCATATCGGTGCGGGCCACGGTGTCGCTGCTGCCTTCCACGTAGGCGTCGTCGAGCAGCACGATGAACATGTCCTTGCCCACTTTGCCGCGCAGCTTCGCCAGGAAGCGCTCCTGCTCTTCACGCTTGACGTGCTACCACCAGAAACCGATGAACACGGCCGTGAAGTCGCCCAGGTCGTCGGGCAGGTCCCAGGCATCGGCCACGCGCAGGGTGACCTTGTCGGCCGGAAGCGCGCGCAGCCGCGCCATGGCGATCATTTCCGGATTGATGTCGGTGGCCACCACATGGTCGGCCACCCCGGCCAGGATGCGGGTCCAGTAGCCGGTGCCGCAGGCCAGCTCCAGCACGGTATGGCCGCGCAGGGTGTCGGCCACATGGCCATGCATGGCTTTCAGGTCGTCCTTCCGCTCGGGACGGTCGTAAATGCGATCGTGGTTGGAGGCGCTCTTGGCGTAATACTGTGCGGATTGTTCGGTAATCATGTTTTTCTTCGGTGTGCTGCTTAGAGCTCGTAATTGTCTTTATTGCCACTCATGGCCGATTCGACCAGTTTCCGGTTCAGGGTCGGGGCCAGCAGCTCGATAAAGGTGTAAATATAACTGCGCAGGTAGGCGCCCTGCTTGACCGCCACGCGCGACACATTCATGCCGAACAGGTGGCCGACAGGGATCGCGAGCAGGTTCTTGTCGCGTTCTGCATCGAACGCCATACCCGCTATGATACCAAGCCCCATGCCCAGTTCCACATAAGTCTTGATCACGTCGGCGTCGATGGCTTCGAGCAGCACGTCCGGCTTCAGTCCGCGCAGGCCGAAAGCGTGGTCGATCTTGCTGCGCCCGGCGAACGCCGCATCATAGGTAATGATGGGATAAGTGGCGATTTCCTCGAGCGAAACGGCCTTCGATTTGAGCAGCGGATGGTCCACCGGCACCACCACCACATGTTCCCACTGGTAGCACGGCAAGGTGATCAGGCCGTCGACGCCGGCCACCGATTCGGTGGCGATGGCCAGGTCGGCCTGGTCGCGCTGGACCATTTCGGCGATCTGGCGCGGATTGCCCTGCAACAGGGAAAGGCGTACCTTGGGATACTTGAGCATGAACGCTTGCACCACCTTGGGCAAGGTATAGCGCGCCTGGGTGTGGGTGGTGGCGATGGTGAAGCTGCCGCTGTCCTGGGCCGCGTATTCCTTGCCGATGCGCTTGAGGCTGTCGATTTCCTGCATGATCAGCTCGACAGACTCGAGCACCAGGCGGCCCGGCTCGGTCAAGCCGCGGATGCGCTTGCCGTGTCTTGTGAAAATGTCAACGCCGAGCTCTTCCTCGAGTTCGATAATGGCCTTGGAAACCCCGGGCTGGGAGGTAAAGAGGGCTTTGGCCGCATCCGTCAGGTTGTAATTCTGGCGCACGGCCTCGCGCACGAAGCGCAGTTGGTGGAGGTTCATCGATGCTTTTCTTGTCTGAATTCGGTAAAAACCTGCAGGCTCATTTTATAAGATTGCTTATGCCCGATACGCATATAAGCAAATAAAATCTCAGTCCTTTGGAATAAAGGCTGAGTTTATTACCATTGAGGCTAGTTTGGGGAGAGTCTTTGGCTTTTACCCCGGCAACAAACCCGAAAACAGGATGCCACATGTATCGCTACGACAAATACGACCACCTCATCATCAAGGAACGCATCGCCCAGTACCGCGACCAGGTACAGCGCCGCATCAACGATGAGCTGACCGAAGCCGAATTCCTGCCCCTGCGCCTGCAAAACGGCCTGTACATGCAGCGCCACGCCTACATGCTGCGCATCGCCGTGCCGTACGGCCTGCTCTCCTCGGCCCAGATGCGCATGTTCGCCCATATCGCGCGCAAGTACGACCGCGGCTATGGCCACTTCACCACGCGCCAGAACATCCAGTTCAACTGGATCAACCTGGAAGAAACGCCCGACATCCTGGCCGACCTGGCCTCGGTCGAAATGCACGCGATCCAGACCTCGGGCAATTGCATCCGCAATATCACGTCCGACGAATTCGCCGGCGTGGCCGCCGACGAGATCATCGACCCGCGCCCCTTCGCCGAGATCCTGCGCCAGTGGAGCACCTTCCACCCAGAATTCCTGGCCTTGCCGCGCAAGTTCAAGGTGGCCATCAACGGCGCCAGGGAAGACCGCGCCGCCATCGCCGTGCACGACATCGGCCTGACCGTGGTCCATAACGAAGCGGGCGAAGTGGGCTTCAAGTTCATGGCCGGCGGCGGCATGGGCCGCACGCCCATCCTGGGCAGCGTGATCCGCGACTTCCTGCCGTGGCGCCACCTGCTCACCTACACCGAAGCTGTCATGCGCGTCTATAACAGCCACGGCCGCCGCGACAACAAGTACAAGGCCCGCATCAAGATCCTGCTGAAAGCCCTGGGCGTGGAAGAATTCACGCGCCAGGTCGAAGAGGAATGGGCCGACCTGAAGGACGGCGGCGAGACCATCACCGACGAAGAACTGGCGCGCGTTTCGGCCTACTTCGAGCCGGCGCCGTACGAAGCCCTGGAAGCGATCGATCCGGCAGCCGAACACCCGGACAAC
>Ga0187844_10003019_pt1 | contig 11455 bp, 8 predicted proteins | sample SpaLakP09_SKY_50_FD_134517 | JGI IMG/M metagenome (GOLD analysis project Ga0187844, IMG submission 134517) | Oligotrophic lake water microbial communities from Sparkling Lake, Wisconsin, USA - SP09_SKY_50 | ecosystem: Environmental > Aquatic > Freshwater > Lake | place: USA: Sparkling Lake...
GGCAACTACAGCGCGCTGCGCAGCGATGGCAAGCGGCTCTGGTTTCTCGACACCGAGGTGACGACCGAGCGCAAGGCCAGCTTGAAGACGCTCAGCATCGACAACCTCGACAGCAAGTCCGAGACCGTGTCGGGCGATGTGCGCCAGTACGCGCTGAGCGCCGACGGCAAGAAGCTGATGCTGCGCCGCGGCCCCACAGCGGCACCCAACGAGATCCTGCTCGTCGACGCCGCGCCGAAGCTGCCGGGCGAGCTGGGACGCTTCACGGTGCGCTGGACCGACTGGCAGATCGCCACCGACCCGAAGCGAGAGTGGCAGCAGATCTTTGCCGACGCCTGGCGCATGCAGCGCGACTACTTCTACGACAAGGGCATGCACGGCGTCGATTGGGCTGCGATGCGGCGCAAGTATGAGCCGCTGGTGGCGCGAGTGACCGACCGTGCCGAGCTGGGTGAGGTGCTTAGCCAGATGGTCGGCGAGCTCGGCGCACTGCACAGCCAGGTCACCCTGCCTGATTTGCGCAGCGGCAGCGAAGACCCGGGCCTCTCCGGCCTGGGCGCACGCTTCAGCAAGCAGGCCGAAGGCTTCCGCATCGAGCAGATCTACGCCAGCGACCCCGAGCTGCCCAGCGAGCTGGCGCCGCTGGCCGCGCCAGGTCTGAACATCAAACCGGGCGACGTGATCACCGCCGTGAACGGTCGCTCGGCATTGGAGGTGAGCGATCTGTCCGAGCTGCTGCGCGGCCAGGCCGGCCGGCAGGTGCTGCTGCAGCTGAAGGAAGCGGGCCAGCGCATCGTCACGCCGGTGGCACAGCGGCGCGATCTGGCACTGCGCTACGGCGACTGGCGCCACACCCGCGGCCAGGCCGTTGCGCGGGCCAGCCAGGGCCGCATCGGCTACCTGCACCTGCGCGCGATGGGTCGCGAGGACATCGCCGACTTCGCGCGCGAGTTCTACGCGCAGGCGGATCGCGAGGGCTTGATCATCGACGTGCGCTACAACAACGGCGGCAATATCGACAGCTGGATTCTCGAAAAACTGCTGCGTCGCGCCTGGGTCCATTGGCAGCGCCGCTCGCCGGACGGCTCGCCCACCTACTCGAACATGCAACAAACCTTCCAGGGCCAGGTCGTGGTGCTGATCAACGAGGAAACCTACTCCGACGGCGAGACCTTCGCCGAAGGCTTCAAGCAGCTGGGCCTGGGCCTGACGATCGGCAAGCGGACATCAGGTGCGGGCGTGTGGCTGTCGGACCAGAACCGCCTGATCGACAACGGCCTGATGCGCGCGGCGGAGAACGGCCAGATCCTGGCCGACGGCCGCTTCATCGTAGAGGGCGTCGGCGTGACGCCCGATATCGAGGTCGACAACGCGCCGCGGGCGAGCTTTGAGGGCCGCGATGCGCAGTTGGAAGCGGCCATTGCGCAGTTGCAAAAGCAGATCGCCGAGCGGCCGCTGGTGCGCGCAAAGCCCGGGGCCTACCCGCGGCCGGTCAGGCCGTGATTCAAGCGATCTGCTAAAACCGACTTCACGCGAGATAAGAAGAATAGCCCCGTCAGAGACGGGGCTTAAATCGCGATGTCGCGATGCTCAGACCTTGCGGCGGCGAGCTGTGAAGCCAATGGCAGCCAGACCGACCAGCATCAGGGCGTAGCTCTCGGGTTCCGGCACGGCCGTCGTGAAGGCGGTGGTGTTAGGCACGGTGGCGGCATAGACGCCATCACCGAGATCGGTCCAGTTGGCAAAAGTGCTGACCGCCGTGCGATAGCCGGCAAACGAAGCCTGGTCAATGCGCGAACCGCTGTACTCGGCATAGTCGGTATTTGTGGCCAGCACGATGGCGCCATTGCCAACTGTCAGGCCGGTGCCGGTCAACACACTTGCGGCACCACCGAAAGCGGTGCTACCGATCGCGCCCAGAAAGCTGGTGGGGGCGGCCTCGGTGCCAAAGAAGGCAAAGACTGCATCGCCGCTGGCCGAGATATTGAAGCTGCCGGCGGCGGTAAGTGTGCCGACCGATGCTGCGCGCGCGGCCACATCGATCTTGCTGAGGCGGACCACGGTACCAGCGGCAATCGTCGAGGCGCCGCTGGTCCAGGTCAGCGTGCCTTCGCCGCCGACAAATGCCGTGCCGTTCCAGTTCTTGTCCGATAACAGGATCTTGGTGTTGGCACTCACGTCGGCCAGGGCAACAAAGGACAGGCCATCCTCGTCAGCGTTGAAGGACGTGAAGGCAAAGTCGGTGGCACCAAAGGCTTGGGCGCCTAAAGGCAGGGCCAAGGCCAACGCGAGCAGAGTAGGTTTGATCATGATTTCTCTTGAGGTTGCGGGGTGGGACGCTGGGCCAGGGCAAGAAGCCGGCTGGGCTTCAGCCACTATCGCCAGCACTTAGACACGCGTCAACGTTTGCGCACCACACTGCCCCCCAGTCGCGGGGCCAGGTTTCCACCTGGTTTGTTCTGCATTGGCGCAACAGGCACGCTTGGAGTGCAAGGCCGCTCAAGCCAGGTGCATCCGTTTGCGCAAATTCAGGCTTGTGAGGTCAGGGCTTGCGCATCCCGGTCATACCGATAGCGGGTGATGCCGACCTGCCCTACCGCGATGCCGCTCCCTCCCGCGAAGCTCGCACCGGGCCCGTCAACCCCTCAACTGAGGGCCTGTTGCCGAGGCTAAACGTCAACGCCTCCGAGGGCTTCCCCCGCTGCGGCTTGTCACAAACAGGGCTTAGGCTAAGCGATCCCCAAGGTTCCACCGAATGGCCCTGGCTCGGGCTCGTCTGTCTCCAAGGGGTGCAACGCAAGGCGCAAACGTTTGCCACTATTTTTATCCCGGATCGATCCCATGAAAATCAAAATCTCTGCCTTCGCCATCGCCGCCCTGCTCAGCATCAGCGCCCAAGCCGTCACCGTTGCCCAGTGGGACTTCAATGCTGGCACTACCAAGCACAGCATCAGCATGAACGGCGCGAGCTTCGAGACGCTGGGCGGCATCACCATCGCCTCAACATTCCCTACCGACTCGGGCTCGTCCGACACCGGAACCCCAACGGTCGGCGGCGGCGCACTCAACACCGCCACCTATGGCACCGCAACGAGCGGGAATCTGTCACGCGGCGTGCAGTTCTCGATCGATACCAGCGGCTATGAAAATCTGCTGTTCAGCTTCGACCAACGCAACAGCTCGACGGCCTCGGCCTACACGGCCCTGTTCTACACACTGGACGGCGCACAGTGGTCGCTGGCCACCTCTTTCCGCTACACCCCGACCAATGCCAGCTTTGTCAATGGCATCAGCTACGACTTCTCCGGGATCAGCGGGGCCAACGACAACGCCAACTTCGGCCTGCGCCTGGTAAGCATGTTCGCACCTGGCAGCTCCAGCTACACCGGCTCGGGCGGCACCTACAGCAGCAACGGCACCATCCGCTATGACATGGTGACCCTGTCCGGCAGCGAAGTGGCTGCACCGGTGCCAGAGTCCAGCTCGCTGGCCATGCTAATGGCCGGCCTGGGAGTGGTCGGCCTGATGGTCCGCCGCCGCGCGGCTTGAAGCCAGCCCCGTCAAGTTCCCCCTCATACCCCTCGCGGCGCGCCTTGCGCTGCGCAAAGCGCGCCCTGCGGCGCTGAGAGAGCCATCGTGATTCCATCGACAACAATGATTTTTCGCACTGCCCGCGGGCTGCGCCTGGCCAGTCTGACTGCCCTCGCCGTGCTGCTGTCGGCTTGCGGCGGCGGCGAGAGCAGCCGCTCGCAGGCCCAAGTAGCGGCCGCTGACGAAGGCCGAGCCACGGCCCTGGCCGTGCACCCGAGCGTCAAGTACCCGGACCACCACGAGTTCGAGGCCGCGCTTGACGTGCCCTTCAGCGCGACCGATGCGCTCAGCGGCGCACGCGATTTCACTGTCCAGCTTGACTACCTCGGCGCGCCGACAGGTCAGCTGTTCGCCTACCGCGTCGAACTACTCGGCCCAGACGGCCGCCTGGTACAGCGCTGGACCGGGCTGCAGACCTATGCCGGCAAACCGCTGTCGGTGAAGCTGCCCTGGGCCGGCAGCAGTGAGCAGGCCAAGCTGCGCGATGGCTTGTACACGGCGCGCCTGGTGGCCTTGACAGCTGACTCCGATCACGCACCGAAGTCCGGCAGTGCCGACGCCCAGTTTGATGCGCTGCTGAGCGCCGAAGCCGAAGGTCATGGTCCGATCGAGCAGAGCTGGACCTTTGCGCTGGGCAAGGCGCCGCGCGTCGCCATGCCGGCGTTCAAGGCACTGGCCATTGGCCGAGGTGGCGATGACGAGCGCCGGCGCGCGCTGGCCGCCACGAGCAGCGGCGGCTGGCCCTACACGGTCTACTACGGTACCTTCCACGGCCAGACCAATGACTCAGACGGCGGCGGTGCCATCGGCAGTTGCAGCTCTTCGCAGGCGGCACAAACCGGCCAGCACGGCCCGGCCGATTCCTACCCCTATGCCAAAAACGTGGGCCTGGATTTCCTCGCCAATACCGAGCACAACCACTACTTCGACGGTTCCTCCAGCACCAACACCTCGGGCAGCGTCAGCGTCGCCAAGGCGCGCTACCAAGCCGGCCTCAGCGTCGCATCCTCCTACACCAGCGCCAACCCCGGCTTCCTGGCTCTATATGGCATGGAATGGGGCGTCATCAGCAATGGCGGCCACCTGAACATCTTCAACAGCAACGAGCTGTTCTCCTGGGAATACAACAGCAGCGGCGAACTGTTTGGCGACCGCCTGACGCCGCACAAGGACTACGCCGCGCTATACGCGACCATGCGCAGCCTCGGCTTAGTCGGCCAGTTCAACCACCCGGACAGCACCGGCCAGTTCGTCATCAACGGCGTCGACTTAGCCTACAGCGCCGATGGCGATGAAGTGATGGTGCTGGCGGAGATCATGAACACCTCGGCCTTCTCGTCCAATACAACCGAGACCGAGACCTCGCGCAGCAGCTACGAGTCGACCTACAAGAAGCTGCTCGAACGCGGCTTCCACGTCGCCCCGGCCACCAACCAGGACAACCATTGCGCCAACTGGGGTGCGTCCTATACCAACCGAACGGCCGTGCTGGTTCCCAATGGCACCGCGCTGAGTCGGACCAGCATGGTCGACGCGCTGCGCGCCCGTCGCGTCTTCGCCACCATGGACAAGAACTCGCAGCTGATCTTCAGCGCCAACGGCCGCATCATGGGCGAGCGCTTCGACAACAGCGGCGTGCTGAACCTCAATGTCGGCTTTGCCAACAGCGCCGGCCGCACGATCGCCACGACCGAGATCTACGAAGGCGTTCCGGGTCGTAACGGCACGGTGACCCTGCTGGGCAATAGCCCGACGGCCTCCATCACGCCGAGTACGGGCCAACATTTCTACTACGCCAAGCTGACCCAAGACGATGGCAAGATTCTCTGGTCGGCGCCGATCTGGGTCAACCAGACGACGGCCGGAGCCGACACCACGCCACCGACGGTCAGCGCCAGCGTGACAGGCACCACCGGCACGATCAGCTTCGCGGCCAGCGCCAGTGACAATATCGGTGTGGCTAGGGTCGAGTTCTGGCTGGACGGCGGGCTCAAGGGCACGGTGACCACGGCGCCCTACACCTTCGCGGTGAACTCAGCTCAGCTGGCCAACGGCTCGCACAGCCTGGTGGCCAAGGCCTTCGATGCCGCCGGCAACAGCACAAGCTCCAGCACGGTGCCCTTCACGGTCAGCAATGTCGGCTCATCGGCCAACGAGACGGAGCCCAACAACACCATCGCGACCGCCAATGCCGTGGGCAACCGGACCACCCTCACGGGCAACGTGGCCACCACGACCGACAAGGACCACTTCAAGGTAGATTTGGCCGCCAACCAACGCCTGCGCGTGGACATGACCGGCCCCAGCGGCACGGACTATGACCTCTACGTGGTCAGCAACACCGGTGCCGGCCTGGCACGTTCGGAAGGCCCGAGCAGCAGCGAGTCGCTGACCTACACCAATGGCACAAGCGCCCGCACGGTCTACATCAAGGTGCAGTCCTACAGCGGTGCCAGCGCCACGCTGGGCTACACGCTGACGATCAGCTATCCCTAAGCCGATCTGAAAGTCAAAAAGGCCCGAGGCCCTTGCAGGTCTCGGGCCTTTTGCCTCAGGCGCCAGTCGGGGCTCAGGCCGTCAGGCTCACCCGGGCAAACTTGCGTTTGCCCACCTGCAGGACAAAGGTCCCGGCTTCCAGCTTGAGGCCTTTGTCGCTGACCGGTGCGCCGTCGATCTTGACGCCGCCCTGCTCGATCATCCGCGTCGCCTCGCCGCCGGAGGTCACCAGACCGGCCGACAGCAATACCTTGCCGATGAGCAGCGGCGCGCCGCTCAAGCTCATCTCAGGGATCTCGTCCGGGATGCCGCCCTTGGCGCGATTGTTGAAATCGGCCTCGGCCGCGTCGGCCGCCTGGGCGCTGTGAAAGCGTGCGGTGATTTCCTTGGCCAGGAGGACCTTGGCGTCCTTCGGGTTGCGGCCAGCGTCCACTTCCTTCTTGAGAGCGGCTATCTCGTCCAGGCTGCGGAAGCTCAGCAGGGTGAACCACTTCCACATCAGCGTGTCGCTGATGGACAAGACCTTGGCGAACATGGTGTTGGGCGCCTCGGCGATGCCGATGTAGTTGTTCTTGGACTTGGACATCTTCTCGACGCCGTCCAGGCCCTCCAGCAGAGGCATGGTCAGGATGCACTGCGGCTCCTGGCCATATTCCTGCTGCAGGTGACGGCCCATCAGCAGATTGAACTTCTGGTCGGTGCCGCCGAGTTCCAGGTCGCTCTTGAGCGCCACCGAGTCATAGCCCTGCATCAGCGGGTAGAGGAACTCGTGCACCGAGATCGGCGTCTGGCTGGCGAAACGCTTGGTGAAATCGTCTCGCTCCATCATCCGCGCCACCGTGTACTTGGCGGCCAGCTGGATCATGCCGCGCGCGCCCAGCGGATCGCTCCACTCGGAGTTGTAGCGGATCTCCGTGCGCGCCGGGTCCAGGACCAGGCTGGCCTGCTTGTAATAGGTCTCGGCGTTGAACTTGATCTGCTCAGTGGTGAGCGGCGGGCGCGTGTTGTTGCGGCCCGAGGGGTCGCCGATCATCGAGGTGAAGTCACCGATCAGGAAGATCACCTGGTGGCCCAGGTCCTGCAGCTGGCGCATCTTGTTGAGGACTACCGTGTGGCCGATGTGGATGTCCGGCGCAGTGGGGTCCAGGCCCAGCTTGATGCGCAGCGGCCTGCCCGTCGCCTCGGAGCGGGCCAGCTTTTGCAGCCAGGCGCTTTCGGGCAGCAGTTCGTCGACACCCCGCAAGGAGACGGCCATGGCGTCCCGCACACGGTCGGTGACCGGATAGCCTGCCGGAGCGGTGCTGGTGACGGGGGCGGTCTCGGGTGTTCGCGATTCGGACATGACAGCAATGGGGTGCAGGTAAAGCCTTGATTTATCGGGTTTTCTTGGCATTGACGCAAGGATAGGCTCGGTATACTCGCGGCTGTTTTTAGTTGATATACCCCCGAAAGAGGGGGGACGATCAAGCATTTAGGCCAGCCGGCAATTCTAGTTGCCCTGGTCTGTGAGCCATCTTTCTCGGTCACCGGCCTCTAGGTTTGGCGGCAGAACAACAAAGTTGCGGGATTCCTAGAGCGTGAGTGAACGGAAGAGTGAGCGGATGATCGAAGTGAAGAAGGCTCTGGCGGGAGCCGAAGCCTTTATCGCGCGGCATCCGCGAGCACTGACCGGCAGCGTCGTCGGCCTGCTGAGCGGCTTTGCCATCACCGCCTTCGGTATCGCGCCGCTGGCGCCCAATGCCGACGACCTGCCCAAGCATCTGGTTGCCGAAATTGTTCAGCCGGCTGATCTGGACGCTCAGCTCGCTGCACTGGCCAGCCACACGCTGGCCCTGAGCCGCAATGAGCTGACCCGCAGCAGCGACACCGCGGACTCCCTGCTCAAGCGCATGGGTGCTTTCGACCCCGCCGCCGCCCTGTTCCTGCGCAATGACCCGCTGGCCCGCCGCATCCTGCAAGGCCGCGCTGGCAAGATGGTGCAGTTGAGCGCCGATGCCTCGGGTACGGTGCAGTCCATCGTCGCGCGCTTCCCAGCCGAGAAAACCGAGCAGCAGTCCACCCATTTCAGCCGCCTCAGTATCACGCGCGGCAAGAACGGCGCCTTCAACGCCACGCTCGAAACGGCACCACTGCAGACCCAGGTGCGTCTGGGCAGCGGCAGCATCCGCAGCTCGCTGTTCGCGGCCACCGACGAGGCCAACATCCCAGACGCGATCGCCTCGCAGATGGCCGACATGTTCTCGGGCGACATCGACTTCCATCGCGAACTGCGCAAGGGCGACCGCTTCTCGATCGTGTTCGAAGCGATGACAGCCGACGGCGAGCCGATCAACTGGGACGGCTCGGCCGGCCGTCTGATTGCCGGTGAATTCGTCAACAACGGCAAGAGCTACCAATCGGTCTGGTTCAAGGACACCGCGACCGGCAAGGGCAATTTCTACGCCTTCGATGGTCAGAGCAAGCGCCGTGCTTTCCTGGCCAGCCCGATGGAGTTCTCGCGCATCACCTCCGGCTTTTCGATGCGTTTCCACCCGATCCTGCAGACCTGGCGCGCCCATCAGGGCGTGGACTACGGCGCGCCCACCGGCACCGCGGTGCGCAGTGTCGGCGACGGCACGGTCGACTTCGCCGGCTGGCAGAACGGCTTCGGCAACGTCGTCCATCTGCGCCACAGCGGCGACCGCACAACCGTCTACGCCCACTTGAGCCGCATCGACGTCAAGAAGGGCCAGAAGGTCGACCAGGGCCAAAAGATAGGCGCCGTCGGCTCGACCGGCTGGGCCACTGGCCCGCATCTGCATTTTGAATTCCGTGTGTCGGGGCGCCAGCAGGATCCGCGCGTGATTGCCCGCGCCTCCGAAGCCGTCACGCTGCCGAACTACGCTCGCGCGCAGTTCCAGCAGCAGGTCGCCAGCGTGAAGACGCAGCTGGCGGTGGCCGAGTCCATGGAAGGCGGCGTCAGCGGCGCCGACTGAGCAGCGCATCATGCGCGCTGAATTGTTTATCGGCCTGATGTCAGGCACCTCGCTGGATGGCGCAGATGCCGTGCTGGCCCGCTTCGCCGAAGATGGCGCCATGCAAGTGCTGGCCCACCGGCACTCCCCCTTTGCCACGGCCCTTCGCGACGAACTGCTGGCGCTGAACAGCCCGGGCGACAACGAGTTGCACCGCGCCGCGCTGGCAGCAAACGGCGTCGCCCGCAGCTATGCCGATCTGGTCGCCCAGTTGCTGGAAGCCAGTGGACATGCGGCGCGCGAGATCAATGCGCTCGGCGCCCACGGCCAGACCGTGCGCCACCGACCCGGCGAATTCGACGGCTGCGGCTACACCACCCAATTGCTGAACGGCGCCCTGCTGGCCGAGCAGAGCGGCATCGCCACCGTTTGCGACCTGCGCAGTCGCGACGTGGCGGCCGGCGGCCAGGGCGCACCGCTGGTGCCGGCCTTCCACCGCGCCCAGTTCAGCCAGGGTACGCGCGACATCGCCGTACTCAACATCGGCGGCATCAGCAATGTGAGCCTGCTGCGTGCGGATGGCGCGACGCTCGGCTTCGACTGCGGCCCTGGGAACTGCCTGATGGACCTGTGGGTGACCCAGCATCTGGGCCACAGCTATGACGCCGGCGGCGCCTGGGCAGCAACGGGAACCGTGATTCCCGCCCTGCTCCAGTCCATGCTGACCGAACCCTATTTCTCCCTGCCGCCACCGCGCAGCACCGGCCGAGATCTGTTCAACAAGCCCTGGCTGCTGCGCCACCCGATCGGTGAAGCAAGGCCGCAGGACGTGCAGGCCACGCTGCTGGAACTCACCGCGCAGAGCATCGCCCAAAGCCTGCCCTCTGGCATGCAGGATCTCCTGGTGTGCGGCGGCGGCGCACTCAACACGGCGCTGATGGCGCGCCTGCAAGCTCTGCTGCCGCAAATGTCGGTGCAGCCCACTGACGCACGCGGCCTGCCGGTGATGCAGGTCGAGGCCGCAGCCTTTGCCTGGCTGGCGATGCGCTTCCAGCGAGGACTGGCTGGAAATCTGGCGGCCGTGACGGGCGCAGCCGGGCCTCGAATGCTCGGGGCGCTGTACCCGGCCTGAAACAACAAAGCCACCCGAAGGTGGCTTTGTTTCTTGAAGCGACTCGACTCAGACCGAGAAGCTGGACCCGCAACCGCAGGTCGTCGTGGCATTCGGATTCTTGATCACGAACTGCGCGCCTTGCAGGTCTTCCTTGTAGTCGATCTCGGCGCCGGCCAGGTATTGCAGGCTCATTGCATCGATCAGCAAGGTCACGCCATTCTTGTTCATCTGCGTGTCGTCTTCGTTGACCGCTTCATCAAAGGTGAAGCCGTACTGGAAGCCAGAGCAGCCGCCACCCTGCACGAACACGCGCAGCTTCAACTCCGGATTGCCTTCCTCGGCCACCAGATCACGCACCTTTTCGGCGGCGCTGTCGGTGAAGACCAGGGGCACGGGCATCGCGTCGTCGCCGACCGTTTGGGTTTCAAGCACTGCGCTCATAGGGATTCCTGACGAATTGACTCTGGATTGCATTGTCCCAGCAATTGCGGAACACCGCAGCCGGCAAGGGTATTTGAGGCCATCCTCAAATGAAACAAGGCCGCAGAGTGTGCGGCCTTGTTGCTTGTTTGCCGCCGGAGCGACAAACAAAGGAGATCAGCGCTTGCTGAACTGCTTCCTGCGACGGGCGCCGTGCAGGCCGACCTTCTTACGCTCGACTTCACGCGCATCGCGCGTGACGAAGCCGGCGCGGCTCAGGTCAGGCTTCAGGGCTGCGTCATAGTCGATCAGCGCGCGGGTGATGCCGTGGCGTGCGGCGCCAGCTTGGCCCGACTCGCCACCACCGTGGACGTTGATCTTGATGTCGAAGGCTTCCGCGTTGTTGGTCAACATCAGCGGTTGCTTGACGACCATGATCGAGGTCTGACGGCCGAAATACTCATCAACGGTCTTGCCGTTGATGATGATTTGACCAGTGCCCTTCTTCATGAAGACGCGAGCGACCGACGACTTGCGGCGGCCGGTACCGTAGTTCCAATTTCCGATCATCATCGTTCCTTAGAGTTCCAGAACCTTGGGCTGCTGAGCGGCGTGCGGGTGTGTTTCACCGGCATAAACCTTCAGCTTCTTCACCATGGCATAGCCCAGCGGGCCCTTGGGCAACATACCCTTGACAGCCTTTTCCAGGGCGCGGCCCGGGTGCTTGGCCTGCATGTCCTTGAACTTGGTGGCGTAAATGCCGCCAGGGAAGCCCGAGTGACGGTAGTACACCTTGTCGGTGGCCTTGTTGCCCGTGACGCGCAGCTTTTCTGCGTTGATGATGACGATGAAATCGCCGGTATCCACGTGAGGCGTGTAA
>Ga0187844_10003022_pt1 | contig 11445 bp, 8 predicted proteins | sample SpaLakP09_SKY_50_FD_134517 | JGI IMG/M metagenome (GOLD analysis project Ga0187844, IMG submission 134517) | Oligotrophic lake water microbial communities from Sparkling Lake, Wisconsin, USA - SP09_SKY_50 | ecosystem: Environmental > Aquatic > Freshwater > Lake | place: USA: Sparkling Lake...
GCGGCGCGAGGCCTTGTGGGAGGTGCGCCGCAAACCGCCCGCGCAATTGCCGCTTTTCGCCTATGCCGGGGCGCCCGAACTGGGCACGGAGGCCGACGCGCCCCTGCCCCAAATGCCCCCGGCCGAGGAAGTTATCGCCGATTACCAAACCTTGCGCTTGTCGCTCAAAGGCCATCCGATGCAATTCCTGCGCGATGCCTTCCGGCGGGAGGGCGTGCAGCCCTGCTCGCTCACGCAGAGCATGCCCGATGGCCGCAAGATCCGCGTGGCGGGCGTGGTGTTGACCCGTCAGCGGCCCGGCAAGGGCAATGCCGTCTTCATCACCATCGAGGATGAGACGGGCATTGCCAATGGTTTGCTCTGGGCGCGCGATCTGGAAAAACAGCGCAGCGCGGTGATGGCCTCGCGGCTGATGCTGATCGAGGGGGTGATCCAGCGCAGCGAGGATAAGGTGGTGCATGTGATGGTCGACCGCGTGATCGACCGGACCGCGATGCTGGCGGGGCTGACAGATACGGCACCATCCCAAACCCCGGCGCCGCTGCACACCCATCCGCGCAATGTCCGCATCCTGCCCAAATCGCGCGATTTTCATTGAGGCGGCAAAGGCATTGCGGGTCGATCCGGCGCTGGCCGCATGTTCGGCCAAACCGCCCGCGTAAATTGCATTTCACTTGCCCCGCCCGGCGGCAAGGCACTACGGAGGCGCAATGGCCCAGATCATGGTGGTGGAAGACGATGCCGAAGTGGCGCAGGTGATTACCCATCGCCTGCGCGAGCAGGGCTATGACGTCCTTCATGCCACGACCGGGCGCGAGGCGCTGGCCCATACCCATGCCACCCGCTTTGACGCGATCACGCTCGACCGGATGCTGCCCGACATGGACGGGCTGGCGCTGGTGGCGCGGCTGCGCGCCGAAGGGGTGATGACGCCGGTGCTGATGATTTCCTCGCTGGGCGATGTCGATCAACGCATTGCGGGCCTGCGCGCGGGGGGCGATGATTATATGGTCAAACCCTTTGCCCCCGATGAGGTGGCGATGCGCGTCGAGGTCCTGTTGCGGCGCGGGCGCGACTATCCCGCCGAGGGGCGGATCACCGTCGGGGCGCTGGAAATGGATCTCATCAAGCGCAAGGTCTGGCTGGGCGGCGAGCCGGTGGCTTTGCTGCAAAAGGAATTCCGCCTGCTCGAATTCCTCGCCCGCCATCCGGGGCAGATTTTGAGCCGTCAGATGATCTTTGAACAGGTCTGGGGCTATTTCTTTGATCCGGCGGATAATCTGATCAACGTCCATATCGGCAAATTGCGCCGCAAGCTGGAACGCCCCGGCCAAGACCCCATCATCGAAACGGTGAAGGGCGAAGGCTATCGGCTGGTGGCGGGCTGAATTTGCGCGTTTCACGCCCCCCGCTGCATTGGGCCGAATTGCGGCGCACCTCGGCCTTTCGGCTGATGCTGGCGCTGGGGGCGGTGTTTCTGGTCGCGGTGGCTCTGCTGCTGGGCGTGACCTATCGGCTGACCCAGCGCGAGTTGATCAACCGTTCCGACCTCATCCTTGCCTCGGAAACCGCGCGGCTGGGCGGCGGCACGGCGGATGAGCGCGCCAACCGGGTGCAGGCCGCGATTGCCGCCAGCACCTCAGGCCTCAACTATTTCGTGCTGATCGATGCGCAGGGGCGCGAGATCGCGGGCAATCTGCATTGGTCCGGCCCCCCGCCAAAGGAAGCGATGAAGGAATGGCCTGCGGGCAGGCTGGCGCCCGGCCCCTTGCTGACCATGACCAGCCGCCTGCCCGATGGGCAGAGCCTGATCGTGGCGCGCGACATCACGCCTGCGGTGGAATTTCGCGCGCGCATTCTGGCACTCTCGCTGACGACGGGCGCGGTGGTGGTGCTGTCCGCCGTCATCGCCGCTGTCGCGCTCAGCCTTGGCCCATTGCGCCGGATCGGACAGCTCCGCGCCGACGCCAAGCGGATTTCGGCGGGCGAATTTGCCCACCGCATGCCGGTTTCCCCGCGCGGCGATGAATTCGATCTGGTGGCCTCGACGATGAACGGCATGGTCGAGGAAATCGAGCGCCTGATGGAACAGGTGAAGGGCGCGACCGATGCCATCGCCCATGATCTGCGCAGCCCGCTGGCCCGGTTGCGCATGCGTCTGGCCATGATCGAGCCCCGCCCGGAAAGCGTCGATCAGGCGGTTGAGGATATTGACGCGGTGCTGACGCGCTTCGACGCCCTGCTGCGCATTGCCGAGCTGGAGGCGGCGGGGCGGCGTGCCGGTTTCGGCCCGCTCGATCCGATGATGCTGCTGACCAGCGCGGCCGAACTCTACGAGCCGCTCGCCGAGGAGCGCGGCATCGAAATCGCGCTGAGCGGCAGCTATGGCCAGCAGATCATCGGTGACGAGGCGCTGCTGGTCGAGGCGGTGGGCAATCTGCTCGACAATGCGATCAAATTCGCGCCCGCTGGCGGAAAAATCCGCCTGAGCCTGATCCGCAAAAACGCTGAACTGGTGATCGAACTGGCCGACAATGGGCCGGGCATTGCCCGATCCGAGCGTGACGCGGTGCTGCGCCGTTTCTATCGCGGCGCGGCCAGTCGTCAGACGCCGGGATCTGGATTGGGCCTCAATCTGGTGGCGGCGATTGTCCATCTGCATGGCTTTGGGCTGGAACTGGGCGATGCCGGGCCGGGCCTTGTCGTGCGCATCCGGGCGGCTCAACCGGACCTGCCGCCAACCTAAAATCCAATTCATTTGAACCTTGCCCCCCATGGGCCGAGAGACACACCCGCAACCGGCGCATCCCCCCAAAGCGTCGTCAAGATCGGGTCTCCATGCTCCAACTCGTCAAAATTGCTCTAGGCAAGCCCTATACTTTCGTGGTGATGGCCATCCTCATCATGCTGGGCGGCACCATCGCCTGGCTGCGTTCGCCCACCGATATTTTCCCCGATATCAAGATGCCCGTCATCGCAGCGGTGTGGACCTACAAGGGTCTGCCCCCCGAGGATATGGCCGGGCGCGTGGTCTATTATTACGAGCGCCAGCTTTCCACCACCGTCAACGACATCGACCATGTCGAAAGCCAGTCCTATGCGGGCATGGGCGTGGTCAAGATCTTCTTTCACCCCGGCGTCGACATCCGCACCGCCACCGCGCAGGTGACCGCGATTTCGCAGACCGTGCTGAAACAGATGCCGCCGGGCATGACCCCGCCGCTGGTGATGAATTACAACGCCTCGACCGTGCCGATCCTGCAACTGGCGCTCTCCTCGCCGACGCTGGGCGAGCAGAAGGTCTATGACTACGGCTTCAACGCCATCCGCCCCGGTCTGGCGCAGGTCGAAGGCGCCGCCGTCCCCACCCCCTATGGCGGGCGCGAGCGGCAGATCCAGATCGACATCGACCCCGCCGCGCTTCAGGCGCACCACCTCTCGGCCACCGATGTCGGCACGGCTCTGGCCGCGCAGAACCAGATCGTGCCGCCGGGCACCGCGCGCATCGGCACCTATGAATATAACGTCCAGTTGAACAACAGCCCCAGCGCCATCGACGATCTCAACAAGCTGCCGATCCGCACGGTGGGTAGCACAACGATCACGATCGGCGATGTCGCCCATGTTCACGATGGCTCGCCGCCACAGCAGAATATCGTGCGCGTCGATGGCACCCGCGCGGTGCTCATGACGGTGCTGAAAGCCGGCTCGGCCTCGACCGTCGCGATTGTCGATGGGGTCAAGCAGATCGTGCCGCAACTGGCCTTGACGTTGCCCTCCGATCTCAAGATCTCGTTTCTGGCCGATCAGTCGATCTTTGTGAAAGGCGCCGTCTCGGGCGTGATCCGCGAAGGCGTGATCGCCGCTGTACTGACCAGCCTGATGATCCTGCTCTTCCTTGGCTCATGGCGCTCCACGGTCATCATTGCCGCCTCGATTCCGCTGGCGGTGCTGGCCGCCGTGATGGGCCTTGCGGTCACGGGCGAGACGCTCAACATCATGACACTGGGCGGCCTGTCGCTGGCCGTGGGTATTCTGGTGGATGACGCCACCGTCACCATCGAGAACATCAACTGGCACCTCGAACAGGGCAAGGGCGTGCAGGAGGCCATCCTCGACGGCGCACAGCAGATTGTTCAGCCTGCTCTCGTCAGCCTGCTGTGCATCTGCATCGCCTTTGTGCCGATGTTCTTTTTGCCGGGTGTGGCGGGCTTCCTCTTTGCGCCCATGGCCAAGGCGGTGGTCTTCGCCATGATCGCCTCCTTTATCCTCAGCCGTACTTTGGTGCCCACCATGGGCAATTACCTGCTGCGCGCCCATGCCCCCGAACATATCGGCGAGCAGATGCGCGAGCATGACGCCACCGTGGGCCATCCGCAGACCCGCAACCCCCTGCGCCGTTTTCAGCATGGTTTCGAGACCCGCTTTGAACGGCTGCGCGGCTGGTATGTCGGCGCGCTGGGCCTTGCCTTGGCGCGGCGCAAGCAGGTGGTGATCGGCTTTGCCGTCATCGTCGCACTCTCGCTGGTGCTGGTGCCGTTTCTGGGACGCAATTTCTTCCCTGCGGTCGACACCGGGCAAATCGGCATTCACGTCCGCCTGCCCGTCGGCACGCGCATCGAGGAAGCCGCCGCCCAGTTCGACCGCATCGAGGCCCGCGTGCGCGCCACCCTGCCCAAGGGCGAGATTGCCAGCGTGACCGACAATATCGGCCCGCCGGTCTCGGGCATCAACCGCGCCTATTCAAACACCGGCGGCATCGGCCCGCAGGATGGCGACATCCTGATCTCGCTGAAGGAAGATCACGCCCCCACCGATGAGCATCTGCGCAAATTGCGCGCCGATCTGCCCCGCGCGTTTCCGGGCACGGTCTTTTCCTTCCTGCCGGTCGACATCGTCAGCCAGATCCTGAACTTTGGCGCGCCCGCCCCCATCGACGTGATGGTCACCGGCCCCGATGCCAAGGCCAACGAAGCCTATGCCCATACGATTGCCGACAAGATGGCGCGGGTTGGCGGGGTGGTGGACGTGCGCCTGCAACAGGCCTCGAACTACCCCCAGATCGGCATCAACATCGACCGTGCGCAGGCCGACCGTCTGGGCATCACCGAAAATGATGTGACGCGCTCGCTCTCCGTCGGCCTGTCCGGGTCCAGTCAGGTGGCGCCGACCTTCTGGCTCAACCCCAAGAATGGCGTGTCCTACCCCATCGTGGTGCAGGCGCCCCTTTGGCACACTGACTCCATCGCCGCGCTGCAAAACACCCCGGTCAGCGGCAGCACGGGCGGCTTCCAGACGCTCTCGGCACTGGGCACGCTCAAACGCGGCCCCAGCCCTGCCGTCATCAGCCACTATGCCGTGCAACCCGCCTTCGACATCTATGCCGCCACGCAAGGGCGCGATCTGGGCGCGGTTTCGGGTGACATCCAGAAGATCCTCGACGCCACCAAGGGCGATCTGCCCAAGGGCGCCAAGGTGACCCTGCGCGGTCAGGTGCAGACGATGAACACCGCCTTTGTCGGCCTGATTGCCGGTCTGGCGGGGGCCATCGTGCTGATTTACCTGCTTATCGTGGTCAATTTCCAAAGCTGGTCGGACCCCGCGGCCATTGTCGCGGCATTGCCTGCGGCGCTGGCCGGGATCGCATGGATGCTGTTTGCCTGCCACACCACGCTTTCGGTGCCGGCGCTGACGGGGGCGATCCTGTGCATGGGCGTGGCAACGGCCAATTCGGTGCTGGTCATCAGCTTTGCCCGCGAAAGGCTGGCCGATTGCGGCAATGCGCTTCAGGCCGCGCTTGAGGCCGGTTCCACCCGTTTCCGCCCCGTCTTGATGACGGCGCTGGCGATGATCATCGGCATGGGCCCGATGGCGCTGGGCATGGGCGAAGGCGGCGAACAGAACGCCCCGCTTGGCCGCGCCGTCATCGGCGGCCTGATCTTTGCCACCATGGCCACGCTGGTCTTTGTGCCGGTGCTGTTCAGCCTGATCCATCGCGGCGATCAGAAGGAGCTTTCCCAAAATGACTGATACTTCCTCAACGCAGGCCACCCCTCCCCCCCCCCGGGGCCTGCGGTCGGCGGGCATCGCGGCAGGCGTCATCGCCATCGCCGTGGTGCTCGCCGGCACCCTGACGCGCATGCATGACAATGGCGAAGCGCGCCAATGGGCCGAGACACAAAGCACGCCCACCGTGCGCCTGATCGCCCCCAAGCCCACCGGCACCAGCGACGAGTTGGTCCAGCCCGGCAATATCGAGGCATGGACATCGGCGCGCCTGTTTGCCCGCGTGCCGGGCTATGTGCGCGCATGGTATGCCGATATTGGCGCCAAGGTCGCCGCTGGCGCGCCCTTGGGCGCCATCGACACGCCCGAACTGGATCAACAGATCATTCAGGCCCGCGCCACGCTGGTCCGCGTCAAGGCCGAGGCGACATTGGCCCGCACCACGGCGGCGCGCTGGACCGATCTGCTCAAATCCCATTCGGTCTCACAGCAGGAGGTCGATGAAAAGAACGCCAACGCCGCCACCCATGTCGCCGCCGTTGCCGAGGCGCAGGCCAGTTTGGGGCGGCTCTTGGCGATGAAGGCCTATGCCACGATCCGCGCGCCTTTTGCGGGCACGGTCACGCTGCGTAATGCCGATATTGGCGATCTGGTCGGGCCGGGTTCCACCAACCCGAACCCGATGTTCGCCATGGCCGATGGCCACCGGCTGCGTGTCTATGTCAGCGTGCCGCAGAAATTTGCGCCGCTGATGCATGCGGGCCTGTCGGCGCGGCTGACCGCGCCCGCATGGCCGGGGCGCAATTTCAAGGCGCAATTGGTCGATCAATCGGGCGCGATCAACCCGCAGACCGGCGCGCTTCAGGTGCAATTGGTGATGGACAACAGTGATGGCGCGCTGCGCCCCGGCGGCTTTGCGCAGGTGCATTTTGATCTGCCGGTGCCTTCGGGCCGCCTGAATGTGCCGTCCAGTGCGCTGATCCTGCGGGGCGGCGGGGTCAAAGTGGCAACGGTCGATGCCTCGGGCAAGGTCCATTTCGCCAATGTCACCATCGCGCAGGATCAGGGCAATTCGGTCGATGTCAGCTCTGGCATCAAGCCCGGCGAGCAGGTGATCGACAGCCCGCCCGATTCGCTGCTGGAAGGCGAACAGGTGCATGTCGAGGGCGGCGCGCATGGATAAGCGCTGGATAGGCCTCCTGCCTTTGCTGGCCGCTGCTTGCAGTCAGGCCCCCGCCTATCGCCCGCCGCAAATGGCCATGCCCGCCAAATTCGCCGATGCCGACAAGGTCTGGGGCGAGGCGCAACCCGCCGTGCCCGCCACCGACAAGGCATGGTGGCACGCCATGGGCGATCCGGCGCTGGACGCGATGGAGGAGCGGCTGGAGAAGGACAATCCCAACCTTGCCGCGATCCTTGCCAAGCACCGCCTCGCCATGGCTGCGCTGCGCCAGAGCAAAGCGGCACAGATGCCCGATGTGGAATCCAGCGGATCGCTGACCCGCAACCGGGAATCGGATGACCGCCCGCTGCGCGGCGCCACCCAGCCCTCCTATTACGAGGCCGATACGACCAGCGCGAGCGTCAGCTATGAGCTGGACCTGTGGGGCCGGGTGCGCGACACGGTGAAAGCCGCGCGCGCCAATGCGCAGGCCAGCGCCGATGATGCCGCCGCCTTGCGCCTTTCCCTCCAAGCCGATCTGGCCAGCACATGGGCGGCAATGCGCGGGGCGGATCTGGAAATCGCGATCCTCTCCGATGCGGTCGAGGCCTATCGCCGCGCCGATGATGTCACCCATCACCGCTATGACGGCGGGATTGCCAATGGCATCGATGTGGGCCGGGCCGATGCGCAACTGGCCGATGCGCAGGCGCAATTGGCGCAGGTTCGCGCCCAGCGGGGGGTATTGGCCCATGCCGTCGCCACATTGGCGGGCATCCCGGCGGGCGAGGCCAAGTTTGCGCCGCTTTCCGGATCGCTGGGGGTCTTGTCGGTGCCTGCGGCCCTGCCCGCGACATTGCTTGAGAGGCGACCCGATATTGCGGCGGCGGAAAGGCGGATGTACGCCGCCAATCGCGCCATTGGCGTGGCGCGTGCGGCGCGTTTTCCGCAAATCTCGCTGGGCGGCACCGGCGGGTTTCAGAGCATGGCGGTGGCCAGCCTGATTTCCGCGCCCAATGCTTTCTGGGCACTGGGGCCGCAATTCACCATGCCGATCTTTGACGGTGGACGGGTCAAGGCACGCATCGAATCGGCCCGCGCCGACTGGGACGCGGCCAGCGCCAATTACCGCTCCAGCGTGCTGCAAGCCATGCGCGAGGTCGAGGATGGCCTGACATCAATGGACCAGTTGCAGCAGGAGGGCGCCGCGCAAACCCGCGCCGCGACCGCTGCGGGGCAAGCCTCGAAACTGTCCTATGAACTTTATATCAAGGGCGCGAACACGCTGCTCGACGTGGTGACGGCTGAAACCGCCGAACTGGCCGCCCGCCGCCGCGCCGCGCAAGTGGCCACGCAACAGGTGCAGACCAGCATTGCGCTGGTCCGCGCGCTGGGCGGGGCGAGCGTTTGAACCAGGGGCGTCATCATCCGGCGAGGGAGGGATGACGCCCTAAATCCATTCGAAAAATTCGACGCAATAGCCGCCCGGATCGCGCACCTTGAATTCCAGCGTGCGCCCGTCCACCCCGGTCTGCAACCCTTCGCCAACCCCCGCCACGCCCAGCCGGAACAACCGCGCATGCCAGCCTTCGAGGTCCTCGGTTTCCAGCGAGAGGATGACGCCCTTGTTCTGGCCCGCCACCGGCAACTGGCTGCCATAGCCCGCGCCGACCAGCGCGACGCAGGACGCCCCGCCGACCCGGAAAATCTCCAGCCCCGGCGCCGTCAGCATGCGCGTCAGGCCCAGCACATTGGCATACCAGTCCGCCGCCCCGGCCAGATCGTCATAATAGAAAATCGTATAGGCCCCGCCAATATGCGGATGAGGCTCGGGGAAATCGGTCACGATCAAACCTCGCTGATATTGGCCTCGATCTGGTTCAGGGCTCGACGCAGCACGGCGATATCGGCCTTGCTGACCCCGTCCAGCGCGATCTTTTGATGGCGCACCGCCGAAACCGCGATCTCGTCGAACAAGACCCGCCCTCGCTCGCTCAGCGAGACCAAAGCCACGCGCGAATCCTCGGGCGAGATTTCGCGTTCAACCATGCCATCGCCATGCAACTGGCTGATGACCCGGCTGATCGTGGGTTGCTCCATCAGGGTGGCGTCGACAATCTGCGACATCGACATCTGCCCTTGCGAGCGCAGGACCGACAGCACCCGCCATTGCGACAGGTTGATGCCGCTGGCCTTCAACCGCCCGCTCAGGCGGATATTCATCAGGCTGCTGACGCGATAGATCTGATAGGGAAGGAAATCTCCCAGCCAGCCATTGCCATCAGCCTCGGTCTCTTGGGTCATATCAGGGTTCATAAGTCCGGCTCCCCCTGGCTCCTTTACGCAATTTGGCGAGGATTGCCATCCAGTGACTCCATATTGCACAATTCGTTTCAGAATGTATATGATTATGAATATGAATGGCGCAGCCCCCGCTTGGCGCCATGGGGAATGTGATGAGCAGCCAAGATAGTAAGGACCTGTGGACCTCCAACCTCGGCTTTGTGCTGGCAACGGCGGCCGCCGCGATCGGTCTGGGCAGCCTCTGGCGCTTTCCCTATGTGGCGGGGGCCAATGGCGGCGGGGCCTTTGTGCTGGTCTATATGCTGTTCATCGCCGCGCTCTGCGTGCCGCTGATGATCGCGGAAATGAGCATTGGCAAAGCGGGGATGGGCAGCGTGGTCGGCTCGATCCGGCGGCTGGTGGCCGAGGAGAATGCCTCGCCCTTCTGGCGCGTAATTGGCTGGCTCAGCCTTGCCGTGCCCTTCTTTGGCCTGAGCTATTACAGCGTGGTGGCGGGCTGGGCGCTCGATTACACCCGCGTCGCCATCGCGCAGGGTTTTGCCGGGACCGATGCCGACGCCTCGCGCCATCTGTTTGAGACGCTGATCGGCTCGCCATGGCGGCAGGGGGCGATGCAATTCACCTTCATCATGGGCACGGCGACGGTGGTGGCGCTGGGCGTCCAACGCGGGATCGAGATCGTCTCGCGCATCAAGATGGTGGCGATGTTCACCGTGCTGATCGGGCTGGTCCTGTATAATGCCATGACGGTGGGGCTTGGGCCTGCGGTCGATTTCCTGATCGCGCCCGATTTTGCCCGCCTGACCCCCGCCAGCCTGCTGACCGCGATGGGTCAGGCGCTGTTTTCCACCGCGATTGGTGCGGGCGTGCTGATGACCTATGCCGCCTATCTGCCTGCGGGCGTGTCGGTGCCGAAATCGGCGGGCGTGGTCGCGGGCGCGGTGGTGGTGGTCTCGCTGCTGGCGGGGCTGGCGATCTTTCCCATCGTGCTGGCCCATGGCCTGACCCCGGCGGAGGGGCCGAACCTGATTTTCGTGACGCTGCCGGTGGCCTTTGGCGCGATGCCGGGCGGGCGGTTTATCAGCGCACTGTTCTTTGGGCTGATCACGCTGGGCGCGTTCACCACGGCGGTGGGCATGCTTGAACCCGTCGCGGCCTATTGGCTGGAGCGCAAGAAGCTGGCCCGCCCGCTGGTGGCCTATGGCACCGGGCTGGCGGTCTGGATGGTGGGCCTGCCCTCGCTGCTCTCCTTCAGCACGCTCAAACACGTGCATCCCCTTGCCTTCATCCCCGGCTTTGGCGGCAAGACCTTCTTTGACACGCTCGACCATGGGATCAGCGAGTTTCTCCTGCCGATCAACGCGCTGCTGATCGCGCTTTTTGCCGGATACGCGCTGCGCCGCCGCCTCAGCGCCTCGGAAACCACGCTTTCGCCGGCCCTGCATTCTGTGTGGCGGCTGTTCACCACGGCCATCGTGCCGCTCGCCATTCTGGTGCTGATGATCTCGCAGCTTACCCGCTGATCCGCGCCCTATTTCGGAGACTATCCCAGTGACCCCTTCCTTCGATCTTGCTGCCCTGCGCGCCCGTTTCCCTTCGCTGCCGCGCCTCGCCTATTTCAACTCCGGCTCCTATGGCCTGCTGGCGCGTGATGTGCGCGCCGCTTTCGATTCCTATCTCGACCGGCGCGAGGAAGTCGGCGCCGATTGGGGCGGATGGGTGATGGCCAATGAGGGCCTGCGCGGGCAAATGGCCGCGCTGCTGGGCGTTTCGGGCGATGAAGTGGCGATCACCGCCTCGGCCTCGGCGGGGATCAATGCGGAGGCATCTTCGCTCGATTATGCGGCCCGGCCCCGCGTGGTCGTCACCAATTTCGACTTTCCCACCAGCGCGCAAATCTGGCACGCGCAGGAAAAGGCAGGCGCGCAGATCATCCATGTGCCCGAGGCGCAGGATGGGCTGATCGCGCTCGA
>Ga0187844_10003023_pt1 | contig 11443 bp, 9 predicted proteins | sample SpaLakP09_SKY_50_FD_134517 | JGI IMG/M metagenome (GOLD analysis project Ga0187844, IMG submission 134517) | Oligotrophic lake water microbial communities from Sparkling Lake, Wisconsin, USA - SP09_SKY_50 | ecosystem: Environmental > Aquatic > Freshwater > Lake | place: USA: Sparkling Lake...
ATGGCACTCCTGATGAGCTTCGTGCTCACGGTGCTGACCTACTACTTCATCGAGAAAAAGATACGTCACAATAAATCCCGATGGACTATCCCTGGCTTGGTCGCTGCTTTCCTCATCACGGGGTTATTGGGGTATGTGATCTATCAAAAAGAATTGAAGGCCCGTCTATCCGGAAGCCTCTTGCAGGAATATTCCCAAGCATCTCAGGAACATAATTTTTTCGATGGCTTCTCGACGTCCAGGTTTAGTGATCATATATGGCTCCATGAGGCGGGAGGACGCGGCGGCAAGACTCTCTATATAGGAGACAGTCATGCCCAGCAGTGCATGCCGCGCATCCTGAAACTGCTGGAGTCGGGTCGCGGAAAAGACCGAGCGGCGGTTTTTCTCACGATTGGCCTCGTAGTTCCAATTCCAGGAGCTACGGGTCCGCTGGAGCAGGTTCAACAGGAAATGACGAAAGGAATGGAAGAACTTGGATATCGACGGGATATCGACAGAATTGTTGTCTCGGCAAACTGGAAGTACTTTTTTGGCATCGGTGGAGACAAGTACTCGGTCGAAGGAATGTCGCTTGGTACGCCCAAGGGTACCCAAAAGGGGGTCGATGTTCTCATGGATCAGCTAGGTAAATTTGTTCGCGCAGGTAAGAAGACCTATCTGATACTGAGCATCCCAACCTCACCGGCGCTGGACCCAAAAAACATCATCGAGCGAGGATTCGACGGATCCTTTTCCATCAACCAGCAAGACCCTGCTCTCAAGCAGCTTCTAGCGGAAAAGACACCGACTTCTCTCACCCACGGGGAGGTCATGGAGATGCTTTGCAAAGCAGCAGTACGCGTAGGAGTGGAGGTGATCGATCCCGTTCCATTGCTTTCCACCAATGGGATCTGCCCCTCACTGGATGATCAGAATCGACCGATCTACTGTGATCCACATCATTTACGTTCTAGTTATGTGAGGGATCATGCGAGCTATCTCGACAAGACTATCCTTCCGTGAGGAAGATTCCATCTGTGCAGGGACCTCTCATCTCTATTATCACTCCGAGCTTCCATGCAGCCGGGACGATCGGCGAGACGCTGGATAGTATACTGCCTCAGCTTTCTGATGACGTGGAGCATCTACTGATTGATGCCTGTTCCACCGATGGCACTCTGGAGATCGCCGGGAAGTATCCCCATCTCAGCATTCGCTCGGAACGCGATAAGGGAATTTATGATGGGATGAACAAGGGGGCAGCACTTGCTGCTGGTGAGTGGCTCCTGTTCCTTCAAGCAGATGACTGGCTTCCTGTCGGAACTCTTGATGCGTATCGTATGGCAGTCAAAGAATCTCCCATGGCCGAAGTGATCTGCGGATCAGCCGAGGCGCTCAAGGAATCGTCAGGCCGCTGGTCGGCAGTCTGGTCAGTGACAGATAGGGATCAAAAAAAGCTTACTTTCGAAAATATTGCCCTTGGTGAGCCGATGATCAATGCACGTCTTTTCAGGAAGAGTTCTTTCGAGAAACTGGGAGGGTTCTCCTTAGAGTATTCATTAGCTTCCGACCGTGATTTTCTTTTGCGTGCAGCCGAAACCGGAGTGGTCCAGCAGCAGGTTGATGCGATGACCTACTGCTACCGTTGGCATGAAGGTTCTAGCACCATGACTGAGGGAAACGAACTCACGTCTAAGCTTTCGCAAGAGAATCTGGCGATTGCAAAAACACATCTACCAGGGGCGAGTTCAACCAGCAGGAGGGCGCTTTGCTGTTGGCATGACCGTCTGACAGTGCAGGCGGCGATGAATGCACTGGAGAATTTCCGCTGGAAGGACTTGGCTCAGGCTTCAAGAGAAGGCATGTCCGAAAATGCCGGATGGATTTTCTGTTTCACCGGGGAGATTCTGCGATCGTTGCCAGGTTTTTTATCTCGCGGAGGGAAGACAAGAACACGGCTTCTGAGTGGAAGGAGCATGGCATGATCGATCACAAGGAAAACATTCCCGTGAAGGATTGGAGATGGATCCTTGTCTTGGCAGTTATTTTTTATACCGCCATTGTTGGTGTCGCAGGATTTTTCGGCAGTCGTACGATATCCCAGCATCTACTGCAGTTCATGGGTGTTCCTGCCCTTGATCATCCCTTCATGGATATGCGTGGGGTGGCAGCATGGTGCGATGCAGCCGCAGTAGGGAAAAATCCTGCGGTGGAGGTTACCTATATCACATTGCCCGGCGAGAAGCCTGTCCGTGACTTTCTAATGAATTACTCACCTTTAGTGCTGATTTTGGGGAGGTTTGGGTTGGATCAGAATCATGCACAGGCATGGGCAATTATGCTGGGACTTCTGTACGTTGCTTCCCTTTGGTTCCTAAGTCGGCCTTGCTGCCTGCGAAAAGCCTTTCTCTGGATTATTCTTATCCTGTCCCCTGCATCTGTGTTGGTAGTCGAGAGAGGCAACCTCGACATGCTGCTCTTCGCGCTTCTAGTTACGGCCTTGCTTGTCAGAAAGCATCCTCTTCGAGCATCGGCTGCAATTCTCGTCGCGGGGTTGATCAAGTTTTTTCCGGTCGGTGCTCTACTTGCAGTCTGGAGAGAGGGGGGGGGGAGAAATCGTTCGGCCGCTATTCTATCAGGCGCAATCTTCCTGATATTTTTGTTTTTTCTCAGATCACGACTTGGGCTGATCGGGACAAGTCTCACGGGGCAATATCAGAGCGCATTCGGATGTGGAGTTGGGGCCGACCTGCTCCGGCATTATGGAAATATCGGAGATGGCAATTACGAATCGATCCGTGGAGTGCTTGTTATTCTGGGCGTAGTCTTGCTAGCCATTACCGGTGCTTCCGGATTCCTGACTTCGAACACAACTGCACCACGAACTCTTTCCGAAAGGATGCAATACGCATTCTTTCTGACGGCCCCTTTGATGCTGGGACTTTTTGTGATGGGAAATCAGATGGACTACAAATGGATCTTCTTTCTCCCCATGGTGCCGGCAGTTCTCGAACTTTTCGATTCCTCGGATGCTATTGAATCGGGTGTCTCAAAGATTTGGTTTGGAGGAATTTTGGCTTACTCCTACTGGACTTTTTTCTCGGACGAGGGGTCTCTTAGGAATGCGCTTTTGAAGCAAGCTGTGATGTGGGTTGTCATGAGCATGACTGCTTTTCTAGCCGGCAGACTCTGGAAAAAGGAGGCGACGAGATGAGCGGGGATGCAAAACCCACCGTAATCATTGCATCGAAAGCCGGGCGTCTCGGCAATCGTCTGTTCCAGAGTGCTCACTTCATGGGGAATGCGCTGGCCGAGGGTTACCAACTCTTTAACCCGGCGCTTGGAGAGTATGCCCATCTGTTCGAGGGGAGTGCGCGGGATCCACTCTGCGGATTTCCGGACTCTTGGCGGAATGTGGATCCAGAGTTTGCGGATTCATGCAGGGAGTTTCTGTATGCCGGCACTCATCTTCTCGGACTAGCTGCGACTACGGCGCTCGTGCCGGGAGTTAGGGTGATCGATATCCGCCGGTTTGACGAAATGGAGGTAGGAGATGTTGATCTCACTGGAGAAGTGTTCTGCAGCTTACTTGATTCGAAAAAACCTCTTCTGCCAATGGGGTGGAAATTTTCCGACCATGTAGGAATGAGGCAATACCGGGAGGCGATCACTCGCTATTTTACACCTGTGGAATCTGTCAGGAGACCAGCAGAGAAGATTGTTTCAAATGCCCGGGAGAAGAGTGATCTGCTAGTGGGAGTACATATTCGTCAGGATGATTACCGGCAGTGGAAGAATGGGATTCATTTCTACGAAACGGAACGATACGTGCAATGGACAAAGGAGTTGTCCGAAAGAAATCCGGGTAAAAAGGTCATTTTCCTCATCTGTGCTAGTAACCCCCTTGATGAGTCGCTCTTTGAAGGGCTTTCCTTGGTAAAGGGGCCCGGTTTTCCAGCTGGGGATCTGCATGCACTATCCCTCTGTGACAAAATCATCGGCCCTCCGAGTACGTTCTCGGGATGGGCTTCCTATCATGGTGGGGTTCCGCTCTGCGTCCTCCGTGATTCGAACGCCTCCGTGGGACCTGAAAACTTTGTCCGATTCTAAAGTGTTTCCAGAAAGTCAGAAATATTTCACGCGGAGGCGCGGAGATCGCAGGAAAAAAATCTCATCCGACTTCATTAATCAGCCGGAAGACCTAGAGAGGTGATGGCGATTTAGTTTCTCGTTGGAGAATCACCATCCGGGGCATCAGTGCGTCGGATTCACGGGGATAAGCCCAGATGGGTGCCTTCATGAGATGCTTGTCAAAGACCTTCCTGTATCCAAGCTTTCCATCCTCAAGATCCTTGTAGAAGTGGAAGGTTTTCGGATCGCTTGCATTCACATAAGTAACCCAGCTAAACGCAATAAAATCAGGATTCCTTAGTTTGAGGGAGTACTCGGTAAAAACATCAGCGGGATCATGAGAGGCACAATCATTGAGACCCTTTTTGATAATCTCATTATTACCAAAGATCTTGGTGAAGCGTTGGTCGTAGCCGCAGTCGCAGGTCAGTTTTGTTTCTTGCACTGAAACCCCTGGAAGGACATTCCATTCTGGAGCATAGGTATTCTCCACCGTCGCGTTGCGAGGGAAGTTTTTCATCGCAAAGAGCTGGGCATCCATTCTGGGATCTGAAAGGAAACGGACACCCAGGATGACGCAACAGATGACGTTATAGAGAAGAATAGCAGAAAAGATCCTTGAAGGCAGCTTATCCGTCATTCGGATCCGTTGAAGGGCAGGCGCAGCTAGCATCAACGCAAAGGGAACGACCGGGAGCACAAAACGAGACTCCATCCGAGGAAAGCTACCAATGTTGATATAATAGCCCAGAAAGACGATGCCGGCGCATGCAAGAAGCGTGCGTTCGGCGGGAGCGAGGACTCTTTTTTTGAGTAGTAAAAGCGTTCCTATAACTGCGCTGGCAAGGGCAATGGAAGCAGGCAAGCCGATCAATTCGGGAAAGGAGGCCAGGAAATCAAGGTAACCCAGCTTATGGGTGCTGCCGTAGTAAACTGGTGTTGTGTAGAGATTGTAGAGGAACTGCTGAACGAATCGATCATGGTCGAAAACGGCTCCAGGACACCCAATCAAGAATCCCAGAGGCACTGCAAGGCATCCTAAGATTAATGGCATCCGGTAGAGTGCTCTCCATCCAGAGTGTATGAATAAGGCGACGGGAAGCGCCGCAGCAACACCGAGTCCATTATATTTGTCGGCGGCAGCAAATCCTGCCAAGAGGCCCGCCAAAATCGAGTTAGTCAGACCTCCTGTGCTAGATGCCCTGATCGAGAATGCAAAGGAAGCCAGCATCCAGAAAAGTAGGGGGGAGTCGACGGTGCCCCAGTGGTTGAATTGAATCAACCCAGCGCTCGTCGCCATGACCAATGCGAGAATGGAGGCAGATTTCTCACCACACGATTTCCTGACGATTCTGTAGATCAGGGCAATGCTTCCGCAGAAAAGTAGAATCGTGAACAGGTGACCGCAGACCATGGTAATGGCGAGCCATCTGTTCGGATGGTCGGGGCCTTCCGGAAAAATCTGGGCAATCAGATGAATCGGTCGGATAACAAGGAATTCTGTCAGGTAGGTGTGAAGCGGCGGCTTCAGATAAAGCCATGCCATACCGTTCGGCCTGATGCCGATGTAGGCAATCTCGTCAAAATGCCAATCCTGATAGCGTCCCCAGGTGATGCCGATGGTGGAGAGGCCCAGTGCCAGCAGCAGGGCCAGTGTCAGAAGATAACGCCCCTGGAGTAGCCCGTGTCGCTGAAGAAAGGTCACAATCGTCATGAATGCCATGAATTGAAGGTGATTGATTGAAGATGCCGCAAGGACTTTGTGAAAAAGATGGCCTTGGTTCATCATCATCGCCCAATCTTTCGTTCATCATGCTGATCAGCGTTATCATCCCTGCTTACAACCGTGCGGACTGTCTCGGTCGTGCATTGGAGAGTGTGAAGGCTCAGGGAATAGCTGATCTGGAAGTGATCCTCGGAGATGATGCTTCCACGGACTCAACGGTGGAACTCGCGTCGACACTACTGCCGGGTCTCATAGTTGCTCGCCTGTCCACGAATCGGGGAGCCTCGGCGGCCAGAAATGCTGCTCTGAAGCTTGCGAAGGGCGATTACATAGCATTTCTAGATTCCGACGACGAATGGGTGCCTGGAAAACTTGTGTCCCAGATTCGATTTCTGGAGGAACATCCTTATGTCAGACTCTGCGGCTCGGGGCATCTTCTTGTAAGCCGGGATGGCGAGCGGATTCCTTATCCCGGCAAGAATCCGGCTGATTGGAGAAAGGAGCTGCACATTGCCGAAAGCTTTCACGGAGCCTCCACATCCGTGGTGAGGCGGGAGGTCTTGGAATCTGTTGGCTTCTTCGATGAGAATCTCCGGGTTCTGGAGGATTGGGATTGGCTCCTTCGTATTTCCCAAAAGTACCCGATCCATGTTCTTCCGGAGCAGTTGGCGATCATCCATGAGAATAATCCCTCGGATGCAGATGGGACGGCGCGGAGCCTCAGTTATTTTCTAACAAAGCACGCGGAAGAATTCCTCGTCTACGGGAGCGGACATGCCGCCAAGGTGATCTCCCAGCATTATGAAAATGCAGCGCGCACATTTTTTCGGCACAAACGGACGGCTGAGGGATGCGCACTCCTCTGGAAGTCCTGGATCACGGCGCCCCTGAGGAATCCTCAATCGCTTGCCGCTTTTCCCTTGGCTGCTTTCGACTCCATTTTTGGCACGAATGTACTGCCTGCGATTGTTAGCGGGCGTAGTCGCCGCAGGTTGCGCTCCTCAGTCCGATGAAGATCCTCTTCTTTTCTAGTTTTGCTCATCTGGTATTACAGAAAAACCAGACCCGTACCTCCGGAGGAGCCGAGTTGCAGATAGCTCTTCTGGCTAGGGAATTGGCAGGGCACGGTCACGAAGTCGTGATTGCCGGAGGTGATATTGGTCAGGCTGATCATGTCGTTCTGGATGGCGTTATGACACGGAATGCCGGGAGGTTTCACACTGGCCAATTGCTAGAAATGCTGGCTGCGATTCCGCGGGTGACTCAGGTGATCCGTGAAGAACATCCCGAGTGGGTCGTTGTGATGGGGTGGACAGCGTGGCTTTTTGTACTCTGGGTTCTCAGGCCATTCCTTGGCTTCAAACTCGATTTCATCTGTTCCCTCGATTCAGAAATTAATGGGGAGTACCGCAGGGAGAACCCGATTTTCGGAGCGCTCTTCGAATTTGCCGTGAGGAGGTGCGACGCCCAGCATTCCATTACCGCAGATCAGGAGAAAGTGTTCCGAGGGCGGGGAATGGCGGCCACCTTTTACAGGTATCTGTTGATCCCGAGGAATACAGAGAGGGTTTTAAAAAAGGAAATTGATCTGCTTTGGGTTTCGCGTTGTCAGCAACTCAAGCGTCCGCATCTTTTCCTGGAGCTAGTGGAGGCCTTGCCGGATGAACGGTGTACGATGATCTGTCCCAGCGAGGACAAGGAGCTCTGGGATTCGGTTGCCGAGCGTGCCGCCAAGCTGCCTAACCTCGAGTTCATCGAAAAGGTTCCCTACCACGAGATCCAAGAGTACTACGACAAGGCTCGCGTGTTCGTGAATACGTCAACGTTTGAGGGCTTCCCAAACAGCTTTATCCAATCCGGTATGGGCCATGCCGCCCTTCTCTCGCTGTGCATTGATCCCGACAGCATGATACAAGTTTTCGGTTCCGGCATTCTCGCCGATGGTTCCATGGAGAAAATGATTCTAGGCGCGAGGGCCATGCTTTCAGACCCAATCCTCCTCTCGTCCATGCAGGAGGGGAGTGCCCGGATGGTTGAAGAGTGGCTCAATAATCGTGTCAATGTGCAGAAGTACTTGGAGGGTCTTAAGTGATGTCGAAGGCCAAGAAAGTCCTCCATGTGATCGACAGCCTCGACCTAGGTGGGGCGCAGACATTCCTGCTGGATCTGGTCAGGCACCACGACCGCTCGCGATATCTTTCCGAGGTCGCGGCGATGCATGGACGGGGTGTGTATGCCGATGTCTTTGAAAAAGCAGGCATCACGGTTCACTCGCTTTCACCTGGAAAGTTCCCTCCACTCTACATCCCAAACTTCTGGAGACTGATGAAAAAGGGAGGATACGATATTCTGCACTTTCATCTCTTCGGAGCGAATCTCTGCGCCAAGCCACTGGCAATCGCTACCGGACACCCAGCGATCGTGGTCCAAGATCAGTGCAATGATGCCTCCCGTGAGGAAAGTCCTCTTTTGCTAGCTGCGGATGCCTTCTGGAACAGGCGGTCGGATCGGGTGATAGCGGTTTCGGAGAGTACGCGCCGTTATCTTCTGGATCGCGAGGATCTTGAAGATTCGAAGGTCACCACGATTCCCAATGGGGTTGATACGGAGATGTTCCGACCTGCTACATTGGAGCAAAAGAGATACGCGCGGCTTGCCCTGAGCCTGCCTCCTGAGAGCTTTGTGATCGGAGGTGTGGGGCGCCTTGTGACTCAAAAAAACTTCACCCTCTTTCTGAAGGTGGCGGCGCGGGTTGTGGCGGGAAATCCTTCGGTCTTTTTTGTGATTGCAGGGACAGGGCCTTTGGAGTCTCAACTACATGCGGAAGCGGAGAAGCTGGGCATTGCTGAACGGGTGAGATTCCTCGGTCATGTCTCGGATCGCGTCAGTCTTTATCATGCGCTGGATTCCTTGCTTATGACCTCTGATTTCGAAGGGACGCCGATGACGCTTCTGGAGACTATGTCCAGCGCTGTTCCCGTGGTGGCCTCGGCCGTGGATGGGATCGCGGAGGTTTGCACCCATTGCAAGAATGCCTTGCTTTCACCGCCTGGGGATCTTGGATCTTTTCAAGATTCTTTATGCCGGTTGATTGCCGAGGAGTCTCTCCTCGAAACTCTTGGTGCCGAAGGGCGTCAAACAGTAATACAAAATTACGATATCGGGAGTATTTCACGGCGAATCGAGGGGATTTACGGCGAAGTTTTGGGAGAGGATTAATACTGACTTGGCATGGGAGGAATTTCCAATCATAGAGATGTGCTGTGAAACTCCGCCTAGCTATCTCGATTCTTTTCTTGGTGACGTTGCTGTTGCTCGCGGCTTGCAGCTCCATCGAGTATAACTCCACGAACAGCCCCAAGATGGTGGTCGTTGTAGATCACACACCCTTCTATCGCAATGGGCCTTTGCAGGGTAATGGACCCGACCTGTCTCTGGCCAAGGGGGATGAGGTTGAGGTTCTTCGCAAGGAAATCGGCTATAGTTTCGTGCGCATCTTTGATGGTCAGAACGGTTATGTGGCCAACGAGGCCCTGAAACTGTCGACGGAAGCCCAATCTGCAAAACCCTCGGATGCACCGCATGCCACCCCCTCTCCAACAGAAGCGAGCGCTGCTCGGGCAACCACGAACATCCCCGCTAAGCCGGGTTTCCGTTACTGACGTCGGATTAGCGGATTTAGGAAATGGGCTTCTGATGAGAAGCCGCTAATTTTTAGCTCACCTTTCCGGAGAGCCGGTGAGCTGCTCATCGAGCTCTGTCATTGCTTTCCAGCGGGCCTTGAACTCCCGGTCGTAGCGCTGATCCTGCCACTCGCTCATCTGTTGGCGGTGGGCAATGACCTTTTCAGCAGAGGGCAGGAATGTCGTATAGCTTTCCCGAAGGAAACGAAGAGCCGCCGGATCCCTATCCCAGAGCGTTCCATAGGACTGCATAAAATCTTGGGCATATCCTGGTTCGGAACGGTCGTTGGGATGCCAGATCTCTGAAGAAGGAGTAGGCAGGTCCAGAAGCAGGGGGGCGATGTAGAGATTCTTGAGCATGGCTTCCTTGTAGGCTTCCGCAGCCCCGGTCTCTTCTCCCGAGCGCCAGAGGGTGAGTCCTTTTCCGAAGAGAAGTGCCGGTTCGCAGTAATCATCGGGATAGTTCCTCTCGTAGTCCTCCAGGGATTTGAGGGCCTTGCTTTCGTTCTCTCCCAGGAGATAAACCAAGGGTATCAGGAAGCGGACACCCTGATTGTCCGAGGGATTGAGAGTTAGGAGATGTTCCAGATCCTTAGAGGTCTCTGCAAAGTGGCCTTGGTGCCATTCAGTCATGGCTCGTCCGTAGAGTGCTCTCATGAAGGGGCGGGTTTCCAGATCGTTCCACCACTCGGGAGATTCCCCCTTCCAGCGGCGTTTCTCACGATCAATGAGCTCCTGATACCCGCGACGGCATTCCGTCCAACGTGCCGCCTGGTAATCAGTATCGGCAAGCTCGATCCGTGCTAGGATGCAGTCGGCATCCTGTTCCAGAGCTTTCTTTAAGTGAGCGCTCTTTTTTCCCGGGGAGCGTAGTCGGCGAGAGGCGACCACTAGGCCGCGTGCAATAGCGCTCGGGGAATGGAATTCCTCACCCCGAAGGCGCTGTGTGATTCTACGGACGAACTGCAGGAGATCTCCCGGCTTCGAGGTTGGGAATGCTCCGAAGGCAATCTCGATCCGGCAATCCAGTGCAAAGGCTTGCCAAGCCTCCGTATCCCAGTCGTCGCTCTCAGCGATGGTGAGACGATCCGGGGCGCCGTGTTCATCGAAGAGACGGCCGAGGAGTTGCTCGGCCCTTACCTGGTCCAGCTCCTCAAGGATTTCGGGAGGGCAGAGCGGTTTGCCTGCTGATGTGGTCACCAGCAAGCACGTGGGAAGATAATATTCCTGGTCGGATGCCTGGAGTTTTGCCAAGGAAGCATGGGAAGCACTAGCCGCATTGGAAGGAAGGGATGGCTTGGGCTTGGGAACAGGCTCTTCCAGATCTAGCCAGAGAAGCCGCCAACTATTACGCGCTGTATCAAGCGCTTGGATCATGGAATCTCCACGGTGAGAGTCTGTCTGCGGGAGAACCTGTCGATGTAGTGGAGCTTGCCATGCTCCACAGCGTATTCGTGAACCAGTTTCGTAACCTTCACGTCGAAGCAGCAGTACTCCGCGACTTCCATGATTTTCCCCTCTCTCCACCAGCGGATGGCATCCAGTCCCTCCGCAGTCTTGCCAACTCCGAGCGTTGCCGTGGCGATGGAGTCCAGGGGCAAGCGGTGCCCTGCGGCTTTCTCCACAACCTCCAGCATGTCCAGGGTGGGAAGATGATGAGGAAGATCCAGAATCGTATAACCCATCAGGACCTCGTAGTCGAAGCGCCTATTATTATAGCCGATGACCAGATCGGCACGACTCAGGAGTTCAATAAGATCCCCTACACGCTTCTCGGTAAAGATCTCGTAACTCTCCGTCGCCGTGCTGTAAGTGACCCCGATGGAGACACCCATATCGGCTTTCTTATCCCATCCTCCCACATCATTGGCAGTGCGTTGGGTTTCCAGATCAAAATAGACGATGTTCTTGGGTGCTGGCA
>Ga0187844_10003027_pt1 | contig 11438 bp, 9 predicted proteins | sample SpaLakP09_SKY_50_FD_134517 | JGI IMG/M metagenome (GOLD analysis project Ga0187844, IMG submission 134517) | Oligotrophic lake water microbial communities from Sparkling Lake, Wisconsin, USA - SP09_SKY_50 | ecosystem: Environmental > Aquatic > Freshwater > Lake | place: USA: Sparkling Lake...
CTTATCTTTACTAACACGTTCTTTACGACCCCCACCACTTACCATCTTCTTTAGAGACTCTTGATTTACAGCATCTTGCCAAGCCTCAACAAGTTCAGGCTTTCCAGCAATAAACTTCGTTACATATTCATTTATATTTCGCAGGGACATATTATTTTGTTTTATTATAAAACCTCTAGTCTTTAAAATCATTTTATTTTTTCTAATAATAAAAAATACACAACTTTACATTTATTCACTATAATTATACCAATAAAATTAACTATATTTATATTGACAGTTTTTTATCAAATAATACCAAACTCAGCCAACTTACCCTTATCTAAAAATTCCATCATATACTGATATGACTCCCTAGGACATCCAAGATCCTTTAATTTTAAAATAAATCCCAATGTCATCAATGAAAGATTAGGTGTCTTTCCATACTTTTTTATCACATTTGCATCTATACTAGTCGCAAACCCAAAATCAATTACATACATCTTACGATTTTTTACCATAAAATTAAGAGGATTTGGATCGGAATGAAATACTCCTATCTCATCCAACTTTTTAAAAATACGTATCAACTGTATCTGCTGATTCTTTTTTAACATTTTATTCTGCTTCTTCATTATATCCAATAAATTTTTATCCATTAACTCCATAACTATATAATTAAAAACTGTATTCACCGCAATTACTCCAGGTGATATACCAACTTCCGCTGCTTTCCTCTGTAACTCGGCCTCTTTCTTTATAAGCAGCGAAGATCTATTTTCTCTAAAAGTCTTCATAGCATACTCTTTATTATCACACTCTACTAAATATACTAACCCATCCTTACCCTTATCTCCTAACTTTTTTATCCTCTTATATTTATCAAACTTTTTAGTCTTATAGTCTTCATACTGCTTAAAAGCATCTAATATATCATCCAACATCTCCTTCTTTGTCTTCTTTATTTGTAACTCCATTTTTCCCGCCAATTCTTTAAGTTCCACATATGAATACTTTTCTAGTTTTAATTCCATTTTAAAGTAAATATACTTATATTTAAACTATATTTTTTATATACAAAATATTATAAAAACAACAAAATTAATTTCTTTTTAATCTCTTGATTTAATATAAAAATGTTGATTTCTTCTACAATATTGAAAAACCAAATGGAAAAATATCAGCTTTCAAAAAAAAGATCTGATACATATAAACATATTGGTAAGTCAAAACATTACGCTGACCCAGTAAGCGCTGGAATAAATTCAGGTTTTGAATTGTTTTTTTTGGCTATTGCTATATTATTCTTATGTTTAGAATTTCTTATCTTATTATATTCTATTAATATCGCCCTTAAATGCACCTCACCAGGACCAGAAAGAATAATGCACGTAACAATGGCTATGTTATTTACAGTTCCTTATGCCCTATTTAGCATGTTTTTCAGTAAGTGTGCCGCAACTACACTACAAAGTTCTACTGGTTACTTACCTAAATTTTAAATATTTAAAAAATAATTATTTATATCATATAAATAATGTATGAAGAAATACCAATATTTTTTGCTGGTGTTATAGCATTTTTTTCTATTCTATATTGTTCCACTAAATGCTACATAAGAAAAAGATCAAGAAGTATTTCTGATGAAAATGATATTACTAATGTGTAAAATTTATATAGACAAATACTATATAAATTTTTATTTACTCTTCTTAATTTTTGGCAAGTCCTTCTTTTCTAAACAATCATACTTACAAAAATATATTTTAGAAGACTCTTTAAGATTTCCCTCAACTGGAACATAAGTTTGAATAGTCTTATCTTTAATGTCTTCCCCGCAATTAGCACAAGACAATTTATCTGCTGGAAATGAAAAAGATGCGGAACTAGCCTCCTCTTTAACATCCGTAGGTTCTTTTACTTGCTTCTTATCGTCTTCATCGTCATCATCGTCATCATCGTCATCATCGTCATCATCGTCATCATCGTCATCATCGTCATCTTCGTCATCTTCGTCATCTTCGTCATCATCTTCACCACCAAAAGCATTTTTAGGAATCTTTTCTTGTAATTGTTTATCTAGTCTCTTTACACTATCTATAAGAATCTTTAATAAATCAGGCGCGACAAGTTCCTGTCTTTCATCTACTCTTTGCGCATCTATATCTTCATCAACATCTACTCCCCCACCAGCCGCTGGTATCATAGCCATAATCTTATTTACAAAAATTTCATTAAATGGCTTTTTAGTTTCAGGGTTAATTTTATCTAGAGGAAATCTCTCTAATAAAAATCTTATTGGAAAACAATAATATTTACCATCTTCTTCATATACTGTAAATTCTTCGTTAGAATATCCTTCAAATATATGCTTATTTTCACATATATTTCTCTTTTCTTCCTGTGATAACTCTTCAAAATTAAAGATTGTTAAATCTTCTGGTATAGTAAGATCACTTTTAGAAAAATCCGAATAATAATTATATAATGTATTTGATAATCTATCTAAAATACCACCTTTTAAATGCCTTAACGATAACACCACATTCTGCTTCATATGATTTCCATCATCAAATAGATCATTATTAAGCACTGTTGGCATCTTCATTGACTCAGGTAAATCTACCAATGCTTTTGCAGTATAATGACCATCTTTAAACTGTGTTATAAATACACTATTATCCTGTTGCACTATCCACTTATTAAAATATACAAGTATATCTGCTATCTCCTTAAAATACTCTCCTATTGTATTACTCTTTTCAAGTATATAATTTGATACATTTTTTATATAATCTAGCTCATCACGATTTACAAACTTAAAAGTTTCACTTAAAAATTTCTCTCCAATTTCTTTAGAACGATCATCTACCTTTTGGGATAATAAGTTCTCTATATTTTTTCTCTTACTCTCACTCTTTTTCAAAAAATACTCTTTTAAATCCTTAAACTTTTCCTCATCTTGTATATCCAAATCTGTTCCGCCTGCAGCACCAGTATCAATATCATATTCATATCCTATCTCAAATGACACATCTCCTATCTTTAATACATTACCAATTTGCTTTCTTGCCGCACTACTACATAATAGAGCAAACATTTTAGCAGCTGGTCTATACCATTTAACTCCTCCAAAATCCTTTGAATACTCTTTCACTACATACAAATCGGAATCCGAAACTATCCACATATTCTTCACTCTCTTTCCCAACCAAGGAGCATTCTTAAAATCAAGCACGCAAAACATACTTGGATCCTGTATGTATTTCCTATTCAATTTTTCTTCCTTTATCATTCGGCCATTTTTATCATATTTATACATCTCATCTAAGACAGGCTTTCCATCAGCATCTTCCAATGTTGTAAATTTTACAAGTTTTTTATTTACCTCTTCTCCATCTTCATCAACATAATACACTCCTTTCTCTGGACTCTCTCTTCTCTCAACAACTTTTACCTTCTTCTCAACAATCATACCCTTATTTAAACCAGGAAAACTCTTCTTTTCCTCCTCTACTAAAACCCAACCCATCTTAATAGGTCCTATAGTTCCTATTGTATCATCAGCACGTGTTAGCCTCAATTTTTGAATCTCTGGTCTATTTGTAAAAAGTAATAAACTCTTATAGGGTGATAAACCACTCTTACGGTCTCGGTTCAAGTAATTAGGGATATACTTTTCAATTATATTATCTGGAAACGATAACAATGTATGCATATACTTTTTACGTGATATAGGTGCGTCTGGATCTTCTTTAAACTCATTAGCTATTCTTGATAATTCAGCCTTATTTGGCTTCTTCTTTGTTAATAGTGGATATATCTCACGAAGAAATTTCTTTATCTTTTCTACTTCATCCGGATTCTCCGCATCTTGTGGTCTAACAAAATCATAAAAAAAATCCATTGATCCCTTATCCTGTTCTAAAAACTGGTTGATATATCTTCTAACCTGTTTAACACCCAAAGAATTTACTAACATATTAATATAATTAAATCTATCTCCAGACCCAGAAGACTTAAACTTTTCCAACTCCTTTAACAACTTTTCATCTTCAAGATCATCTACATTTAAATCTCTAAAAAAATATCTTCTAGCCTCCTCTTCTACTTTAATAGTAGGCATTACATCAACATCTGGCTCATTTACATCATATTCATACCCAATATACCAACTACTCTTATCCATTTCATCTTCATCTTTCTCTATATACACCTTCTCCTCTTGCTTTTCATCATAATCATCATCTAGTTGAACTTCTCCATCTTCCCCTACTTCTACTTCACCTTCTTCCTCTACCTCTTCACCTCTTTCTTCTCCTTCTTCTTCCCCTCCTAATTCTCTAATATCTTTTTTTATAGCATAACCGTCTCTAATAAAATACCTTATCGCATCAATATTTTCTTTTGTAAATTTTTCCAAATATTCTCCGGCATTCATTTCATTTTGATCTATGAACTCCCTTATATATCTCTTCTTCAAGTCCCTTGGCATTATATTAAACTCCTTAAGAAATCTCCTTTGAGTATATGGAAATCTCTTCATAATCTCTTCTACATTCTCATAATCATCTTCAACTACAAAATTTTCAGAAAAAAAGTCAGCTATTAACTTGCCTCGTCTTTGCCAGACAGTTTCATCTTCTTTTATTCTTTCTTCTTCAACAGCTTTCAAATTTTTACTCTTTGAAAATTCTTCAAGAAATTCAAAAGCATCTACATCCTCCTGCTCTAATAACTCTGTAATATACTGTCTTTGAAGACTTATTTTAAGATCCCCTAGTCTCTTAAAGAAATATTGAAATTTATCCTTTAACTCACCCAATCCAGTTACATTTGGATATTCGTCTAAATTCATACTAGCGAAAAATAATCTAATCTCCTCATTATTTTTAGCTTTTTGATCTATAGCTTTAACAGTTGTTTTAAGATCTTTTGGTCTCTTCTTTTCAACTACAGACTTTTTTGATACCGCAGACTTTTTTTGAAGCTTTTTGATTTTTGTATCCATATTTTTTATTTATATATAATATATTTTTAAAATATTATATATAAAAGAAGTTTTTATATCTCTATTTCATAATCAACATCATCAACATTCTTAAATAATTTCGGGTCCAACAACCCTGGTAATAATTCCAAAATATAGTTGGCGCACTCTTCGGATCCTTCCAAATCCTGTCTGTTTATATTTAACAATATCTTTACTCTAGTATATTTACCATATTTTACATCACGTTTAGGATTAGTCGCTATTTTAACAGCTTCTGCTATACTTGAAGGATTTGTTGATTCATCAAGCTTTGTAAAAAATGACCCAACCGTTATACAATCATTGTCTATCTTTATTTCCAATATTTTTTCTGTATTTATCTCTAGCTTTTCCATATCTTTACTTATTTCTTCGTTTCCATTCAATTTTTTAGTCATCTTAGAACACATCTTTGATACATCTATTCCTTCTTCCTCTTTCATTATTGCCGGTATATAAGAATATTTATTACATATTTCATCAAATGTATTCACAGCAGCCTTATACTTCTTTAGCACAAGATCAATATCTCTCAATATGTAATTACCTGAATCCCTATCTACTGAATTACATACATGAGTATCTTGATAACTCTGAAGGCACCACCAGCATAAATCACAATCAGGTGAAAACTTCATCAATTTCTTAAATGAAGTTATACGTTTTAACTCGGTTTGCGTTTTCACTGAATGGCAGTTAGCACATAGAGCAACTAAATTATCCTTATTATCATTTTGACTTATTGAATGAGGTATTATATGATCTACTTGATATGATGATGGCAATGTCTCTTGACATGACTTACACTTCCATTCCTGTTCCGATGCTATTACCTTTTTCAATGACTCACTTAATTTTCGTTTTTTTAAAGCTGACATTGCCTTATATATTTATATAATTTAATTCTTTAGATTAGAATTAAATTAAACTTTATAATATTCTTCTAGCCCAATCTTTGCTATATAGCTGGTTTCCATTAAACAATATACAAATGAAATACCACTATGACCGTCTTTTACAACTTCTCTATATATTAGGCCTACTTCAGGACTATTACCAAACATATTTCCACTATTTTCATCTGGTTTAAAGTCTCTCAACCAATCCCATAAATTTAATCTAGTAACCACATCAATCATCTTTTCAAGCTTTTTATCATAATTTTCCATTTTTTATATGATTATCTGTATATTTAAATTCTATAACCTATTTGAAAAATCTAGAACAACTTGGTTGATATTTTTTTACTTGACTATAAGACACTGCTATTGCTTGTTTTCTATTAGGAAACTCTCTCATATTTATACCTATCTTAGACTTCAATAAATCTAAACATTCTAGCTTTGATAATCTCTTTCTTGATAATCTCTTTGAAGTCTTTCTCTTGGACTTTGATTTTCTCCTTACACTCTTTCTCTTGGACTTTGATTTTCTCCTTACACTTTTTCTCCTTACACTTTTTCTCTTTGAAGACTTACGTCTAGATCTTAATTTTGGCATTTATTATAATCTACATATTTAAAAATGATTTTTTTATCTTTTTTATTTTAATTTATAGAAATGCTGTATTTTTTCATAGTATTATTTATAACACTTTTTATATATGATATATTTCTATTGAATAGAGTAGTTTTTATTGAAAATAAATATGACATTATTCTATTAAGTATAGCATTTGTAATTAATACATATATTATATATAATTTGCTTTAAAAGTCCAGTCGTAATATGTATTTGAATATAATGAATCTTATATTCAAACCAAAATTTCAGGAAATTAACAATCGGAAATATCTGTTTCCGTAATATGTAATACTCCCTTGTCTATGCGTTTTTTATATTCCCGTTTAAGGTCTTCTAGGTTTGATATTTGTCTATATTTGACAGTTGTTAATTTAATATTATCTTTAATATCAATTTTTGTTACGGTTATATGACCTGGTGGTAGAAGAATTTCATATCCTTGAGTAAAATTTGTTGTAGGAAAATATTTTATATGTTCATCAATATTTATTTTTAATATAGTAATTATATTATCTCTGGGTCTGGCAAATTGTTTTACTATAGATTTATCTTGAGCGGTTGAAAGAGGTAATGGGAAGAAAAAGTTAGAACCAACTTCAAAAGGAGGTAAATCTATTCCTTTATATAGAGTGCAATTATTGACTAGAAGATCTTTAGGAATGATATTAATATATTTATAAAAGTTTTCTAGTGAATTTTTAACAATATTAACTGACATTAAACCATCTTTAAAATTAATTTTGTATGCAAATAAACAATAATTTACAACAAGATTGTTAAAACCTGATAATTCACTATTATTCTGTATAAAATCAAATGTAGAAAGTAATCTGTTTGTATAAGCCTTATCACATTTTTTAGATTGGCCCTTCATAGTAGATAGAATTATCTTTTCTGGAGTTGTCCTTGCTTTTTCAATAACAATTTTGATTATATTTTTTATAGATTCTGCGTGATCTCCCTCTAAACCACCATTGGTATTTGTAAAAAGACTACTAATAATAGAATTTTTATTTTCATGTATTATTACCCCGTTTTCAATCAAAAATTTAATAACATCTAAAGAAGCCCGCTTATTTCTGGAAAAATTTAATAGTTCTAGAGTATAATCTATAGGAGAATTTCCATCTCTAGATAAAGTATTTATATCATAACCTTGATTAATCAAGATTTTCATATTATCAATATCATTTTCTTTTATAAAATTAAAAAATTTTTCAGTATCAACTCTAGAATCAACTCTTGATTTACTTGAAGATTTACTTCTAGATTTACTTTTACTTTTAGATTTACTTTTAGAATTTCCAAAAGCGAATTGTTTAGGGCATTCAGGGCATTTTCTCATAGCCATGTTAGAATCTTCTATAACATTTCCATCTTGATACTCAAAAATGTTATTTAAATCGCCTTGTCTATAATTTTCAAGATCGTTTTTATGTACTAAATGACCACATGATGGTAATATATAGAGATTATCTTCTCCAAGTATTATATCTTCATAACATATTTTGCATTCAACATGTCCGTGTAAATACATATCAGGAAGAACATCATCACCTTCTAGAGGACGAGCTATCATACCAATTTCTTCTGGTGGTCGTGATTGTAAAATTATTTCAGGTTCAGGTGGATCCATTTCACTTCTTGCTTTATTAGCTTGTTCCACTAGTCTTTTATATACACTATAACTTTGAACTGGAAAACTTCCATACCATACAATTGATTGGTAATATTTATCATGATATACAATATAACTTCCTGGAACTAACATATGACGAAGACCTCCTACATATAATTTACAACCATTTGTATCACAACGGGTAATTTCTATTGGTATCCCGCAATCTCCAACAATGTGTAAATGTCCGTCAGGACAAGCATATACAACATGAGGTTTTGGCTCTAATGATAAGAGTAATTTTAACTCAGGACTACGTTCTATATCTAGTGGTCTATATTGAGTTCCTTTAACAAAATCTTGGGACATCTCTATATGATATGGGGCGTCAATTTCAAATGTAAAATCAGGGCCTATAAATTGGTTCATTATAATTCTATCATGAGCTATGAATTCGTCTACAAATAACATATCAAATATTTCTTGTTCATTCTTACCAATAAATTCAGGGTCAGTAAAAGGATTATTTGCTGTCCTGAACTCCCTAATGGTGGTTGCAAGATTAGGCAATTTTATAATTGTGGTAAGCTGATTATTACGTAAAAATACCTTTTCTAATTTTGTAAGATTACCTATAGGAGGAAATATATTAAGTTTATTATTATCTAAATTTAAAGTATTTAATTCTTTGAGATCACCTATAGTATCAGGAAGTGATGTAAGCTGATTATCGTATAAATCTAAAATTGCTAACTCTTTGAGACCACCTATACTATCAGGAAGTGATGTAAGCTGATTATCGTTTAAATATAATGTATGTAATTGTTTGAGATTACCTATAGATTCAGGTAGAGTTGTAAGCTTATTATCACCTATATGTAATTCTTTTAGTGCTTCAACATTGCCTATAGTATCTGGTATTGTTATTAATTTATTCTTATATATACGTAATATTTTTAAATTTACTAGACTACCTATACTATCAGGAAGAGTTGTAAGTTGATTATTATTTAAATTTAAAGTACCTTCAATTTTTACGAGACGACCTATAGATTCAGGAAGTGAAGTGAGCTGATTATTGTATAATACAATATCTTCTAAATTTTCTAGACGACCTATAGATTCAGGAAGTGATGTAAATTTATTATTATTTAAAGTTATACGTTTCAAATTTTGGAGGTTTCCTATAGATTCCGGAAGTGATGTAAGTCTATTATTAGCTATGTTTAAGTATTTTAATTTTGTGAGATTTCCTATAAAGTCAGGAAGTGATGTAAGGTTATTCATATGTATATGAAGATCTTGTAATTTTTCGAGACGACCTATACTATCTGGAAGTGATGTTAGTTTATTATTGTTAAACCGCATTGATAATAAATTTGTGAGATTTTCTATAGATTCAGGAAGTGATGTTAAATGATTGTAGCCTAGATTAATTTGTTCTAAATTTTGGAGAAGCCCTATACTATCAGGAAGTGTTGTAAATTTTCCATGATCTATTGAAAGTATTCTTAGTTTAATAAGACTCCCGATACTATCAGGAATTACCTGTATAGAATATCCAGAAGATATTATAATTTCTTCTAAATTTTTGAGATCTCCTATATTATCAGGAAGCATTTCATAATCATCAGCCTCATCCAGTTGTAATACAGTAGTTGTATCAATTGGATAATCTTTTTCACCAATTTTTACACTCATTGTTTTTATATTATAAAAATATAAAAATATAAAAATTACTTTAAATGATGAATTGTAAGCGGTATATCTCTACCTAATCTTACGTTTAGATACTCTACGAGATTTACGATTAGATACTTTACGAGATTTAGGCTTAGATACTCTACGTGATTTACGCTTAATCTTAGATACTCTACGTGATTTAGGCTTAATCTTAGATATTCTACGTGATTTACGCTTAGATACTCTACGAGATTTAGGCTTAATCTTAGATATTCTACGTGATTTACGCTTAGATACTCTACGAGATTTAGGCTTAATCTTAGATACTCTACGTGATTTACGCTTAGATACTCTACGAGATTTACGCTTAATCTTAGATACTCTACGAGATTTACGCTTAGATACTCTGGTTGATCTAAATTTAAATTGATGTTCAGAAAGGCGTTTTTTTATCAATTTACCTATGTCGGAATCATCTTTAAAAACGCTCCTTATTTCTTCTACTGATCCTTTTCTGACAAGTTCTAATAATTTGTCGAATTTTTTTGATGTATTTAAATTTTGGTTGTATTCATCTTGTAATTCTGTTTTTAGTTCTTTTAATAATTTTTGACCTTCTTTACCTTGAAATGATGGGAGATTTTTTATACTATAAGGCAATGATTTAATATTATTACCTGATAAATATAATTTATCCAAATGTTGAAGATTTCCTATAGATTCTGGTAGTGATGTTAATTGATTCTCATATAAATCAAGAGCTGTTAAATTTACAAGACGACCTATACTTTCAGGAAGTGATGTTAATTGATTAAATTCTAAATCAAGAGTTGTTAAATTTCTCAGATTTCCTATACTTCCAGGAAGCGATGTCAATTGATTATTACCTAAACCAATATTTTGTAATTTTGTAAGATTTCCTATAGATTCAGGAAGTGATATTAATTTATTAGATCGTATCCCAAGATATTGTAAATTTACAAGATTTCCTATAGATTCTGGTAGTGATATTAATTGATTCTCATCTAAATTAAGAGCTATTAAATTTACAAGACGACCTATACTTTCAGGAAGTGATGTTAATTGATTAAATCTTAACTCAAGTATTGACAATACTGGAAGATTTCCTATATTTCCAGGGAGCGATGTCAATTGATTATTACCTAAACCAATATTTTGTAATTTTTTGAGATTTCCTATAGAATCAGGAAGTGATATTAATTTATTAGATCGTAAATCAAGATCTATTAAGTTTATGAGATTTCCTATACTTTCAGGAAGTGATATTAATTGACTATTTTTTAAAACAATTTTTTTTGTTTCTTGTGAATAAAAGTATTCATTGATTGTTGTCATTTTTATATTACAAAAATATAAAATTTATATCATTCAAAAATAAAAAATGAATTTAAAGAATAAGATGATTTAAATAAAATGACAACAATACAAGATGTAAATAAAGAGGCTATAAAGTTCCCAGTTTTTGAGGATATAAAAGTATCAACAAAGACGTTTATTGCTATGACTAATTTAGATATTAATATAGTAAAGTTTTATGAGAGTATTCCAATAACTAGCTATGAGATAGTGCCAAAGAAG
>Ga0187844_10003031_pt1 | contig 11420 bp, 5 predicted proteins | sample SpaLakP09_SKY_50_FD_134517 | JGI IMG/M metagenome (GOLD analysis project Ga0187844, IMG submission 134517) | Oligotrophic lake water microbial communities from Sparkling Lake, Wisconsin, USA - SP09_SKY_50 | ecosystem: Environmental > Aquatic > Freshwater > Lake | place: USA: Sparkling Lake...
CGTGACCACCTGACGCAGCGGCGGATCACCGGCCATGGCATTCGGCAGTTTGCACGGATTGGCCGGATCGGCGCAGCCCAGTTCAATGGCGGTCGGGGTGCGGCTGCTCTCGCTGACGCGGGCGTAGAAGTTGGTGGCTGGCGCTAGATCCCAGCTCGCGCCGAGCGCCGGATTGAAGCGGCTGAAGCGGTGATCGCCATCGAGCGAGCCGGGGCCGCCGCCGGGCGTGAGGTGGTCGCGGTTATGCACGCTGGTGCGGTTGTAGCGGCCAGACAGGGACAGATGCAGCGAACGGGTGAGGCTCAGCGTCTGGCTGGCGTATAAGCTGGCAGTGCGGGTGCGTCCGGCCAGATCGACGCGCGCATCAACCGGCACGCCGCTGTCATCGATCTCGCTGCCGTCGGCGTAGAAGTTGACCGGCGTGATGCTGCGGTCCGGATTCAGATAGCCGAACTGCGAGGACTGGCGGAATTCCGTATGGCTGCTATCGAAGGCGATACCGGCGGTGAGCTGCTGCGGCATGCCGGCCCAGTCACCGGACGTGGTGGCCTGAGCGCTGAAGCCTGCATTGTGCTGCTGGCTGGCGCTGCGGTTGAGCAGACCATTGCATTTCTCGGCTGGTTCATCTTTGCGCAGCACGTTGGCCAGGCAGCGCCAGTAAGGGAAGGGCGTGTTGGCCGCGGTGGCGCCTTTGCTCGGATAGCCGGTATAGCCGGCAGCAGCCAGCGCGGCCTGTTCAGCGGCATTCGGCTGGTACACCGACTGGTCGAGCGAGTCGTCATTCATGTCGCCGTTCAGGGTGTCGCTGTGCAGGCGGCGGTAGTAGGCGTTTGCGGCAAACTGCAGCTGCTCGCTAACGCGGTGGCTAGCCTGCAGGTTCAGCATTAGCCCATGGTTGTGAGTCTGGTCGGGACGGGTGTACACGCTGGCGTAGTCGCGCGCCAGCAGGCGCTCTTCCTGCAAACCGTTGCCCGTCAGGTTGGATGAGGAGATTGCGCTGCTCAGCGAGATGTCGGTGTAGCGGTCGGCCCAGCCCAGTTTGCCGAACAGCTGGCCCAGCCGCGTCGGCGAGGCATCGCGCCAGCCGTTCTCCTTGTAGCCCTTACCCGCCGCGAACCAGTGCATGCCGGCGTCATTGCTGCCGCCGTGTTCGAAAGCCAGCTCCTTGCGGCCATAGCGCCCTGCCTGCAACTGCAAGGCGCTGCCAGCGTCGTGCCGGCCATCCTTGCTGCGCAGGACCAGCGCGCCGCCCAGCGCATTCAGACCGAACAGGGGATCGGAACCGGGTAGCAGATCGAGCGTGGCGATGGCGTTGTGGGGAATCAGGTCCCAGCTCACGACGTCGCCAAAGGGCTGGTTCATGCGCACACCGTCAAGGTAAACCGCCAGACCTTGCGGAGTACCGAGCAGGGGCGACGCAGTGTAGCCGCGGAAGCTGACATCGGGCTGGTAGGGATTACCCTGCACTTCGTTGAGGGTGACGCTGGCCAGTTTGCGGTTCAGCGCGTCCGGCAGATTGCTGCTGGCGGGAGCCGCCAGATCGCTACTATCGAGATGCTGGACGTGCGCGGCCACCTGTTCGCGTGCCAGCGTGGCACCGGCCAGCGGCGTGGTGCCGATGACTTCCACTGTCTGCATCGGCGCTGCGGCATCACCTTCCGCACCCCACGCAGGCAAGGTTAGGCAGATGGCGCTGATGGCTAGTGCGAGGCGCTGTGGCTGTAGTCGCGGGTGGCGGGTAAGTGGGCTGGCTGGCATGCTGGCGTCTCCTGAATTTTATGGCCGTGCGGCTTAGGTTTTAGCGGATTATTCCCATCGCAGGGGCTTGCCGGCTAGGGAAAAATTCCCGATCTGCTGCACTCAGCACTTGGCATGGATGTTGCGAACTCATGGTGCATAAAATGTAAAACGAGGGGGGACATCATGGATTTGCGCCGCCGTCTGGTCGGGTCGCTCAGCCTGTTACTTGCCGCACTGCTGGCAGTGACGGCGCTGGTCCAGCTTTATTCGTTGCGCGCCGATGTAGAGGCCGAAGTTCAGGCTTCCAGCCATCTGGTCAAGGTGCTGCTGGCAGCCGGCAGTCTGGCGCCCGATGGCGGCAAGGCGCTGCAGCCTCTGCTGGCACAGGCGGGATTGCGCCATCTGAGCATACGTACCGAGGGGCAGGCAGCGGCCCACACAGCACCAGCTACCCTGCCACGCTGGCTGGGGCTGGAAGGTCTGATGCCGGCCCAGCCGGAGCAGCAGATCCGTATCGGCCAGCAAACCCTGTATATCGCTCCTTATCCCCGTTCCGAAATCAGCGAGCGGCTGGCGGACACTGTGCGACTTTGGAGCACCCTGTTGTTCTTTTCTGGTACAACTCTGCTGGTGGCGTGGTGGAGCGCTGACCGCGCCCTGCGCCCCGTACGGGAACTGGAAGCCAGTCTGCACCGGCTGGCGCGGGGCGAACCCGATCCCGCCTTGCCCCAATTTGCCCTGCGCGAGTTTGGCCGGGTAGCACGCGCGATCGACTATCTGGCCAAGGCGCTGGAGACGGCGCGCGCGGCCCAGCAGGCGCTGGCACGCCAGCTGATGACCGTACAGGAGGATGAAAAACGTACGCTGGCGCGCGAGCTGCACGATGAAATGGGCCAGACGCTGACGGCGCTGAATGTGACGGCGGCCCATCTGGAGCGGCACGCAGCCGGTATGGCGCCCGACGAGGTGGCCGAGTGCGCAGCCGATCTGCGGCGCGAACTGCGCACCGGTAGTGGTCAGTTACGCGGCATGCTGAAAAATCTGCGACCGCATGGCTTGAGCGCGCACGGCTTGCAGCAGGCGCTGGTGGATCTGCTACAGGGCTGGCGCAGCAGGCAGACCAGCATCAGCTTCGAGCTGGCCTTGCCACCGGCGTTGCCGCAGGTGGACGAGCAGCTGGCGCTGGTGATCTACCGGGTGGTGCAGGAAGCCCTGACCAATGTAGTACGGCACAGCGGCGCCTGCAGCTGCACGGTGCAGCTGCAGGCCAGCGCCACCATGCTGCTGCTCGACGTAATGGATGATGGCTGCGGCCTGCCCTCGGACTTGCAGTGGCAAGGTGGCCTGCTAGGCATGCGCGAGCGCATCGGCATGGTCGATGGCCAGCTGCGTGTATGGCATGCACCGGCTGGCGGCCTGCATCTGCATGCGCAGTTCCCGCTAGTGCGGCTGGCCAGTTCCAATGTGGCCATGGCAGCAGGAGCTGCATTATGATACGTATCGTTCTGATAGATGACCATGCACTGGTGCGCAGCGGTTACCGGCGTCTGCTCTCGGCCGAAGCGGATTTCGAGGTGGTGGGTGAGGCGGCCACGGTGGCGGAAGCTAATGCGCTGCTGGCGCGCTGTACGCCCGAGGTGGCAATCGTGGATCTGAACCTGAAGGGCAGTAGCGGACTGGAAGCGATTGCCGGCATGCTGGCGCGCCACCCGGGCCTGCGCGTGCTGGTGTTGTCCATGCACGACGATGCCGGTCATCTGGCGCAGGCGCTCAAGGCGGGCGCGCATGGTTATCTGACCAAGTGCAGCGAGCCGGAAGAAGTGATTGCCGCCATCCGTTCCGTGATGGCGGGGCGGCGTGTGCTGTCGCGCGATATGCAGGCATTGGCGCCTGCAGCAAGCGAGGAAGGTGTGCATGGTTTAAAGCCGCGCGAGTTCGAGTTGTTGCGCTTACTGGTGCACGGCGAGTCGGTACAGGATATCGCCAGCCTGATGCACCTGAGCCCCAAGACGGTGTTGAACTACCTGACGCTGATCCGGCAAAAGCTCAATGCCGAAAATGACTTCAAGCTCATGCATCTGGCGGCACGTTCCGGGCTAGTGGACTTTAGCGCGGCACTCACACCACAGTAGGCGGGTAGGAGCGGGCCTGCAGTGCAGCCACACTGGCGTTGGCAGATCGACGCTCAGTTAGCTATGGCGGACAGTCCGCCAATAGGTTAGATTTTCTTGCTATTCAGTTTAGCCAGTTGGCGTTGAATTTCCAGCACATGCGGATGCTGGGCGCCTAGCACTGCCAGCCGCATATCGAGTGCAGCCTGCAAAGCGGCACGTGCGCTGTCCGTTTGCCCCAGACCCTGATAGCTGACGGCGATTTCCTGCAGCACTTCGGCTACATCGCACTTGCCGTAGATAGGCATGGTTTCGCGCAGGTGCTGGACTTCCTTCAGTTTGGTCAGCGCACGTTCATACTGGTTCTGATGGTTCAGCAAACGCCCGGTAAGGAAGCGGTTGACGTCGTGGGTGGCGGCGTCGTCAGGCGCCGCGCTTTCCTGCTGCTGGCGTGCCTGCGCCAGCAGTGCCTCTGCGTCGGCGTAACGCGCCAGCGCAATACGGCTACGCGCCAGCGAATTCTGTAGCGTTGCGATGTAGTCCTTGTTGGAGGGCGAGTTAGTCTGTGTTTTGGTCAGTGCCGTCTGCAGCAGGCTGTCGGCTTGTTCGTTGTGCTGCCAGCGTAGATAGATTTCCCCCATTAGGTGCTCAGCGCTGGTTATCTTGGACTGGTTTTTTTCCGGGGCTGACTGCAGGCGCTTGATGAGGGCTTGCAGCATCTTGTCTGCCTGTTGATATTGGCCCATTTCCGCCACCACGACGGCCAGATTGCGTTCACTTCCATCGAGTCCGGGGCCGTTAACTGCCTGATTGATTTCCAGCGCGCGGCGGGCAAAGTCATAGGCTTGCTCATATTGCTCCATGGCCTGATAGAGCCCCGAGATGCTATGCAAAAGGTCTGCAACGGTCGCGCTGCGTGCGCCAGACAATTGCTCTCTACGCCGCAACAGTTCGAGATAGCAGGGCTCGGATTTAGTGTATTGCCCGGTCATCTGATAAAGGTCGCAGACACTCTCGGTTTCTTCAAGCAGATCGTCGTCATCAGCCGGTAAGAGCTTTTGCGCCAGTGTCAGGCTGCGTTCGGCGTAGGGCAGTGCTGCGCTATGACGGTGGATGTCCTGCAGATATTTGCTATATCCCTGCAAAAGAGTGTGGCTAAGCTTGTCCTCTTCTGCGCCAGCCTGCGAGGTCAGCGCGAGGCCACGTTCATACGCCCACACGGCTTTATCGCGCTGCTGGATGTCCGCGTAAATTTTTGCTAGTTTCTGATACTGCCCCGCGCTGGTTTGTTTATCGGCGTCTTCAAGCAGACGCTGGCCTCGTGCAGGATCGAGGTTTTTATTGGTCAGCAGATGTCCGAGCTTTACCGTGCCTTCCAGCGAATGCTCGCTGGCTTTGGCATACCATTGCACGGCCTGCTGATAGTCGACCTTTCCACCCCTGCCCGATTCGTAGTAATCGCCCAGATCCAGCATGCTCTCGACCATGCCTTCATTGGCGGCCTTGAGCAGCAGTTCGTGGCCTTTCAAGGGATCGGCCTTGGTGCCGAAACCGTACATCAGTAAGCGTCCCAGCAGGCTCTGTGCTTCGGCATTATCCTGATCGGCCGCTTTTTGCAGGTACTGCAAACCCAGACTGGTATCGGCCTTGGTGCCAATGCCGAAGACCAGGATGCGTCCATACACGAATTGAGAGTTCTCGTCGCCATCGTCTGCTGCACGCTGATGCCAGTAACGCATTTTCTGCAGATCCGGCTTGCCCAGACGTGAACCGCCATACAGGATGGCGAGATTGTATTCCGCCGTAGGGTTGTGCTGTTCTGCGGCCTTCTCGTACCACAGGCGTGCCTGCTCTACGTCGTTTTTGACGGTGTCGTAAATGTAGCCCAGCTGGGAGCTGGCGTAGGCGTTGCCACGTTCGGCTGCGTCACGGAACAGCTTTTCCGCCTGCTGCATATCCGTGGCAACGCCGCGCCCCTGCTTGTACATGACAGCCAGATTTTTCATGGACAGCGCCATACCTCTGTCGGCGGCCTTGCGGTACCACTTGATGGCTTCTGCATAATTCTGTGGCACGCCATAGCCATTCTCGTAGAGGGCGCCGATATTGTTAATCGCGGTAACATGGCCCCGATCGGCGGCGAGCCGGTATAGCGTCATGGCGCGGCTGTAATCGACCGGCGCGCCATGGCCATTTTCAAGTGCGTAGGCAATATTGAATGCCGCGCTGACGTTGTCATAGATGGCGCTGCGCTGGTTCCAGTACATTGCCAGATCATGGTTCGTCTCCACGCCTTCGCCATTGCTATACATGGATGCCAGTTGTGCCATGGCTTCATCCCGGCCCTGATCAGCCGCCAGTTGCAGCCAGTGCAGGGCTCGTGCGTCGTTCTGATCCACCCCATCGCCATAACGATAGCGCCGGCCCAGTTCCTGTTGCGCGGCGGCTTCGCCTTTCGCGGCGCTGCGTTCCAGCAGAGCCAGTGCCTTGGGCACATCGCGCTTGACGCCTTCGCCTTCGCCATACAGCAGCCCCAGCATGGTCTGTGCTTCCGGATAGTCCTGTGCTGCGGCTTGTTCCAGCAATTGCACGGCTTCGCTGATCGAGCTTTGGGTGCCGATACCGCCTAGCTTGGCCATGGCCAGTGCATACTGGCTGGCCGCGCTACCGCCTGCCGCCCCTTGCAGCCAGTAGCTGACGGCGCGAGGATAATCCTTGTTCAGCTTTGCCTGCTGACCAGCTGCGGCCAGCTTGTCCTCGGTAAGATCACGCTGCAGTTCGCGCTGGGCCTGCCGTGCCAGTTGCTGGTTGCGCAGGCCGTGCCCTTTTACCCATTTGAAGGCCACGCGCGCGCCTGCCAGATCCTTATCAGCCAGACGGCGCTGGCCGATATAGAACCACGCTTCTTCGCGGGCTAGCGCCTGCAGGTCGCGCCGCATGGTGTCAACCTGCTTGAGCAGATCGTCCTGACTGATCAGACCAAGCTGCATGGCCAGTATTGGTCGTGGCCACGGGCCGTCGGGTATGTCGCGGGCAAACTGTTCCAGATCGGCTGGCAAGGCCACACCGGCGCGTTGCAGCAGTGCGATGTGGCTGGCGGCATCGGCGCTCTGGATCATGCCGCCGTTGCCGCGTTCACGCGCAGCACGGTAGTGGCTCATGCGATCAAGGGCTGCAGTGGTGTTGCCGGCATAGTAGTCGGCCCATGCCAGTTCCCGTTGCAGCAGATCGGCGCTGCCGCCTTCCTGCAGGCGCTGTGCGGCGGCCAGCGCTTCGGCGCTGTTGCCACGTGCCAGCCATAAGCGGGCCATGCATTCGGCCGGAGCCGCAATGCCGTCAGCATTGAGTCTGCGCTCCATGCGTTTGCTCGCCTGGATGGCTTCGGGGCCGATGAATTCATGCAGCTCATGCTGGAGATAGAGGAAAGTGCAGGCCTGATCGGCACTAATCTCGCTGTCCTTCTTGTTGCGCACCTGCTCGGTGATTTCCAGTATCTGATAGCTGTCGCGCAGGCTTTCCAGATCGCGTATGGAAACCTTGCGGGCAGCTTCTTTTTCAACCGCGCTTTCCTGTACGCGTAGCGAACCTTCGACGAACTCATTGAGCAGGCGTGCCTGCTCGCCTAACTGGGGCAAGGCGGCAGCCGGTACTTCGCGCTGTTTGAGACGGAAGTCGAACAGATAGTCGACATCGGCGCCGCGCAGACCGAATTCTTCGCGGGCCTGGAAATACGCGTTGTCGATCATTTTCTGGCTAGGCTGGTCGTTGCGCCGCACCTGCTCGGGCCAGTGGATCTGCAAACGATAGCGCCCGCTATACAGACCGCCCGCTGGCGCAAACGGGAAGTTGCGTACCAGCTTGGCGGGGATGTCGAGTGCGCCGTCGAGTACCTGGCTACTCATGGCAACGTGGTAGGCATGATCTTTCAGGCTGACGGCTTTGGGCAGCTGCAGTTCACTGGTAATTTCTATGCGGTTGTCCTGCACCACGTCGCGGTAGTTTGGCGCGCCCTGCAGGCTTACGCCCGGATACAGCTTCTCGTATTTGGACAGCACGGCTTTCTTCTGCTCGTTGGCCGAAAGCTTGCTGAAGTAGCTGCGCATGGCATCGGCGTATGTGCTGCGGTAGATGTCGCGGCTGACCAGTGTGGCGGCGCCATTGAAATCTTTGATGCTGATTTCTTCCCTGTGCTCGAAGGTCGGCAGGGTTTCGCTGCGCTCGGGTATTGCGCTCAACTGCGTGGCGTTTGCATTGACAGCCAGTACCTGCGCGCCGGGGAAGGCGATGGGCAGGGCCGCCAGCGGTTCGGGCTGATTGATGCGGGTAGGGTCGACGTAGTAATCCTTGCCGTCTATGCTGATCTGTACGATGACGTGGTTAAACCAGTTCGCGGAAGGCAGCACTTTGTCGGGGAACTGGGGCGTGCTGGCTGAAACCAGTAGAGGCTGGGCCTGTATGCCGAGTTCGCGCAGCAGGCTAACCAGCAAATAGCTCTTGTCCTTGCAATCGCCATAGCGGCGCTGCAATACCACGTCCGGTGCTTGCGGGCGGTGCGAGTTCTCGCCGATGGATACGCTGAAATAGCGGATCTCGTTCTGCACCCAGTGCAGTGCGGTGGCCGCACGTTCGGCTGCATCGCTTTGCTGGCTGAACTGTTTGGCCAGAGTTTTCAGTGCTGCGCTGGCAGGCAGTTTGGGGAACAGACTGTCGGCCCAGCGGGCCACGCCCTGCCAGTCTTGATATTCGCTTAGCTGCAGCATGCGCACCGGCAGGTAGCTGGCCGGGATTGATGGTTCCGGCTCCACAGCTTCGATCGCGTGTCCTTCGAAGCGGATGCGTACCAGATCACCTTGCGTATCGATTTTTGGCGCCAGCTTTTCTCTGTGGAAGTCGCCCAGCTGGCGCCATTGCAGCGGGCGGTTGCGCGGATGTAGCACGGTGATGGCGCGGCGTTCGACGGGGTAGAGACTATCCCAGCTATAGTCGCCGGACCAGAATTTACCCATGACGGGATTCTCGCCTTCGATGGTGTAGGTCAGCCAGAGCGTATCGCCGATGCGCACATCATTGAGTAGCAATTGTAGCGTGGTGGCGCCACCCAGCATGCCGCTCTCGATTTCCGTTTCGCGCTGCATGGGGCGGATGTTGACGCTGGCCGTGTGGTCGATCTGCTGGCTGCCGCGCAAAATCATCACGCGATGGAGCGTCAGCTTCTGGTACTGAGAAAAGTAGCTGATCAGGCTCTGGCCGATTTTCCCCAGTTCGCTCGAATCATTGACCTGTATGGCGCGGTTGTACAGAGTGACGGGCGTGGCCGCGAGCAGCGTCTGGGTTTCGCTCAAGCGCGTGACGACGGGCGTGGTGCGCTCGGTGGCCGGAACTTCCGCCAGCGGGGCGATCCAGCGTGGCAGGCTGGGGTTACGGTTGAAACCGGGAGCATCGGGCTGCAGTTTGGCAGCAGGTGCGGCAAGGGCGAGGGCAGGGGCGGCTGCAAGCAGAACGAAAACTGGACGCATAGTTGACTGGCTGTTGATTATTTTCTAACAATCGAGTGTAACGATGCGATTGTTGTCAGTCAATTATTGTTGCGTTTTAGTGTTGCTATTTATTTAGCCTCTGGTGCAGTCAGGGGGAAATAGTCGGAGTCCGGCACTTGCTTGCGCTCGAAGGGGCAAGCGTGAAGGGCTAATCTGTGCTGCGCGGATGCAGGCTGGCCCATAGGTGGGCCGCAGCCATGGTGCGGTGGGGGCGGTAGCGGGCCAGTATCTGTTCGGTGCGGGCGATGTCGGGCTTGCTGTCTTCGCCCAGCAGATGCTGCAGGGCGGCGCGCACGGCCACGTCACCGTGCAGCGAGCAATCGGCATAGCCATAGCCGCGTAGCAGGCCGTAGTTGACGGTCCACGGACCTATGCCTTTGACGTTCAGCAGGGCCTGCGAGACTTGTGCGATGCTGTTGCTGGCCGAGAGTTCCAGTGGCAGGCTGCCGTCCGCCACCAGCCGCGCCAGCCGCAGTACAGTTTCCGCTTTGGCGCGCGAGAATTTGCGGCTGGTGAGCGCTTCCGCATCGAGCGCTGCCACGGCAGGTGCATCGGGGTAGCACCACAGGCCACTGCTGTGCTGGCGTCCGGCCTGCTGGATCAGCGTGCGGCGCAGGGCGATGGCAAACGAGAGATTGATCTGCTGGCCGATGATGGCCCAGGTTAGTGCTTCGAATAGCGTGGCCGACTGCACTACGCGCAGGCCCGGCTGGGCGCGCGTGAGCGGACCAAGCAAGGGATCAGCGGCAGCGAAATCGCAGAACGGCTGGGGATCGAGCCGCAAGCCCAGCACGCTGTGCAGCACCTGCTCCAGCATGGCAGGCGTGGCGGCGCTGGCTGCGCCGTCCAGATCCAGCTGATAGCGTGCCGTGGCGGGCGCATGGTGGGCGTCGAAGTCTATGGTCAGTACCGCTGCGCCGCCTTCGAACAGCAGACCTTTGCGCAGACGCTGCGGCTCCACCTGTTCGGCCACGCTCTCGCTGTCGCGGCGATGAAACGCCAGCACGTCCTGCAGACGGTAGTGGGGCGGCAGCGTAAGCTTGCGCGGTTTCATGCGGCCGACTGCTTATTCAGGAAGCCGAAATTGGGACGGAAGCCGGTGACCAGCGCCGTGCCGGAAATGACGATGGCGGCGCCGACAAAGGTGTACCAGCCTACGTGCTCGCCCAGGAACAGGATGCCCCACAGGATGCCGAACAGGGGGCTGAGGAAGGTAACCGTGAGTGCCGACGATGGGCCGATATCCTGTATCAGGCGGAAGTACAGCAGGTAAGCGATGCCGCTGCACAGGATACCCAGTGCCAGCACGGCTGCCATGATGCCCATGGTAGGTTCGCCGGGAACGGGGAAGAAAGGCAGCGCTGGGGCGACCAGCAGGGTGGAGGCCCACATCGAGCCGTGTGCGTTGGCAAATGGTTCGACCGCTTTGGCCTGCTTGGCGTAGTTGCTGGCCACGCCGTAGCTGAACGCCGCCACCAGTACGGCGGCGATGGCGATGCTGGCACCGGGCTTGCTGCTGACATGGTCGAAGCCCACCAGCAGGGAGACGCCGCAGGCACCCATCAGCAGGCCTAGCATGACTTTGGCACTGACCATGTGGCGCGTCCAGACGGCGGCGATCAGCGTGCCCCACAGTGGCGTGGTGGCATTCAGTACGGCCAGCAGCGAGGCCGACAGGGTACGTGCGGCAAAACCGAACAGCAGGAAGGGCAGGGCCGAGTTGAACAGGCCCAGTAGCAGGTAGTGCTGCCAGTTTTCGCGCAGGTGCAAAGGCTTTTTCAGAATCAGCGCGATCACGGCGAGGAACAGCGAGGCGAACAGCACACGGTATTCGATCAGCACGGCGGCGCCGAGCACTGGCGCGGCGATACGCATGAACAGAAAGGAGCCGCCCCAGATGGCGGCAAGAAGTATCAGGCGTAGCAGATTGGTGGTGCTCATGCGGTTTCCGTGGTTGGGCTGGTTTGCAAATAAATGAAGCTGCGCGGCAGGAGCCGCTGCCGGCAGCACGCGCCGTACATCTGCGATTGTC
>Ga0187844_10003032_pt1 | contig 11416 bp, 8 predicted proteins | sample SpaLakP09_SKY_50_FD_134517 | JGI IMG/M metagenome (GOLD analysis project Ga0187844, IMG submission 134517) | Oligotrophic lake water microbial communities from Sparkling Lake, Wisconsin, USA - SP09_SKY_50 | ecosystem: Environmental > Aquatic > Freshwater > Lake | place: USA: Sparkling Lake...
AGCCGCTGCAGCCTCGTCCAGCCGCCCGGCTCCCCAGTACTCGAAGGCCTGTCGGGCCAGCGTGTTGATTTGCTTGTACGCGTCCATGGTGTTCGCTCAATCAGGCGGCCGGGTCATGACCCGCCCTAGCGGCAAATCGCCACGAACACCCGCCGCACCACCTTGCCGAGCGACGCGCCGCGCTCGTCAAAAGCCTCCATCAGCACCTGCCCGCCGAACTTGTCGGTCTTGCCGATGAGGTCGAAGGTCTTGATGCGCCTCACATCAGCCGGCGCGAAAGGCAGCTTGATCAAGTCGCGCGTCGCGGGCGTCTCGCTCAGGCTGTGCAGATGCACCAGCGAGCGTTCGGCGCTGTTGAACTGCTTGAACTCGCTGCTGTAGGAATCGACCGCGAAATTCAGGCCGGGACGGACGGTTTCATCCACAGGCTGCATGCCCGCGTGGGTGGTGCGGCCGTTGACGATGGCGTCGAAGCGGCCCTCCTGTGCGGCCGGCTTGATCTCGACGGTCATGCTTCCCTGCCCTAAAGCGGAGAAGTCTGCAACGCAGCTGATCTCGGCATGAGAGATGGTGGTCAGCAGGCCAAGCGTCAGGGCGACAAAGACTGGTGATTTCATGCCGATCACTTTGTCACGTCCACGGGCGTGCCAGGTGTTGCCCGGCGGGGAAAATCACCGACGCCCTCTTTCGTCCGCTCGACCTTGCGGATCGTCCCGTCCTCGTTGAAGTGCAGGTACTCCGCCGTCACGTGGCGCTGCTTCTTCGCGCAGGCCGCGCCGGGCGTGTCCAGCCAGCGGTGATAGAAAAGGATCCACTGGCCCTTGTACTCAACGATGGAGTGGTGGTTGTTGGCGTTGTTCTCCTGCTCCATGATGACGCCCTGGTACTTCCACGGCCCCTTGGGAGAGGTGGCGGTGTAGTAGGTCAGGACGCGGTTGTGCTCCGGCATCGTGAAGTAGTACAGGCCGCCCCGCTTGAACACCCAAGGCCCTTCCATCGGCGGCTCGTAGCCGCCCATGTCCATCTTCTGCAGCTCGCCCTTGAGGCTGCGCATGTCGTCGGCCATCTCGGCGACGAGGTAATTCACTCCCGATGTGCGGCTGTAGAGGTAGGCGCGGTCGTCGTCGTCGACGAACAGCACCGGGTCGTTCGCATAGGGCTTGCGCCACAACGGCCCGCCGATCATGTCCTTGAAGGGGCCGGCGGGGTTGTCGCTCTCGGCGATGCCGATGCCCATCCACTTGGTGCTGTTCTTGGGGTTCTGGCGGTCCTTGATGCCGGTGCCGGCCGGGAAGACCAGGTAGTACTTGCCGTTCTTGTAGGCCGCGTCGGGCGCCCAGGCGTAGTCGGTGGCCCAGGTCAGGTCCTTCACGGACAGCACGGCGCCGTGGTTGGTCCAGTTGACGAGGTCGGTGGAAGAAAACGCGTACCAATCCTTCATGTGGAAGTCGGCCTGGCATTCCTCGTCGTGCGAGGTGTAGAGCCACATCCTGCCGTCCTTCCAGACGTGGCCGGACGGGTCGGCGGTGCGCAGGTCCTTGCCGAGGGCGAGCGGGTTCTGCGCCTGTGCCAGCGGCGCGACAAGCAGAGCGGCAGCGAGGGTGAGGGAGGCGAGCTTCATGGGTTGCCTTTGCAGGCGCCGGGCAGCAGCTCGGCACCGTCGAACATCAGATCACGTTGACCTGCCTTCAGCTGCAACCGTAACGGCCCTCCAGCGCGTTCGGCCAGGGTCAGCGTGGCGGGCAGCCGGTTGGCGAGCACGCCTTGACTCCAGGCAGCGTCCTGCAAGCCGCGAGGCCAGCGCAGCGCGTGCGTCTGGCCGTCGACGAGCACCTCCGCCTGCCAGGGCTCGCCGGCGGCCAGTGGATAGGTGGGCAGCACATGGACGCGCAGGCAGCTCGGGCCGGCGGCCGCGTCGGTTTGCAGCACCAGCGTCGCGCCGGGCTGCCGGGCGCTGAGCACGCCATCGCCACGACCGAGGCCGGGGATGCGACGCCAGCCTTCCGATGCGGTCACACGCAACACTGCCGCCGGGTCGGCCGCCGCCATGGGTGCGAGGTCCGCAGCGGCCTTCACGAGGTCGGCCAGCGCATCGGTCGCACGGCCGCCCAGGCCCGCAGCCGGCAGCAGCGGTGCGAGCTGACGGTAGCTGGTCCACAGGCCATCGGCCGGTTCCTCGGCCAGGATGCCCGCCCAGCGGCCGTTGTTGTAGCGCGCAGTCAAGGCCTTGAGGCGTTGATCGGCCCGCACGGCCTGGGCGGCGAAGCGGCGGGCACCGACGGGGTCGTGCTCCATCGTCGCGGCGTAGCGCTCCAGCGCGAAAAAGCGCTCATTGGCCAGCGCCGACGCGCGCAGCGGGTACTCGACCAGTTGGAAGAAGCCGGGCTGCTGCGCAGCGGCGATGCGCGGGCGCAGCGCGTCCAGCGCGGCGAGCAGCTGCGCGAAGCGGCCCAGCCGCTCGTCGATGACGACCGGCGCCAGGCCACTGCGGCGCACGCGCTCGCCGGGCAGGTGGAACTGCAGATGCTCGGGGCGGCGCTCGAAGTTGAGGCGGTAGTAGCCGTCCCAAATTGCTGCAATGTCGACGGCAATCTCCGCCACGCCGAACAACCGCTGCGCCAGCTCGCGAAGGTAGGCCTGCTGGCTCTGGGCTCGGACGGCGGCCGGGTTCCACGCCAGATCGAACCAGTGGCTGAGGTTGACCTCGTGCGGCTTGATGTCACCCGCATTGACCATCCACAAGCGCTGCACGCCAGCGTCGTAGGCACGCCCCATCTCCTCAGCGACCAGCGCCGGTGGCGTGGTGCTCAGCCACAGGTAGGACAGCGGCGCGCCGAGATAGCTCAGGTGGTAGTACACGCCCGAGCCGCCCGAACGCTTCGCCTGAGCGGCATCCGGGAACTGGCGCAGGTAGCCGAAGTTGTCGTCGGGCCAGACCAGCGTCACGTCCTCCGGCAGCGCCAGCCCCGGCAGCAGTGGCAGCACTTCCTTGTAGGGCACGAAGACCTGGGGCAGCGTTGCCGGGTCGCCCACATGCCTGGCGAGCAGCGCGCGCTGGTCGACGATGAGGCGGTTCAGCAGCGCCTGCTTCTCGGCCACCGTGCCAGCGCCCTGCATGCCGGAGTCGTGGATGCCGCGCATGCCCAGCGTGAATAGGCTCTCGTAGCGGCCATTGGTCTTCAGCCGTTCGGCCCAGTAGTCGCGCACCTGTTCCGCATGCGTCGCGTAGTTGTACTGGTCGGCCGGCGCCTTCCATTCGGCCACGTTGTTGCGCAGCATGGGCTCGGCGTGCGAGCTGCCCATGACGATGCCATAGCGCTGCGCCAGTTCTGCGTTGCGAGGGTTGGCATTGAACGCGCCCGACACCTGGTGCATGGCCGGCCACAGCGTGTTGGCCTTCAGGCGCAGCAGCAGGCGAAAGACCTGCTCGTAGGTGCGCGGGCCGAGGGTGCCGGCCTCGGGCTCGAAGGTGTGGGCGGCCCAGGGGAACAGGCCCCAGTCCTCGTCGTTGATGAACAGGCCGCGGTACTTCACCGCCGGGCCGTCGTGCAGCGGTTCGCTCAAGCTGACGTGCAGCGGCCCGCGCCTGAGCGGCGCCACGTCGGCCCACCAGTGCCAGGGCGACACGCCCAGCGCCTGGCTCAGCGTGTAGACGCCATAGGCCGTGCCGCGGCGGTCGGCGCCGGCGATTACGAGGGCCTGCCTGACGCCGGGCGCCGGGTTGGGCAGCAGCGCAATCTGGAAGCACTCCCAGCAGCCCTTGAGCTTGCTGAGGTCAAGACCGGCGGCGTCGATCTGCGCATGCCGGCCGGCGATGCCGACCCAGATCTGCACCGCGCCCTTGCTGCCGGTGCGCAGACCCAGGCGCTTGAAGTCATCCGCCAGGTCTTGTGCGACAAAGGCTTCGAGCGGATCGGCATCCGCTGCCGCCACGATGACGGCGCCGTCCAGCGGCACGCTGCCCGGCGTGGCCTTCGTGTCGACGGTGAGGCCAGCATGTGCTGCACTGGCCAGCGCACACAGCAAAGCCAACAGCAGCGCCCGCATCACCGCGCCTTGAACGCTGCGCGCAGATCCGGTGGCGGTGCGTTGCGGTCCACCGTGAGCCAGCCGTCCTTCACTTGCAGTTCCGCCACCTGGATGACCGTGCGCTGGTGCCAGCGGTCGTCGGTCTTCGCCTCGGGTTCGCCGCTCTGATGTGTGAAGTAGAAAAGGTAGGCGCGGCCGTCGACGACGGTCACGCCGGGGTGCTGGCCCTTGGCGCGGTCGGTGGGGTGTTGGCCCACACCGGCCAGCAGCCGCGTGGGCTGCTCCTCCCAGTTCTGCGCGTCGTCGGAGCGCATGACCAGCAGGCCCTTCCACAGGTCCGCCACCAGCCACCACTTGCCGCCGAACTGGAAGACCGTGGGGCCTTCGCCAGGCAACTGGCTGACCGGGCCGCGCACGGTCCAGGTCTTGAGGTCAGGGCTGTCGGCCACCTTGAGCTTGCTGCCGCCCTGCTCGTCCTTGAACCACATGCGCCAGCCACCCTGCGGCGCGCGGATGACGGACGCATCGATGACCTTGGGCGAACCCAGGTCCACGCGACCGGCGCAGGTCCAGGTGCGCAGGTCGGTGCTGGTCAGGTGCTCGATGCGGCGCTCGCCCGTCCAGCTCTTGTGCACCCCGGGCACGACGGTGAGCCACAGGTGGTAGACACCGTCGAAGTCCTGGATCTCGGGCGCCCACAGCGTGACGCCGGTGCATTCGGCCGGGAACTTCGCCTCGCCCGCCGCGCGCCAGCGGTTGCCGTCATCGGTCGTCGCGATGGCTATGGGCGTGGCGTGCACCCAGCTCACGTCCTTGGGGTCGTCCAGCCGCAGCGTCGCGCGGCGGTTGGTGTAGAACATCTCCCAACGCTTCAGCCCACGGTTGAACACGAGGGACACGTCGGCGGCGCCGTCCAGCGTCGGGTCGCGGTAGAGCGGGCGCGGCGCGGGTTCGGGTGTCGCGCAACCGGCGAGGGCGAGCAACAGGGCCAGCGCGGCGAACAGCTTCATGGCGCGACCTTGATCGGCAGGTAGCGCGGCGCCTTCATGGCAGCGCCCAGGTGGTAGCTGGTGTGCGGCGGCTGGTTGTAGCCAGCGTTCTGCGCGGCCACCTGCACGCGGTACTGCGGGTCGTGCATCAGCGTCACCAGGCGGTGCTCGGTCGGCAGCGGCGTCGTGAAGACCAGCAGCGCGGTGCTGTCTTCGTTGCGCCAGACAACCTCCTCGCGCCAGTCGCCAAACAGGTCGGCCGACAGCACCGGGTTGCCCTTGGTGCCGTTGTTGGAGGCGGCGCCGAACTTCTTGCCGTTCAGCAGGTTCTCGAACTTGAAGGCGGCGGGGTTCCACTTGTCGATGGCGACGTGGTCCAGCGACTCGCGCAGCAGGTCGCCATCCCACCAAGCCGCAAAGTTGAAGCGGTTGGGGCGCTGTTCGCTGATGAGCTTGCCGCTGGCGTTCATCAGGCCGCCGACCGAGCCCCAGCATTCCGCGCCAGGGTAGGCGGGGTCGATGTCGAAGCACACGCCGCGGCCCACGTCGGTGTTCCTGCCGGACATGCTCCACAGGATCTTGCCGGTGGCGCCATCGTGCATCTCCAGGCCATGCTCGCCGTAGCAGCGCGGGCTCTCGTGCACCATGAAGATCTGCTGGCCTTCACGCGACGGGTCGTGGTTGCTGACATGCAGCGCGTCGCCATGGCACAGGCCGGTGCTGTAGAGCAGCTTGCCGGTGCTGGCAATGGTGGCGGCGCCGTAGATGATGTCGTCGCGGCCGTCGCGGTCCACGTCGGCGACCGAGAACCAGTGGGCGCCCTGCCCCACCACCGGCTTGTTGGCCGCGTCGGCATCGGTGTCGAACACCCAGCGCTGGCTCAGCTTGCCGTCGCGCCAGTCCCAGGCGGCCAGCACGGCGCGGGTGTAGTAGCCGCGCGCAAACACGGCGCTGGGCCGCTGGCCGTCCAGATAGGCCACGCCGGCGGTGAAGCGGTCGACGCGGTTGCCATAGGTGTCGCCCCAGGCGCCCACGTCGCCACGCGCCGGCACGTAGTTCGTCGTCGCCATCGCCGCACCGGTCAGGCCGTTGAAGACAGTCAGGAACTCGGGGCCTGTCAGCACGTAGCCGGCCTCGTTGCGGTAGTCGGCCCCGGCGTCGCCGAGACCCAAGCCCACGCCGTCCACCGTGCCATCGGCCGTCTTGAGCATCACCTCGGCCTTGCCGTCGCCGTCCAGGTCGTAGGCGACGATGTGCGTGTAATGGGCCCCGGCGCGGATGTTGCGCCCGAGGTCGATGCGCCACAGTCGCGTGCCGTCGAGCTTGTAGGCGTCGACGAAGGTGTTCCCGGTGTAGCCGCGCTGCGAGTTGTCCTTGGCATTGCTGGGCTGCCACTTCACGATCAGCTCGTACTGCCCGTCACCATCCACGTCGGCAGGCGCACCGTCGTTGGCCTGGTAGGTGTAGGCCACGCCGTCGGGCGTCGTGCCGCCCTCGGGCTTTTGCAACGGCACGCGCAGATAGGGCTGGCTCCACGGCGCAGCGGCGGCCGAGGCCGTGGCTTCCTTGCCGTCGACAACCGCGCGCACGGTGTAGAGGCTGTCGCTGCGGCCTTGCGCGTCCAGGAGGCTGGTCAGCGCCTGCGGCTCGTGGCTGATGCGCTTGCCGTCGCGGTAGACATTGAAGCGCACGCCGGCCGGCTCGGTGCCCAGCAGCCGCCAGCTGACGAAGACGCCGGACGTCGTCGTCAACGCGACGACACCACGGTCGAGCTTTTCAACCTGCTTGGGCTGAGCGTGAGCGACCGTGGTGGACAGCAGCAGACACAGGCCGAGACGTCGGGTGAGGAAGGTCAATGCAGTCATTGCTAAACACCAAAAAAAACGGCCCCTTGCGAGGCCGGGGCGCCTGCAGAACAGGCGCCAACAGGATTGGCCATGCCGGCCGCGCCCGGAGATCAGGATATCGGTGCTGGCAGCTCAGGCGGCAGCCACTGATGTGAGTCGGGACTCTAGGCGCCCGGCTCCGCGCCGTGCCGACCTTGGGGCAAAGAATCACTGGCGTGATCGCTGCGGCTCGCATCCATTCGGGCCAGCGCCTCAACGGCGATCCAGCCACGCCTGCGGCACCGGCACGATGCAGATATTCATCTCGCGCCCGTCGGCAGCGAGCATGGCCGACTGGATCTGGATCTTTTTCCCGTCCGGGCTGAAGGTCGGGTGCGGGTGGTCGCGCGCCGTCGTCTTGTGGCCGGCGCTGAGCAGGATCATTTCGCGCGTGCGGCGGTCGATCAGGTAAAGGCCGCGCTCGAAGTCGTCACCGACCGCAAAGCGCCCGTCGTAGGAGCCGTGCACATGCCACAGGCCGCTGCCCTTGGGCGTCTGGCCGGCGATGGTCATCTCGCGCGTGCGCAGGTTGACGATGGCCAGGCCCGTGGGCTTCTCGCGCGTGCCGGTATTGCCCCAGCCGTCTTCCTGCCCCGGGTTGGCGCCGCCCACGTCGGTGGCCGCCGGCCGCGAAGGGTCGACGACGCCGGGAACGGCACGGTGGCCCATGATGGCCAGCGCCACCTCGTCCTTGCCGATGAAGGCCTCGTGCGTGACCCACTCGTAGGGCGCCTCGGGGTAGAGCGGCCGCAGGCCGGTGCCGTCGCCCTTGACCGTCCAGGTCCGCTGCGGCGACTTGCCGCCCGTCTCCCAGCTGAACACCAGCTCGCCCGGGTTCCAGCTGTTGCTCTGGATGTGGCCGATCTGGAAGGGCACGGAGACGACATGCTTGATCTCGCCGGTCTTCACGTTGATCTTGCCGATGGCATGCGGGCCGGCGCCCATGCCGCGCGGGCCGAAGGGCGGCTCGACCTTCGTGCCGGCCGGCAGGCGCGCAGCCGCGAACGCCTTGCCGGTCACACGGAAGTAGAACCACTGGCCATCGGCATCCAGCGCGTTGTCGCCAACGGCTTCCAGTTCAGCCGGCAGCGTGGCCATGACCCGCTGGTAAGTGCTGGCCGGCTTCATGGCGCCGGCCTTGCTATCGGCGAACACGCGGTCCAGGTCCACCTCGATGGCCTGCATCACCTTGGCCGCGCCGGCCGGGTACTTGCGCAGAAAGTAGAGCTTGTTGCCGCCCGACTGCGCCAGGTTGAGCATGCCTTCGTAGCCGCCCTCGGTCACCTGCACCAGGTCGCCCGTCGCCTCGTGGACGGCGATGGCCTCGCCCTTCACGCGGTTGGAGCGGAACACCAGCCACTGGCCGTCGGCCGTCCACTGCGGATGGCTGGGGTAGATCTTGGCGTCGCCGCGCGGCTGCGTCGTCAGGAAGGTCAGCGGCGTGCCGGTGACGGGGTCGGGCACGACGCGCTTCTCAGACGGGAAGCGCTGGCCGATCTGGGCCCAGGCCGAGCCGAGCGCCAGGCTGAGCAGAACGCCGATGAACAAGGTGCTTTTGGAGCGCATGGCAGGGCCTGCTGGTCGAAGTGCGGCGACTCTAGGCCCAGGTATGTCAAGGACTGTTGCTGGCCGCGAATCGCTCAAGAACTTGCGCCGTCCCGGCTGTCGGCCGCCGCGCATCGCTCCTAGCATGCGCGCCATGATCCGCCTTCCCACCCGCCGCCTCGTCGCGACATTGCTGCTCGCCCTGCCCCTGGCCCAAGCGCAGGAGTTCACGGCCAGCACCGACCCCGCACGCGCGCAGGTCCAGCTGCCCGAGCCCGCCAGGCCCGAGCTGCCCTCGTTGATCCTCATCGGCGACTCCACCGTGCGCAACGGCCGCGACGACGGCCAGGGCAAGGGCGCCGAGGGCCAATGGGGTTGGGGCACGCCCATCGCCGCCTACCTGGACCCGGCCAAGATCAACGTGGTCAACCGCGCCGTGGGCGGCCTGTCCAGCCGCACCTACCGCACCAGCGGCCACTGGGATCGCACCAAGCCCTTCATCAAGAGGGGCGACTGGGTCGTCATGCAGTTCGGCCACAACGACGCCAGCCCGGTCAACGACAACAGCCGCGCCCGCGGCGTGCTGCGCGGCACGGGGCCTGAGAAGGAAGACATCAACAATCTGCTGACCGGCAAGCCCGAGACCGTCTACACCTACGGCGGCTACCTGCGCGGCTTCATCGCCGAGATCCGCGCGGCGGGCGCCACGCCCGTGATCGCCTCGCCGGTCATCCGCAAGCGCTGGGAGGCGGACGGCGCAACGGTGACGCGCGCCGGCGGCAACTTCGCCGCCTGGGCCGCCGAGGTCGCCAGGCAGGAGAACGTGGCCTTCATCGACCTCAACGAGTGGGGCGCGCAGCGCTACGAGGCGTTCGGCAAGGCGACGGTGGAGAAGCTCTTCCCCGGCGACATGCCGCAGGAGACCGTCCACACCAACTGGCTCGGCGCCGCGGTGAACGCGCAGCTCGTCATCGCCGGTCTGCTCCAGAACAAGGTGCTGCCCGAGGCCGTCTACCTGCGCCGCTTCGCGCCGGACCTCAGCGACGACCGGCCGGTGGTCGACGCCCGCAAGGTCAAGGTGGAAGCCCCGCGCGACCCCAAGCTGCCCAGCCTCGTGCTCATCGGCGACTCCACCGTGCGCAGCGGTGGCCAGAACGGCGCCTACGGCTGGGGCGAGCGCCTCGCACCCTTCTTCGACACGCAGCGCATCAACGTCGTCAACAACGCCATCGGCGGCCGCAGCAGCCGCACCTTCTTCACCGAAGGCCGCTGGGCCTCGGTGCTGGAGCAGCTTAAAGCCGGCGACACGCTGCTGATCCAGTTCGGCCACAACGACGGCGCCCGCATTGGCGACCCCGCTGGCAAGAACCGCGGCTCGGTCCCCGGCGTCGGCCCGGAGGCGGTGGAGGACACCAAGCCCGATGGCACCAAGGAGATGGTGCAGAGTTTCGGGTGGTACCTGGCGCGCTACATCAATGACGCCAAGGCCAAGGGTGCGAGCGTCGTCGTGTTGTCGCCCATTCCGCACAAGGACCGCTGGAAGCCAGAGCAGCCGCGCGACTTCGAGAACTATGCCGCCTGGGGTGAGCAGGTCGCACGAGCCAACGGCGCCCAGTTCATCGACCTCACGATGCTCGTGACCGAGGCCTACCGCGCCGCCGGCGCAGAGCGCGTCGACACGTTCTTCTCAGACGCCCGCACGCACACGAACGACGCCGGCGCGGTCTTCAACGCCACGCAACTCGTCGAGGGTCTGAAGGGCCTGCCCGGCAAGCCGCTGCAAGCCTTCTTGCGCCCCGCAGCACCCTGATCTGCGCGACCATTTTTGTGACAGGCTTGCCAGGCACAAAAAACTTCGCTTAGAATGGCGGGCTCAGGCGCTTTAGCTCAGTTGGTTAGAGCGATGGAATCATAATCCACAGGTCCGGGGTTCGAGTCCCTGAAGCGCCACCAGACAAGTCGAGAACGGCCCGAGCATCCCTCGGGCCGTTTTCATTTCCGCAGCGGTCATGCAAAGTGGCTGCTGCCCTCGCAGCAGTCGCTTGAAGGTGGCTGCTCTCGCAGCCACTGGACAAATACCATGTACCGCTGTGTCATCCCGCTGGCCCTCGCCGCCAGTTGCCTGGTCGCCCACGCCCAGCAGCACCGCTTCTTCACGCCCGCCACGCTGCGCGGCGAGCTCGTCGTCACCCAGCACCCCGACGTGCTGCTGAACGGCCGGCCGGCCCGCCTCGCGCCCGGCAGCCGCATCAAGGGCGACAACAACCTGCTGGTGCAGCCCGGCGCCATCACTGGCCAGAAGCTCGTCGTTCACTACACCGTCGAAAACAGCGGCCTGATCATGGACGTCTGGGTGCTGAACGCCGCCGAGCTCGCCAACAAGCCCTGGCCCACGACCCGCGCCGAAGCCGCGACGTGGCAGTTCAACGGTGGCGACCAGACCTGGATCAAGCAATGACTGATGTGACTTCGAAAAAGGTCTACATCAAGACCTTCGGCTGCCAGATGAACGAGTACGACTCGGACAAGATGGCCGACGTGCTGGGCGCCGCCCAGGGCTATGAGCCGACCAACGACCCCGAGCAGGCCGACCTCATCCTGTTCAACACCTGCTCGGTGCGAGAGAAGGCGCAGGAGAAGGTCTTCAGCGACCTGGGCCGCGTGAAGCATCTCAAGGCCAAGGGCGTCATGATCGGCGTCGGCGGCTGCGTGGCCTCGCAGGAGGGCGCTGCCATCATCGAGCGTGCGCCGTATGTGGACGTCGTCTTCGGCCCCCAGACGCTGCACCGCCTGCCGCAGATGCTCGAAGCCCGCCGCGAGCAACGCCGCCCGCAGGTGGACATCTCCTTCCCCGAGATCGAGAAGTTCGATCACCTGCCGCCGGCCAAGGTCGAGGGCGCCTCGGCCTTCGTGTCCATCATGGAAGGCTGCTCCAAGTACTGCAGCTACTGCGTGGTGCCCTACACC
>Ga0187844_10003035_pt1 | contig 11404 bp, 11 predicted proteins | sample SpaLakP09_SKY_50_FD_134517 | JGI IMG/M metagenome (GOLD analysis project Ga0187844, IMG submission 134517) | Oligotrophic lake water microbial communities from Sparkling Lake, Wisconsin, USA - SP09_SKY_50 | ecosystem: Environmental > Aquatic > Freshwater > Lake | place: USA: Sparkling Lake...
GCGCCGAGGTGGTCAAGAAGATCAAGGGCGACGACAACGTCACCGTGATCCGTCTGTCCGACCTGCGCGAGTCACGCGAGGTCCTGTCGGTGGGCTCCGACGGAAAGGCGCTGGAGTACGAGCTGATCCTGCGCGTGCGCTACGAGGTCCGGACCGGCCAGCACGTCTGGATTCCGCCGTCGCAGATGGAAGCGCGGCGCGACTACAGCTTCAACGCGCAGCAGGTGTTGCCCAAGGAACAGGAAGCCGAGCGGCTACGCGAATTCCTCGAAGACGAGATGGCCGAGATGCTGCTGCTCAGGATCGAGGCGGCGACGGCTCGCGCGGTGGAAGAACCAGAAGTTGTTGCGCCAGCAATTGCGCCGGATGCAGCACCGGCGGCGGCGCCCGTGACGCCGTCGACGCCGGAAGCGCCGACGCCTGCGCCGCAGACGCCGGACTCGACGACCGCTCCGTTGGACGCTGCGCCGGCCCCGGCGACGCCCGAGTAAGTCCGCCGGCGATATGTAGCGAGCAACCCACGTTGCCGCTGATGATGAAGTCGGGCGCAACCCGGGCAATCGAGGTCAGCTTCGGCGCCAGCAGACGATCCGATTCCTCCGGATGCGTCACGAAGTGACTGCCGGCAGCGCCGCAGCAGCCGAAGCCGCGATCCAGCTCCACCACTTCGAGCCCGGGAATGCGCGCGAGCAGCGCACGCAGTCCCGCGTCGGACTTCATCGTGCTCGCAGCCGTGCAGGGTGTGTGCAGCGCTGCGCGCTTGTGCAGCGGCGCGAACTGCAGTCGATCGGCGTGCGGCAGCAGCCAGTCGGAATATTCCTTCACGTGCGCGGCGAACTCGGCGCCGCCCTGCGGTGCGAGATGCGCGTAGTCCTTCAGCATCGCGGCGCAACCGGTCGTCAGGCTTGCGATGCGCTCGCTGCCTGAGAAGGCGGCGATGTTCTTTCGCGCACAGGCGCTTGCCTGTACCGGCAGCCCCGCATGCTGATGCAGCGCGCCGCAGCAGCCCTGCCCGGTCGCCGGCTGTACCGCGTAGCCGGCAGCCGACAGCAGCCGCTCGACGGCCTGGATCGCGTCGCGCTCGAACAGGTCCGACGCGCATCCGCGGAACACGCTGATCGACTCGCGCATATCCGATGCGACGGGCGCCGACGGCAGCGAGCGCAGGGGCAGCACGGCTGCGCCTGACGACGCCGCCGGCACCATCGACTCGAGGCGCGCGAGCCGGCCCCGACCGAGCAAGCCGGCGCGACGTACAAGGAACTGCAGGCCCGACACGCGATACACCGTCCACGCGGCGCGCAGGACGGCACGACCGCCGCCCGAGACCAGCATCGCGCCGAGCAGATGCGTGAAACGCGTTCGCGCCGGACGGCGCTCGGCGAGCCGCGCCCGGCCCGCGTCGAGAATGTGCGAATACGGCACGCGCGCCGGACAGACGTCGTCGCAGCGTCCGCACGACAGGCAGCCGTCGAGATGCGACTCCATGCGAGGGCTCGCTTCGATCAGGCCGGTGACGAGGCCTTGCACCAGCATGATTCGACCGCGAGGCGAATCGCCCTCGTGCTGCGAATCGCGATACGTGGGGCAATGCGGCAGGCACAGGCCGCACTTCACGCACAGGTCGGCGTCGGCGAGCAGCTTGGCGTCGAGCAAGGCGGATGCGGGCGCGGACATGGCGCCTATCATCGCGGATTCTCTTGCGTCGGACGGTCACATCGACCGTCGTCGCGTGGCCAATTGGAGCGCGTGGACGGGGGCTTGCAGCCGCACTCGGCCGTGTCGGTCAGGTCGCGTACAGCGACACCGAATATCCATGACGCTCGACTGACCACGCCCACCGCCGCTCCGTTGCCGGAGCGTCACCCCAAGGAGATCGATGATGCTTCGACGTACCGCTTTTGCCGCGCTGATGAGCGTGCCCGCGATGGCGCACAGCGAATGGAAAGGCGAGGCAGGCGCGGGGCTCCTGACCACCAGCGGAAATTCGGAGACCGAGTCCTTCAACGGCAAGTTCCTTCTGGACTGGAAAACCGAGGCGTGGAAGAACAGTTTCAGCGCGACGGCCATCAACAACGGCGACGAGGAAGGACGCTCGGCCGAGCGCTACACCGTCGGCGACAAGCTCGACTACCACTTCACCCCGCGCGACTACATGTTCGGCGCGGTGGACTGGGAAAAGGATCTGTTCGGCGGGTTCCGCGAACGCACCGCCGAAACGGTCGGTTATGGCCGCCACCTGCTCACCGGCCCGATCCATACGCTGGATGCCGAAATCGGCGCCGGTTGGCGCCAGACCGAAGAACAGGACACCGGCGACAAGGAGAAAGAGGCCATCGGCCGCGCCGGCGGCAAGTACCAGTGGAAGATTTCGGACACCAGCTCCTTCGCCCAGTCGCTCAAGGTCGAGTACGGCAGCAGCAATACCTTCACCGAGGCCATCAGCGAGCTCAAGCTGTCGGTGGTGGGCAACCTGTTCGCATCGATCTCGTTCACCGCGCGGAACAATTCGAACGTGCCGCCGGACGCCAAGACGACGGACACGTTCACGGCGGTGAACCTGTCGTACGCGTTCGGCGCGAAATAGCCCCACCAAACCGTAGCCCGGACGAAGTCCGGGATTGCCCCCGCATACGGAGCGCACCCCGGACTTCGTCCGGGCTACGGGTGACTTGCGGTCTTCCGCCGCCGCCCCAGAATAGGCGCATGAGCTTTTACGAACACCACATCTTCTTCTGCAACAACCAGCGCGCTCCCGGCGCGCGGACCTGTTGCAACGACAAGGGCGCCACGCAGGCGCGCGACCACGCCAAGGCCCGCATCGCGCAGCTTCGGCTCAACGCACCGGGCAAGGTTCGCGTGAACCAGGCCGGCTGCATGGAGCGCTGCGAGGAAGGCCCCTGCCTGGCGATCTATCCGCAGGGCGTCTGGTACACCTTCCGCGACAACGCCGACATCGACGAGATCATCGATCGTCATGTCGTCGGCGGACAGATCGTGGAGCGGCTGCGTCTGCCGGACGCGCCGCCGCCCAAGCCATGATCCGCGAGGTGCTGCGAATGGGCGACGAACGCCTGCTGCGCCGGTCGCGCGAAGTGGATCGGTTCGACACGCCCGATCTGCACGCGCTGGTCGCCGACATGTTCGAGACCATGCGTTCGCTCGACGGCGCGGGCCTGGCGGCCCCGCAGATCGGCGTGGACCTTCGCGTCGTGATCTTCGGCTTCGGATCCAGCCCCCGCTATCCGGATGCGCCGTCGGTGCCCGAGACGGTGCTGATCAACCCGGTGCTCACGCCGCTGTCCGAGGAACTGGAGGACGGCTGGGAAGGCTGCCTGTCGGTACCCGGCCTGCGTGGCGTCGTGCCGCGCTTCCGCAGGCTGCGCTACATCGGCGTGGATGCGCATGGACAGCCGATCGATCGCACCGTCGACGGATTCCACGCACGCGTCGTGCAGCACGAGTGCGATCACCTCGACGGCGTCCTGTATCCGATGCGCGTGCGCGACTTCAGCCGGTTCGGCTTCCAGGATGTGCTGTTTCCCGGCGTTCCGGACCGGGACGACTGAGCCCGCATTCCACGCCGCTCGCATAGGGATGGTCTGCGTAGGCCTTCGGCGGCGCTGTCGGGGCAGAGCCCCTCCTACAGGGTCGAAAGAGTTGTAGGAGGGGCTCTGCCCCGACAAACCTCTATGCAGAGGATCCCTACAGCACCGGCGTGCGGATGTTCAGCGGATCCTCCTGCGGCGGAGCGTGCTCCGGCGGCGTTTCGATCGGCACCGGCGCCTGCGGCGGATCGCCGAACAGGTACACCAGCATGTCGTAGTAGGTACGCACGTTGCCGACATAGGTCCTGGCCTCGTGCCCGCGCGCGTAACCGTGCCTGGTCTTCTGATACCAGCGCGCCTGCGTCAGCAGCGGAAGCGCGTTGCGCACGTCGACCCAGCGCGTCGAATCTCCGCCGCGCTGACGCGCGAGTTCACGCACGTCGATCAGGTGGCCATAGCCCATGTTGTAGGCCGCGAGCGCCAGCCAGGTGCGATCCGGATCCGGAACTTCGGGGGGTATGAGGTCGATGAGACGCCGGATATATCGCGCACCACCGTTGATGCTCTGGGCCGGATCTTCCCGATTGGCGACGTTGAGAAATTTCGCCGTTTCGCTGGTCAACTGCATGATGCCGCGCACACCGGTGGGGCTGACCGCCGCCGGATCCCAGTGCGATTCCTGGTAGCCGATGGCGGCAATGAGCCGCCAGTCCATGCCGAACTTCTTGCCCGCCCGCTCGAACATCGTGCGGTACTTGGGCAGGCGCGTCGTCACGTGGGTGGCCAGCGCTACGGCCCCGAGGTAGTCGACCTGCTCGACGTGGCCGAAATAGCGATCCCGCAAGCGCGCCAGGTCCGCCTCGCTCTTGCCGCTCAGGTAGTGCTGGGCAAGGTTGTACAAGCTGTTGTCCGAACCATTCGGGAACGCCCAGGCCACGTCCTGACGTTCGGCGACATCGAAGGCGACGCGAAGCTGCGGGTAATAGCGTTGGTTGATGGCCACGACGTCCGACGGCGCCACGGTGTACGCGATCTCGCCGTTGGCCACCTGGAGCAGCAGCTCTTCGGTCTCGGCGTCGGCGGTCTCGGTCCAGCTCAGCTCCGGCGCCTGTTCCTTGAGCTTGGCCAGGTGTTCCACTGCCGCGCTCTGCTGCGCCACCACCAGGCCTTCCTTGATGTCGGCCGGCGTCGAGGGCCGGGGACTGCCCTGTCGATAGATCAGCTGGGGAACGACGGTCAGCACTGGCCGCGAGAAGCGTAGCGCCTGGCTGCGCAACGGCGTCACCGAGATGCCCGCAGCCGCAATCTGTGCCCGTCCGCTCTGGACCGCCTGGAGCGCCGCGGCCGGGCTGTCGACGATCACCAGTTCCAGTTCCACCCCCAGATACTGTGCGAGCCCGAGGGCCAGTTCGTACTCGAAGCCGGTGGGGCCCGTCGGCCCTTCGTAGTACGTGGTGGGACTGTTGATCGTCGCCACGCGAAGGGCGCCGAGCTCCTCCACCTGTTCGATGGTCGTGACACGGGGCGAGCAGGTCGTCAGCAGCAGCAGGGTCGTGGCCGCCAGAGTCAGCCAAGCCACCCGCCACCACGGAATCCTCGCGACAAGCTCCCTCATCCTCTAGAATGCCGTCCGGTTCATGCGCTGGCAGACGCTAGCACAGCCGCCGAGTCGACAGACTTCGGGCCGCGGAGAGGTGGCAGAGTGGTTGAATGTACCTGACTCGAAATCAGGCGTACGTGCAAACGTACCGGGGGTTCGAATCCCTCCCTCTCCGCCATTTTCAAGCTTGCTTTTCCCCGGATTCGTTTCGAAGAAACAGCCGCGATACTCGTCGTTTTCGGTTCTTAAACGATCGCCTTGCGGACTGAATATCCGGGCACTTCAAACCGCTTTTCAGTACCGATCGTCTAGGGGCGCGGAAGGCCCTCGGATGAAGACCCGGCCGAAGAAATTCTCGCAGGCTTCAGAGCCTCTTCCCATCGCATGACCCGGCCTCGTCGACCGCCGCGCTACGGGCCTTAAGGACACTCTGCAAAGGGTTCTGTCGGGGCAGAGCCCCTCCTACAAGTTCTACCCCTGCAGGAGGGGCTCTGCCCCGACCGCAGACCATCCTTATGGCGAAATGACGATCCGGTATGCGGTCCCGTTGCCGCTTGCCGCGCCGCCATAAGTCGTCGTCCCAACGAAGCTCCCGTCCGGCGCCTGGGTCAGCGGCGACGACGGCAGGCTGGCGTCTTCGGGGCCGTTCTTGAACGAGTAGTTCACCAGCGTGCCGCCGGTCGTAACCCTGAAGAACGTGCCGCCGCCATAAGTCCCCCCACCAGCCGTCGTGCCGTAGAAATAGCCGTCGCGACCCTGGGTCAGATTCGATTCCGGCGCATCGCCATCGGCTCCCGTGAACGCGTGGAGCGCCTTGAACGTGCCGTGCGGCGTGATCTTGAACACGAGGCCGTGGTTGTAGGTGCCACCGCTTGACGCCGTGCCGAAGAAGTTGCCGTCGCGCCCGATCAGTCCTGCCTTCGGATGGGCTCCGTCTGCGGCACCGGTGAAATGGTGGATGACCCTGAACGTGCCTCCGGTCTTCGTCATCTTGAAGACGGTCCCGAGCTTGCTCGAGCCACCCGACGTCGTGGTGCCGTAGAGGTATCCATCCGTTCCGATGGCCAACGAAGCCGATGGACCGCCTCCGTCTGCTCCGGAGAACGTGTGCAGTGTCGTCAGCGCGCCTTGCGAATCGACCTTGAATACGGTGCCCTGGCTGAGCTTTGATTTTCCGCCCGAGCTGGTCGTGCCGTAGAAGTTGCCGTCGGTGTCCTGCACCAGACCGGCCACGGGGATCTTGCCGTCGGTCTTGCAGTTGAAGGCGTGCAGCAATGTGAATGCGCCTTGCGGCGTCATGCTGAAGAAGGTGCCGCACCCGAAGTCGCCGCCATAGGCAGCAAGGCCGTATAGAAGGCCGTCGCCGGTCTGCAGCAGCGGCGCCTGCGGAAAGGCACCGCCCGGCATGCCCTCGGAGAACGAGTACAGCACGGTCGTCTCGCCGCCTGGCGTCATCCGGAAGAGGGTTCCCGCGGTCTCGTCGAGCCTCCCTGCACTTCCGGCGAAGCTGGTCCCGTAGAAATTTCCGTCCTTCCCAAGGATCAGGCCGCCGTTTGGAAAGAAGCCATCGTCATAGGTGGCAAAGGCATGGATCACCGTCGTGGTGAACCCCGCAGAGGCCATCGAGGGTGCAAGACCGGCTACTGCGATAAGGGCGAGGACGGCGACGCGGCGCGCGCCGCGGGTGGTCAGCGTATGCATGGCTTGGAGCGTCCTCGGGTAGAGATGGCCGTGATGGGACCGTCGCGACCCTGTCAGCAAACCGCGCTCCCGCTACGCGCCGTCGTCGCGGTTCACGCTGGCCTTCAGGGCGCTGACCATCCACCTCAAGCCGCAGAAATACCGCGTGCTGGAAGTCCTGATGCGCCATGCGGCACCCTATTGATCTTTCCTAAACGGATGACGGTCTCTGGCTCCCTCTCCCTTTGGGAGAGGCGCTCCGCGCCGACCTCTCCCGAAGACAGAGGTATCCGTTCTGTCTTGTGTTTTGAAAACCTCAATAGTCACGCGCTCGATGCTGCTGGAAGGTGTGGGACGATCACTTCGATCCGGCGACCAATGTCGTCGACGTGCACATCTCGCGCCTGCGTTCCAAGATCGATCACGAACCGCGCGTGCCGCTGATTCACACCCTGCGCGGCGCGGGTAATTGCCTGCCTCCGCCGGACGCGGACGCCGCGACCTGATTCAGACCGGGGAATCCTCGATGACTTCTCTACACCGCGAACACCATCGCGCCGACCGCGTGGGCTGGCTGCGCGCCGCCGTGCTCGGCGCCAACGACGGCATCATCTCGGTTGCGAGTCTCGTCGTCGGTGTGGCCTCGGCCGGCACACCGGCCGACGGCCTGTTCGTCACCGGCATGGCCGGGCTGGTGGCCGGCGCGATGTCGATGGCCGCGGGCGAATACGTGTCGGTGCGCACGCAGGCCGACACCGAAGCCGCGGACATCGGACGCGAGCGCGACGAACTCAAGGACGAACCCGAACGCGAGTTGCTGGAACTTGCTGCGATCTACCGTGCGCGCGGGCTCGACGAAACCCTTGCGCGCGTCGTCGCCACGCAACTCACGGCACACGATGCGCTCGGCGCGCACGCGCGTGACGAACTCGGCATCACCGAGGCGCTGCGTGCGCGACCCGGGCAGGCAGCCCTCGCGTCGGCGGCGGCGTTTGCGACGGGCGCCGCGGTACCGCTCGCCGCGGTCTGGTTCGCGCCCGAAAGCCATCTCATCGAAGCCTGCGCTGGCACGGCGCTGCTCACGCTGCTGCTGCTCGGCGCTGCGGCCGCGAAAGCCGGCGGCGCGCCGATGCTGCGCGGTGCCTTGCGCGTGGGCTTCTGGGGCGCACTCGCGATGGGCCTGACGGCGCTCATCGGCCAGCAGTTCGGCGCTGTTCTGTAGTTCATCGCGCCCACGTCGTCGACCGTGAAGATCGCTCGACTCTCGACCTCGGCCATGCTGACCCTGGTGAATGCCCTTTTGTAGAGCGCGCGCGTCCGGCCGGATTCGGCCGGCGACGCCTAAGAAAAATGATCAACGCCGCTGTCCCGCGCCGATCGAAAGCAATGCGGTTCGGCGCTCGCAGCGAAGCTGCAGGGGCAAGCTTCAGTGCGCGAGGTAGAAGTACGCGATCTGGGCGGCGACGAGCACCGCGACGATGATGTACATCCAGGTCACGATGCTGGGGCCGCGCGGTGGCGGGGTCGGCGGAAACTCTCCCGGCTTGACGCTGCCGGGCTTGGCACCCCAATCGTCCTCGTCATCCCAACCCGGCTTGTTCGATCCGGCCTGCTTCATTGGCTGCGCTCCGTCATTTGGTAGGTACCGAGGCACCGGAATGGCCCGTGGGACCGCCGACCGAGTCGCCGGTTCGGCGCGAAGGCCGCGGCCGTCGGCTGGCATCTTGCTTAAGTCATCGTCGGATGACAGCCTGACACGTGTCTGGGGCGATGCAGCTTTTTCGATGCCAAGAGCGTGGATCCGGGGAATCCTGCTGCTGGTCGTGATGGTGGCGACGCTGCCGGTTTCCGTGCGCGCCGTCGCCGCCGAGATCTACGTATTCAAACAGAGCGACGGCACGCGCCTGTTCACGGACCAGAAGAAGCGCGACAAGGGCCTGACCTACCTGCGCACCTTTGGCCGGCCGGCGGCCTACAGCTCCTGTGGACGGCTGACACGCGCCGCGCTCCAGGCGCGCGGAGATTCCTATGACGCCCTTGTCAGCAAGCACGCCGCAGCGCAGGACGTGCCGCCGGAACTGGTCCGCGCGGTGATGCACGTGGAGTCCTGCTTCGACCGTCGCGCCGTTTCCCGGGTGGGCGCGCGCGGGCTGATGCAGCTGATGCCGGGCACCGCGTCAGAACTTGGCGTGAAGGACAGCTTCGACGCCGGTCAGAACATCGCGGGCGGCGTGCGCTACCTGCGCATGATGCGAAATCGTTATCCGAGTGACTGGAAGCTGGTGCTTGCGGCCTACAACGCCGGCCCCGGTGCGGTCGACAAGTACAACGGAATTCCGCCCTACCCGGAAACGCAGGGCTACGTGAAGAAGGTAATGGCGCTGTACCAGAAGAGCCTGAAGCCGCGCCCGACGCCGGCTGTCCAGAGCGTCGCGTCTGCCGTCGAGCCCTGAGTTCCCCGACAAGCGAGATCACAACGAGAGCCGAGTCCACCCGCCGCCGTTGGCGAGACGCTCGATGGCTCGCCTTGGGCAACCGGCTGCCATGCCGGCAGCGTCACTGCTGCCGCGCTGGGGCCTCGTGAACGAACGTCGATGGTGCGCCGTCGAACAGCGGTAGCAGCTTGCGCTCGAACTCTTCGACGCCCTGGGTGATGTTCGCCTGCAGGTGCGTCGGCACCTGGCTGAGTTCGAACGGAACCATGAGGTTGGCCAGCCTGCCGATCGGCTGGCCGTCCGTCGTGCCCTGAAGCTTCAAGGTCATCGGTTCGGTCTTTTTCCCGTCGACGTCGAACGTCCACGTGCGATGGGACGTCGGCGTGAAGTGGAAGATAGCCAGGCCATCGGGTGATCCGGGACGCGACTCCATCATGAAGGCGGCGGAGATCCCCTCGATCTTCATCTTGGTGAACGTGAGCTGGTACAGCATCAGCATGTGATTGCTCTTCGCATCGAAGTCGATCACGCCAAATCGACCCTCCCGTTCCATCGCCAGGCGCGGCTCCGGATGCGAGCCCTTGGACAGAAGCGTCCGCGCGAGCCCGAGCTGGTGGCGCGCGAGCGCCGGCATCGACGCCTCGAGTTCAAGCAAGGCTTCACCGGTGAGAATCTTTTCGACGCCGCGCATTTCGACTGTTCGTCATTGGGTACGGGCGAGATTTTCGCACGATGTTCGAGTCAGGCCGGCAAGCTTCACGGCCTCTGGCATCCGTGATTGATCCGGTACGCGTGGTAAGCGCTGCGTGAATTCCATCGTCCACACGGGCACGCGCTCGACGGGCCCGAGCGGGTTTCGTCGGGAATCGGATCGGCGCATGGAGGTGACCCGCGATGGAGTCCTTCTGCTCGAAAGATTCGATGGCCGACGACGCGGGCAACTCCTCGACTTCTTTCCTGGGGATCTTCTGCATAGGGTCCTGTCGGGGCGAAGCCCCTTCTACACGTCGCTGATCCTGTAGGAGGGGCTCTGCCCCGACAGCCCGCGCCGAAGACCTATGCAGACCGTTCCCAAGCACGGGGACGTGGCCGGGAAGTCGCACCGTCGACGTGGCTTCATCGCCAAGCGGCATCGAGGCACTGTCTACATTAGTCGTCTCTTATGTCGATATATAGGCGATTTCTGGTTAATATCGGCATCTGTGGCGACTTGTTTGTTTCGGCGCCTACGACGATATTCGACAGAGTTGGCTCGTTACTCTGCTTTTATGGCGACTTATGCTCATCCAACGATCACTCACCGATGAAGCGGTCCTCCGCGAACTGGGCGTACGCGTGGCCGCTGTCCGCCTCGCCCACGATCTGACGCAGGCCCAACTGGCCGAACAGGCCGGCTTGTCCAAGCGAACCATCGAGCGATTGGAGACCGGTGAAGTGGCGACGCAGCTCTCCAGTTTCATTCGGGTTTGCCGGGTGCTCGAACTCCTGGATCGCTTCGATCAGCTGATTGCGGAGCCCGTTGCGAGCCCGATGGCCCAACTCAAACGGAAGGCCCCTACCCGTCAACGCGCCTCGGGTTCGCGTCGCGGCGCCGTGGCCCCCAAAAAGAAATGGGCTTGGGCTGAGCCGTGACACTCGCCGAGGTTCGACTCTGGGGACGCACGATCGGCGCGGTGTCGCTCGATGAAGGACGTGACGCTGCGGCGTTCGAGTACGACGCTGAATTCATCGGCAGCGGCATCGAGTTGTCCCCGCTGGTGATGCCGCTGAGCGCTCAGATCTATCGTTTCCCCCAATTGCCGACGCGCACCTTTCACGGACTTCCGGGCCTGCTCTCGGATTCCCTGCCCGACAAGTTCGGCAACGCGCTCATCGACGCCTGGCTCGCAACACAAGGAAGAACCTCGGCGAGCTTCAACGCCGTCGAACGTCTTTGCTACACCGGCGCACGCGGCATGGGTGCGTTGGAATTCGCACCGGTCACAGGCCCCAAGCCGCGCAAGGCGAAAAAGCTCGAGATCGATGCGCTCGTCACGCTGGCATCTGAAATCCTCACCCATCGGGTGAGGATTTCAGATGCCAGCGTGACGAGCGCATCGATCTCGAGCTTTTTCGCCTTGCGCGGCTTGGGGCCTGTGACC